>Ga0066180_10000339_pt1 | contig 10378 bp, 16 predicted proteins | sample LauGreSBDMM110SN_4_FD_59338 | JGI IMG/M metagenome (GOLD analysis project Ga0066180, IMG submission 59338) | Freshwater lake microbial communities from Lake Michigan, USA - Su13.BD.MM110.SN (version 2) (version 3) | ecosystem: Environmental > Aquatic > Freshwater > Lake | place: Lake Michigan... | reverse complement strand
ATAATATATAATGACTTGCATGTCAATACATATTTTGTTACAAATGGTTTAAAAGCATCAATTATTTTTAATAAAAATACATAAAAATATACAAATATATATTTCATTTATAATATTAAATATATTATTTTACTACTTAAAGACACGGGCATCTTTTTCTCTACAAAAATGTAAAGAAATATCTGGATATCTTCAAAAAAAAGTTATTTACATATGTAGGCATACTCTTTCATTTTTTCTTGGGAAAGTTTTTTGGGATTTCGAAAAATGGACAAAAAAAATGTCCAAAAATCAAAAAGGCGAAATACTTTCAGAAAAAAGGCGACCCTTGTGACCATAATTGAAATTTATGGTGTGGTTACCAAAATAATAATTTTCAAAACGTTAGCATAATTTTTTTTTATATATTTTGGAAAAGTATTTAGAAGATTTTCTAACTAGCATATATAGGCTAATGGATGCTAGTAAAAACTCTCAAAAACTCTCAAAAAAATTCTTATGTGATTATTGTGACTATAAAACATGCAGAAAATGTGATTACATAAAACATTTATCAACCGATAAACATGAAAATAACAAAAATGCTAGTAAAATGCTAGAAAATGCTAGTGATAAGTCTTCAAAAGTCTCAAGTAATCTTATATGTAATTGTGGTAAAACATATCAACATGATAGTAGTTATTATAGACACAAAAAAAAGTGTAAAATAGAAGAAAATAAAAATAATATATTTGAACTCACAAATGAAACTATTATCAATATACTAAAACAAAATAGTGAGTTTCAACAAATGCTTTTAGAACAAAATAAGACCATAATTGAATTGTCAAAGAACAATTCAATTACTAATAGTACAATACATACAAATTCACATAATAAATCTTTCAATTTACAATTTTTTTTAAATGAAACATGTAAGAACGCAATGAATATTAATGACTTTGTAAATTCTCTCCAATTACAACTTAGTGACTTAGAAAAGGTAGGTGAAGTTGGTTATATCGAAGGCATTTCTAACATTATTATAAAGAACTTGAATGCATTAGATGTAACACTAAGACCTGTTCATTGTACAGATAAAAAGAGAGAAACAATGTATATTAAACATGAAGATAAGTGGGAAAAAGAAGATGATAATAAGAGTAGATTACATAAAATGGTGAGAAGAGTTTCTAACAAAAATATAGATTTGATTTCTGATTTTAAATTATTACATCCAGAATGGAAAAAAAGTACTTCAAAAGTATCAGACCAATTTAATACAATTGTTATTGAATCAATGGGAGGTGCGGGCGATAATGATTTTGAAAAAGAAGAAAAAATCATTAAAAGGGTTGCTAAGCAAGTGCTGATTGATTCAGCGTTTAGAAAAGGTGAAATTATATATTTTGACTCCACCTTTGCAATGCCAGTACCTTCGGTCTAAATGTGGAATTTAACGTCTACGACTTCTTTTCTGCTTTTTATAAGATTTTCTTCTCTTACGTCTGCCTCCGAATGAAGCGGCATGTTTACCATAGTTAGACATACTAGGATAATAACCACCACTTTGTTTTCTGCGTCGTGTTCTTCTTCTACCACCAATTTCATTATATAGTTGACGTCTCTGATCCATAGGATTTCGTTGTCTAAATGACTGTTGCATTCCGGGTTGTCTAAATGACTGTTGCATTCCGGGTTGTCTAAATTGTGAACCTTGTACCGAATCTAATACAGAATCACATTTGTCTTTTAAAATATTTTCTATTGGTTTATTTGGATGTGCCATAGGATATAACTGCATAGCTAAAGCATTTAATGAAATCAAAATTGGAATAAGTATAGGTTGAACTGATTGAACTTTCATAGAATCTGTCATGTCATTTTCGGGACCTCCCATACCTTGTATGTTATCAAATTGTTGTTTTAATTGATTAAGTTGTTGTATTACATTAGTAAACATACCTGATCCACTTGAACCAAACATACCTGATCCACTTGAACCAAACATACCTGATCCACTTGAACCAAACATACCTTGATTTTGAGGTTGTGTTGAACCAAACATACTTCCAAATACCTCGGAGGATTGATTCATCATGCCTTGATTCATCATGCCTTGATTCATCATACCTTGATTACCCATACCTGGATTCATCATACCTGGATTCATCATACCTGGATTCATCATACCTTGATTACCCATACCTGGATTCATCATACCTTGATTCATCATACCTTGATTCATCATGCCTTGATTACCCATACCCGTACGATTATTCATACCCATACCTTGTGGCGAGATTTGACTATCAATTTGCATAAAAAATTGTATTTTGTCTTGAGGGTTTAAACTATCAGGAAGAATTAATAAGTCATTAATAGCTCCTTTAGCACTTATATACATTGCTATTGCATTTTCAGGAGTATTCGGTTGTAAACTACTTGTTTGAGTTAACTTATTTATTGTTTCTTCAATTAATTTGCTTAGTTTATTAGTACTTCCAAACATTCTTAATATATATTAATATTAGAAAATAAAACATTTTCTAAAGAGCCTTGTTTACAAATTTTTTATACAGATAAAAACCAACCAAACCGCCTAAAATTTCTGCTATAATATAAGGTACTACTTCTGATTTTTGTAATTTTCCTGCATTATATAAAGCAAATGTTACGGCAGGGTTATATGCACCACCAGAAATTTCTCCGCCAAGAAAAACTGCAATAGCTAAAGCCGCACCAATTGCCAACCAATTACCAGTCCAAAAAATAGTAAATGTAAGTAACGCGGTTCCTAAAAATTCTATTAAGTATCTCTTCATTATATTAATTATAGAAAAACAAAATATATAAAAAACAAAATATAGAAAAATTATATGTATATATTTTGTTAAAATATCTAAATAGAAGTCCAAGGGCTAACATTTGGTCGTGGTCCAAGTGCCTTAATCAAAAAATTAATATATTGTGGACCTTGTCCATGGTTCTTCATCCAAGCATAAATGCGTCCTTGTGAACCATTTTTAGTACGAGGACTACTAATAAGAATAGCTGCACCAGTTCTACCATAACTGCCAAGTCCATAGTAAGGGGTTAATGAAGGAAATGTCATATTATAATAATACTAAATATTATTTTTTTTTTCTATAATATTAATAATTTTGGCGAACAAGTGCACCCCAAGCACATACCTGTCCATTTGACAAACTATGATTTTCAATGGCACCCTTCTTTTTTGGTGCTACACATCCTCCTGAACGCGCTCTTCTTAAAGTACTTCTAGTTCCACTAGGATAATAACTTTTAGTTCCAGTAGGAACACTATTAGGCAGATTCACTTTATATGCAGTTTGACCGACTGCATTACTCTTTCTAATATTGACATAGAGAGAAGAATCAATTGGTGCAATATAATTCATGTGAGATGATGTAGCAACCTGTCTCTGTGTTGAAGAAATAAAATGGCCAAGCGGATCCGATAGTTTTCCTAAACGTATCTGTTCTGCTAAAGCTTTTTTATTAACACTTGTTCTTAAGTATTGGTGGCGGGCATTTGTATTCATTTCTGCATAAACGGGAGCTTGTTGAGGATAAAATTGTGGTGGAGTAGGTCTGAGTCCAGTAAGAATACCATAACTATGATAAGGGATTTGTGATGGAGTCTGACTTGTGCTTAAGGGTCCTGTAATAGGTGCATTTACATAATTATTATAAGACATTGAACCAATGTTTCGCGATACGGCATATGGTGTTGTCATTTAATATATATTATGAAAATATATTAAAGTTTTTAACACCATTTACTAATGTTATATATTTTTCAATAATAATTTATTTTATAAGGATTATAATGTGGAGGAGGTGGACGATAACCATAGCGCGGATGTGTTACATAAACTGGTTTTGTTACCACGACTTTTTTTGTAGTGGTAGTAGTTTTGGGCGTCATTCTACTATAAAAATAGCTGACTAAAATTAAAATACCAATTGCAATAGCAAATATGTATAACTTATCCATTATAATATAATAATATAATATAATATAATCATGCAAAAAGAGAATCATACATTTTTCTAAATAACCCCTTTTGAGGTGTTTCTTCTTTAGGTGCAAAATTTGAAAACTGAATAGTACTTTCAATTGTATATAAAATAGCGATTTTCATATATAAATATGTATTTATTCTAAAATATAATCACTATTAAAATCAATACGGTTTGAATTATTATTAGATTGATAACAAAAATCAAAATTAGAATGATAACAAAAATCAAATAAATTTATACAAAATTCTTTATCATGTTGTTTATTTTCTATTTCTGTATCTACAAGTATTCCATTATAATAAGATTTATTTAACACGTCTTTGTTATCGCGAATTTTTTTTTTATTTTTATTAGTAAAACATTTGAAAATATTAAACATTTTATATATTATTAAATAATATATAAATTATTTTCTAACGTTTTTTCTAAAAGATGGAAAATCACAGAAAGCAAATAACATTACAAAAAACAGATTTTAATCATTATTTAATTTGTCAATTACCTTGTATATTCAAGTGTAGCAATAGTAGATGTAAAAAGAATAATAATATACTTGTTGAAAAGCATATTATAAGTCAAAATTGTTTGTTCTGTGGTATGCCTAATTACATAAAACAAAAAATATAATACTAATTTACCTCTTCTGGTGTGGATTTTCCAGATTGCGAACTGATTCCCCAATACCTAGCATATGGGGCTGCAATAACGCCTTCATAAGAATAAGGACATCTGTTTGCGCAGGGATTGCATGGTTTTTGTAAAAATTTAAAACCAGGAATATTTTTTTCTAAAATATTATAATTTTCCTCATCTATTTGAAGACTATTTATATATGGAACAAATCTTTTTTTCCCATCTTTGCTCCAACCACAATTAAATTTACCTTTATCTGGTAAATCAATACTTTTAAATGTTTTTGTAATAAATTTACTTTGACCTACCATATCATTTTCTGTAACCATATTATTAACTTCTCCAGCAGTAAAAATAGAAAATAATGATGAAGATACAGGATTCGAAAGAAAAGGATTAAATATTTTACCAGAAAACATATCTATGTGTTCATTATATAATTTTTCTTTTTCTTTTTCTTTATCTTCTTCTTTAATATTTTCATTACTGTTAACAGTATTGTCAATATATTTTTTTAAATTCCCTTTAACATAATTATTTAACGGCCACTCACCGGTTTCAATATATATTTTTGCTTCTTCTTCTGAACCATATTCTTCCCATCTTGAAATTGTATATTCTACAGATTTATCATCCCATGTCGGACCTTTTATTTCTTTAATTTTTTCTTTCATTTTTCCCCTTGTTTCATCAGACCATTTATTAAATTCGGGTAAAATTTTGAAATATTTAAATTGATCTTCTTTTATTTCCGTATTTTTAGTTTCAGTATTTTTAGTTTCAGTATTTTTAGATGTTATACCCAATAAATCAAAGTTTTCTATATTTGAATTTGAAATAATTACAAGAGTAATTATTGATAATATAAGTAATAAAATAAATATCATATAATTATTATTTATTTTAATTTAAAATATAAATAATTTTGGCTCCACCTTTTTCTAAAAGTTTCTAGTATCTGCGAATAGCACGTTGAGCAGATTGACTTGACTTGTTTTCATCACCTCCATAAGAGAGATCATTATAGTTCTTGTTTATTGCTTTCTGTTTCAAATAAGTAACATAATCTGAGCTATCGTAAACCCATTTTACATTGCAAGTAGCAGATGGTACACTAGAGTTTAATTGTAAAGTATTATAAGCAGCAGAGGGTGTACAAGAAATGGAAGTAGCGCCAAAACGAACCTTTAAACCTCTTAATCCAGGTCGGCTTTGATAAGTCTGACAACTTCCACCACATGAAAAATTTTCTCTGCTCAAAAGATCCCCGGCATTATTTACTGCGCGAAAAGGTGTAGTAATAGTGCGTTTTGGTAATTTAGCAGCACGTAACTGGCTAGGATAAGTAGTATTCCAAGCATTCTTCAATGTAAAACGGATTTGCTCAAATTCAGGATATCGTTTATCGACATTTTGAGTATTTTGGGGCATATATCCTCTGATAGCTCCTCCTGGGCTTTTAGGACTTCGTGCGAGATAAGTAAAAGCTACATTAGATCCATTAATTGCGCTAGAATATCCTATAGATGTCATTTATATAATAGTATACTAAAAAAAATCCACCTTTTCCACCTTTAGGAAAGGTGTAAAATCTAGATTTAGAGAAAGAATTTCCTTTTCTAAATCTAGATTTTACACGTTTTCTAAATGTAGATTTTGACTCCACCTTTCCTAAAAGTGGAATAAAAAATATATTATATTATATATGTTCAATTTTACATTACTTTTAAGTGCAATTCTTTTTGTAATCATTGATTCAGTTTATTTAAATTTTATGAAAGATTATTTTCAAAAACAAGTGATAAAGGTTCAAGGATCACCAATAAAAATGAATTTTTTAGGAGCTGCATTATGTTATGTATTTTTAATCGCTGGTCTTAATTATTTTATTATTAAACCTAAAAAGAGTCTTCAAGATGCGTTCTTATTAGGTATTGTTATTTATGGTGTTTACGAAACTACAAATTATGCTATATTTAAAAATTGGTCCATTGTCTCTGTTATCATTGATACATTATGGGGTGGCATATTGTTTGCTTTAACTACATATATTATTAGCCTTATCCGATAAACTTTAAGATTTGTGTAAAAGTTTATATATTTTTATATATTATAATGAGTTTAGATGAATTAGTAGACATTTCTAAAACAGATAAAAATACTACACATTCTTATTTACCTCTATATCAAGTATTATTACAGAGAAAAAAAGAAACCGCTAGAAATGTTTTAGAAATAGGTATAGGAGACTTTGGTGAAAAAAATGGTGGTAGTATAAAATTATGGAGAGATTTTTTTACAAATGCAATTATCTATGGTTTAGATATACTTCCAATTGAAAATGTTTTAGATGAATTAATAATTGATAATAGAGTTGTTTTATATACATCAATAGATGCGTATGATTGTAATTTTTTTGTTAATAATTTTTTAACTAAAAATATTAAATTTGATTTCATGTTAGATGATGGACCGCATACTTTGGAAAGTATGCTATTATTTATAAACATGTATTCACAAATAATGGCGGATGATGGTATATTAATAATTGAAGATGTTCAGTGTTGGGAATGGATTGAAATTTTAAAAAATCAAGTTCCTGAACACTTGAAACAATATATTAAAGTATATGATTTAAGAGAGGTAAAATGTCGTTATGATGATATTGTTTTTACAATAGATAAATCTAATTTTTAAAAATCCACTTTTAAAAAAGTGGAGCAAAAATAGAGACTAGTTTGGCTCCACCTTTTTTAAAGGTGGTACAAAAATAGAGAAAAATAGAGACTAGTTTGGCTCCACCTTTTTTAAAGGTGGTAGTTAATTAAATAAGGTGTAAGATATAAAGAAACAATGAAAATAATTAAATTAGTATTCAAATTATAGGATGCAAAATGTGAACTTAGTAAGCAAGCAATAATAATCATACAACTATCCGATGTAATAGCACCTAGTTGTACTTCTTTTGCATAATCTTTGAAAAAATCAAGCATAGCATTATAACCTCGTGGTACACTTGAGAAAAATAAATAAAATAATATATCATGAATAATTTGAATAAAAACTGCTAGTCCAATAAACTTCCATAGAGAGAAAGAATTAAATAAATAATAATAAAAATAACGCGTTAACAAAATACCTATAAAAATAATGAGAACATCGGCAATAACCGCACTTAACTGATATTTTGTATACCATTTTTCTAAATACTTTGATTTAATAATGATATTATTGTAAAGAAGTATCATAAAAAATAAATCTACGATAAGACAACCATTTAAAATGGGTAAATAGTCAGATACTTTATTGAAGTTTGAAATGTTTTCCATTATAAATATAAATGTTTTATTTTTTTTCTAAATTATTTTTTTCTACTTCAATTTTAATATTTTGTTTTTTTAATTCTATTTTTGTTACTGCATATTGCCCACAAGGACCACAATGATCTTCATTAGACAAGTCTACTTTATGGTTTATTCTTGTATTACATTTTTCAATACCCCATCTACCGAGAGGTTTTTTAACTTCTTTTGGCATTAGCTTTATTAGAATTTTCGTTATGAATTTCATAATACGATAAATATATATTTATCTTTAATTCGTTTTATTATTATTTATTATTATATAAAAGTGTGAAATGATAAAAGAGTTAATAAAATTCTTTAACATCTTTTTCATATAATATAGTATTATTCTGTAATAATTCTGAAAAATAAATAAGTTTCGTCATACTTGAAGTTAAAAGATGTTTCGCTTCTTGGTAAGCCTCTTTCACTAACTCAAGAGATTCTTTATCCATTTTATATTTTGTACTTTGTGAATATTTACTTCCCATTGCAAGACTTCTTCCTAAAAATGGATTAGAATCATCACTAACATCTTCATTATAAAATACTTCTAATTCATTTCCCATACCAAAATTGCCAATCATTCTTTTAGCCAAATTATTTGCCTGATTTAAATCCTGAATAGCACCTACAGAAACAAAATCATTTCCATAATAAATACTCTCTGCAGCTTTTCCACCCATCATTACAATTAAACGTTTTTTGAATAAATCTTTTGTGTATAGTCCACCTTCTTTTATCTCTGGTTTTTCCGTAAAAATAGTATAACCTCCTGCTCCATTGTATGTAGGTTGAATAGAAACTTTTCTAAAATCAAAATATTCATTAAAATGTAATGCAAGTAAAGCATGACCGGCTTCATGTAGAGATACTCTTAATTTAGTAGATGGACTAGTAGTAGCGTTTCTTTTAATAATACCCACAATAGATTTTTCAAATGCCTCAAACATATATTTTTCTTGAATAGTTGTATAGTTATATCTAGCAGATATAATAGCAGCTTCATTAATAAGATTTTTTAACTGTGCTCCAGAAAATCCATCTGCTAATTCTGAAATCATTTCAATATCAAATTTTTTTTCTAAATTTTTATCTTGTAAATAATAAGATAAAATTTTCTCTCTAGAAGATTTATCGGGTAATGGTACTTTAATAATTCTATCAAATCTTCCAGGGCGAAGTAAAGCTTGATCCAAAACATCCTTACGATTGGTTGCAGCAATTACTAAAATGTCTTCATTATTATTAAATCCGTCCATTTCGTATAATAGTTGATTAAGAGTCTGTTCACGTTCATCATTTGCCATATTAATACCAGCACCTCTTTGTCTTCCTACAGCATCAATTTCGTCAATAAATATAATAGATGGTCTTTGTTCTCTTGCATTTTTAAATAAATCACGAACTCTAGAAGCACCCATACCTACAAATAATTCTACAAATTCTGAAGCAGCAATACTAATAAATGTTGCATTTGTTTCAGTTGCAATAGCCTTTGCTAAAAGTGTTTTTCCTGTACCTGGTGGTCCTTCTAGTAAAACCCCTCTAGGCATTTCAGCTCCAATTTCCTTAAACTTATCTTTATTTTTAATATATGTAATAACTTCAACACATTCTTCTAATACTTCTGGACTACCAGCCCAGCTAGAAAGAGTAACATTTGGTTTTTTAAACTCATCTTTAGATTTATCCATAAAATTAAACATACCATTTGGCATTCTATTTGGCATTCTATTTGGCATTCCATTTGGCATACCATTTCTCATCATATTTTGTGACGATAAAAAAGAAATAATATTAATTAAAAAAAATAAAGGTATGATTAAATTTATAATAGAACCTACTGTATTAAATATACCAAATACATTTTGAATATTAAAGATATTTTGTGCATCAAAATCCGTAAAATAAATAGGAATATGCGCAGTTGATGTTTTATCTATTAAATTTGGTAATATTATAGGATTAACATTTGTAATATGATAATGATCAAATAAAATATCATTTTTAGGTAGATTATCGACAGTAATAATTTGTTTATAATCATTATTAACAAAAATTTTTTCTATTTTATTATCTAATACATTTTGCATAATATTATTATAATTATCTTTAGTTAATAAATTTCTGTATTTATAAATAATATCATATTCTGATAGATAATCTAAATTATTTATCATTTTTAAATTATTATTCTTACGTTGTACATGTGGTAAAAAAGCGTGTGTAGAAGTTGTACAAAAAAGAGATATGATTATTGGATATAAAATCATCTTGTAAAATATTATTACAAATTGTTTTTATATTTTTATAAAATTATATTATTATTATATAATATATAATATATAATAATAATTTAAATATTATAT
>Ga0066180_10000338_pt1 | contig 10415 bp, 9 predicted proteins | sample LauGreSBDMM110SN_4_FD_59338 | JGI IMG/M metagenome (GOLD analysis project Ga0066180, IMG submission 59338) | Freshwater lake microbial communities from Lake Michigan, USA - Su13.BD.MM110.SN (version 2) (version 3) | ecosystem: Environmental > Aquatic > Freshwater > Lake | place: Lake Michigan... | reverse complement strand
GTATCCAGGTGCCCCTTGTCGTGGTGCAACTCCCGCCGAACCTAGTTCGGTGAGCTGAGACTCGATGTAGGACTTTAGGCGAGTACGGTACTCGCGCTCGAAGGTACGAAGTTGCTGGATGCTGTGCTCGAGAACTGCCTTTTCTTGCTCTAGGCGGTTCATGTCGGAGCGCTGGTGAGCTTCTGCTTCGCGAACTACACGGGCTGCGGTTGCGTGACCTTCAGCGACCAGTTCGTCACGCTTGGCCAGACCCTCGCGCACGTGCTCGTCGTGGAGCTTGCGAGCAAGCTGAAGCAGGTTGTTTGTGTTGGGAGAACCCAAAGTTGATGGGTCGGCAACGGCCTCAGGGAATGACAGAGGCGCTGGTGTGACCTCAGGGGCCGAGACGAGCTTGGATGGCAAGTCTGCTCCACTTCGCTGAAGTTCGGCAATGCGCCCATCTGCAGCCAACAGGCGTCTCCGGAGGTCTTCGTTCTCCTGGTAGAGCCTTCTTAACTCGACGACTATTTCGTCTAGAAAATCATCGACTTCGTCCTGGTCATAACCTTCGCGAAACTTGGTTGGCTGAAACCTTTTATTGACAACGTCTTCTGCGGTTAGTGGCATTACTGTCTTCCTCTTTCGATTGGCCAGCTTGGGCCGAGCTATCTAAGAGCCTAACCCAAGATGAATTAGCTCGCTATATCAAACCGCGGACCAGACTTTGAGCGAACACTACGCCCAGCACCAGTGCAGTCCAGGCAAAATCCAAAGAAATAGCCCCCATGCGGACCGGCTTTATGTATTGCCTCAAGAACCGAAGCGGAGGGTCAGTTAACGAGAAGATAACCTCAGCAACCGGCATCAGTATGCCCTTCGGGCGAAATCCTGGATTCACGGACATTAGTAGGTCAAGTATCAATCGTCCGATAAGTGCGTAGAAGTAAAGCTGCAGCGCCCAGTAAAGAATCAGAGCTATTAGTCCCATGGTGGAACCTATGGACGAACTAGAAGCTCGTCAACCTCGTTGGGGCTCTCTGCTGACTGCTCCTCGTTGACTGCAACGTGGGTTGGGGTCAATAAGAACACCTTTGGGGTCACGCGACGCATGTGCCCTTCTAGACCCTCTTTTAGTCCGAGCATGAAATCAAGCATGCGACGAGACTCAACTTCGCTCATCTCACCCATGTTTACAATCACCGGAATTCCAATTCGGTAGTGAGCGGCAACCATAGGCGCCTCCTCGTAGGACTTTGGCTCGATGGTGAAAATCTCCGCGACATCATTTGATCCACGACGAGGTCGCGGGCTCATTAGTCGAGCAGGTCGCGCTGCAGTAGACACCGAATCCTGGCGAGTTGGCAGCTCATTGGACTCTTCGGCGAATCCGAGAAATTCCATGCTGCGCTGAAGTATTCCGGCCATTAGTTCCTCCTGGGGTTTAACTCCTCTAAGAATATGGCTAAGTAGGCCGATTGCCCGTTATTGCGGTGCCTATTCGCAAGTGTGTCGCGCCATAAGCAATAGCCGTTTCAAAGTCTCCGGACATCCCCATTGAGAGCCTGTTTGCTTCTGGAGCGATGGCCTGAAGTTCCCCGGATAGCTGAGCCAGCCTCTCAAACTCGCGTTCGGGGTCCACCCCGAGGCCTCCAACCCCCATCAGACCTACAAGTTCAAGCCCAGGACTTGAGAGCACTCTGTCGGCAAAGGGCATCAGGTCCTCTAGGTTCACTCCTCCTCGCTCGGGATCCTCAGTCATATTGACCTGGATAAAGACTTTGAGCGCATTTTCGCGCTCAGCTGTGCGCTTTTGAAGTTCATCAAGTAGTGAGGGCCGATCTAGCGAATGAAGAAAGTCAGCATACTCAAGAACCGATTTGACCTTATTGGTTTGGAGCTGGCCAATGAAGTGCCAATTGAATCGCTCACTGGATTCGGCTGCAATCTGCTTAGCCTTGGGTCCGGCTTCCTGGTCGCGGTTTTCACCAAAATCTCTAGCTCCAAGTGCAAGAAGGTCATAAACCAGCTGGTGGGGGTGGTTCTTGGATACCACAACAAGCGTGATTTGCTCTAAATCTCGATTTGCGCTCTCCGCTGCACTCGCAATTTTCTCAACGACTGATTGGTAACGCTGGCCAAGCTCGGACAATTAACCTCTGAGGAACTCAGGGATGTCGAGATCGTCCCCGAAGGTGCCATCAGCAGTTTGTGGTCTCTTTGGTAAAGATGGCGACTTGTCAATCTCAAAAACTAGATCTGAGGCGTAGTCCATCGCAAAGCTCTGAACTGGCATCGGCAGAGGCTCTTGTGTAACCTCGAGAGCTGGGGTGTCAAAGAATGAAATTGATTCCACAGCGGGTGCGGCGCCTGGAACAACTGGGGTAAGTGTTTGCTCAACTTCTGCGAAAACGCTTCTTGGGCTCTTTCGAAGTTTTGGCAAACCGCCGTCAAAGCCGGCCGCGATAACCGTGATGCGAACTTCGTCTCCAAGAGTGTCATCGATTGTGGTTCCGTAAATGATGTTTGCCTCTGGGCTAACAGCTTCTTGAACCAGTCTTGCTGCTTCGTCTATTTCGTGGAGTCCAAGATCAGATGCGCCCTGAACCAAAATTAGAACGCCGTGAGCACCATCGATGCTTGCCTCAAGCAGAGGTGAAGTGACCGCCATCTCGGCTGCTCTTATCGCGCGGTCTTCACCCCTGGCAGTACCGATACCCATAAGGGCGGAGCCTGCACCTTGCATAACTGACTTCACATCGGCGAAGTCTAAATTAATAAGCCCAGGAGTAGTAATTAGATCGGTGATTCCCTGCACACCGGCACGAAGTACATCATCCGCGGTGTTGAAGGCCTCTACGACTGACACTGACTTATTCGCAATTTCGAGAAGTCTCTGGTTCGGAACAACAATCAAAGTGTCTACCTCGGAGCGAAGAGCTTCGATGCCGCGCTCAGCTTGTTGCATTCTGCGCTTGCCTTCAAAATTGAATGGCTTGGTGACAACTCCAACAGTAAGAGCGCCGACACGCTTAGCAACACGAGCAACAATCGGTGCGGCACCAGTTCCAGTTCCTCCACCCTCACCGGCGGTCACGAACACCATATCAGAACCGCGTAGAGCGGCTTCCATTTCTTCTTCGTGATCTTCAGCTGCCCGCTTGCCAATCTCTGGGTCAGCACCTGCCCCAAGACCTCGAGTCAATTCTCTTCCGATATCCAGCTTCACGTGAGCTTCACTCATCAGAAGATCTTGTGCATCAGTGTTGACTGCTACGAACTCTACGCCGCGTAAGCCGGATTCAATCATGCGGTTGAGTGCGTTGACTCCACCTCCACCAACTCCAACGACCTTTATAACGGCCAGGTAGTTTTGGTTCAAACCCATGATGCTCCTTCAATCGACGGCTCCGACTTTCACAAGTCACTGCGGAATGAGAAACCCTAAAGCTCAGCTTTAGCCTTAAGCTCTACGGTTTTTCAACTCCGCGCCAAAAAAATAGGCCTAGATGGGCACTTTGTGGGGTAACAGGTGCAGGCGTGTCTAAAAATTGTCGAATCGCACAACCGGTGCGTTCGGCGACGAAACATCAAAAGTCACCGACTGAGATTTCTGGTGGTTGGCCATTAAGGCCTGAAGCACCTTTGACTTCAAAACTGAATCGGAACTATCGCCCCAAATGATTCTCTGATCCCGTGCTGATCTGAGGCTCATCTGAACATCGTCCTTCGATCTGGCCTCGATGAATTCAACTTGATGCAGTAGATCCTCGGGAAGTGCCATCAGGACATCAATTGCGTTCCTAAAGCGCTGAGAATTCCTGGGTTCCTCACTTATCTGGATTTCAGGAAGCTCTTCAGTACCAACAGCCTGGGCAACTCTGACCCCCGCTGGGTCGTAAAGCCAACGTTCGCCCTTAACTGAAACGACGCTGATTGCCTGACGCTCCGATATTTTTACTTGTAAGCCATTTGGCGGCAAGGCAATTGCGGAAAATGACTCAATCAAAACGAAACTAGCGAGCGATATGGCTATCGACTTTTCATCCAGTAGAGGCAATGGCGTCCCAACATGTCCCTGAAGTGCCTTTGAAATTAGCTCTGGCTTAATGCGCTCGGTGCCTGTGACGTAAATTTCCTTTATGGCTAAGGCCGGAGAGAAAGTCGCGCCTGCGACTAAGGTCAGCAGAACTGCTATCGAACCAATACTGAGCGTGGCGATGATACGTTTTGACCTTCTCGTTGAAACCATGCGCCCAAGAAGTGAGTTATCAAGTTCTCTTTGAGTAATGCGCCTGGGTGCCCTGGCCAGAGCATTCAGCCGCTGCCTTTGCAACTTCTCTCCAGGACGATTTTTCGAACCAGGGCGCTTCAATTGACTAGCCTTCCCTAAGAGCCTGAAGAAGTTGAGGAACCATTAGATAAACATCGCCGCAACCCATTGTTACGATGAAATCTCCAGAGCTGGCCAAGGATGCCGCCCTAGCAGATGCGTCGTCCCAGTTTGGAGCGTAGTGAATTCTTGCCCGGTCGGAAAAGTTGTTCAAGATGAGTTCACCAGTAACTCCAGGCTCTGGATCTTCACGCGCCGCGTAAATATCAAGTAATACCACTTCATCACTTTTCGCAAGTACTTGTGCGAATTCTTTGGCGAATAATCTTGTGCGCGAATAAAGATGCGGCTGAAAAACCGTGATTAGCTTTCCAGAGCCTACTACCGCTCTGGCACCATTAAGAGCCGCTTCTACTTCGGTTGGGTGATGTGCGAAATCGTCATAGACGCTAACCCCTCGCTCTTGCCCGTGAAGTTCGAACCTTCGCTCTGTTCCTTCGAATTTTGCAACTTCGCTAAGCGACGCTTCAAAATCAAACCCAAGGCCAATCAGTGTCGCTACTGCTCCCGCCGCGTTTAGCGCGTTGTGGCGTCCGGCAAGAATCAAAGTGGCGCTCGATGTCTGACCTTCGTAAATCAGCTCAAATGAGACGCGAGCATCTTGCTTGATATTCTGGACTCGAACTGAAGAGTCCATGGCCTCACCGAATGTGATTGTTGGCCTGGAAATTAGTTTCCCAACTGCTTTAGCGCCTTTATCATCGGAACTGATAACGACAAGCTTCTTAGATTTGTTGGCGAAGTCAGCAAATACCTTGTGAAAAGCTTCAATGCTCCCGTAGTGATCAAGGTGGTCAGGATCAACGTTGGTAATCAAGCTAACTGCAGTGTCGTAGAGCAAAAATGAACCATCTGACTCATCTGCCTCTATAACAAACAATTCTCCCGATCCTGAGCTGCTGCTTTGACCGACCGAGTGTATAACTCCCCCGTTTACAAAAGATGGATCCTGACCCATTGCCATAAGGGCGTTGATTATCATTCCGGTAGAAGTAGTCTTGCCGTGGGCACCTGCTACAGCAATTAATGTCTTACTGGATGCAAGTTTCGCCAAGGCTTGAGAGCGGTGGATAACAGGGATGCCCTTTTCTTTTGCGAGCAGATACTCAGGGTTAGTGGGCCACAGGGCACTTGTCACTACAACCGTGTCAGGATTTCCCAAATTCGATTGGTCGTGACCGATGTAAATTTTTGCACCAAGTTCGCGAAGCGAAGCAACATTCGAACTGTCTCTTAGATCGCTACCGGTCACCGAATGGCCCATGCCAATTAGAATTCTTGCGATACCGCTCATACCTGAACCGCCAATACCAATAAAGTGCACTGCGCCTAACTCATCCGGCACTGCCTGTGAGAAATCTGGTTTGATCATCTTCTCGAAAGCACCTCGTCAATAAGTCCAATAAAGCGCTCGGTGCCATCCAAAACACCAGCTTGTTTCGCGCGTTCAGCCATTTCAGACAGACGCTTGCTGTCGGACAGCATCGGAATCAGATTCGAGCGCACATAATCTGGAGTGAACTCTGAATCGGAAATAGTGACCGCACCACCAGCAGCCAAAACATCCAGGAGATTGAATTTCTGCTCCCCGTTACCAACCGGGTACGGGATGTATAGAGCTGGCAAACCGATTGCCGAAAACTCAGAAACCGTAGCAGCACCCGCTCTTGAAACTGCAAAGTCGCTTGCCGCGATAGCCAATTCCATTTGATCGACGTATCGAACTCTTCTAAATTGAGGCTCAGATACCTCCTCAAGCTCGCTTTCACCCCCAACAATGTGGAGCACTTGGATACCGGCTGCGGCCAAAAGGGCTCTACAAGATTCGACAGTTTGATTGATGCTACGGGCACCTAATGAACCGCCGGTCACCAAAAGCGTTAGCTGATCTGGTCTGAGGCCAAAATGCTTTCTAGCTCCTGCAACATCTTTTTTGGCTGCGATAGCAACAATCGATTCCCGAATTGGCATTCCTACAAACTCAGTGTGTGCCATATTGGCCGAACGAAAGGTTTTTCCAGCTGCACTGGCAAATCGGTTACCGACTTTGTTAGCAATTCCAGGTAAGGCATTCGCCTCATGGATGACAATAGGGACCCTCTCCCGCTTGGCCGCAACATAAGCCGGTGCACTTACATAACCACCGAAACCGACCACAACGTTTATGGAGTGTGCTCGGATGTACTTTCTTACCTTCGATACTGCTGCAGCAAACTTGAATGGAAAGACAACTGCCCATAGACCCGGCCGTCTTGGAAATGGAAGTTTCTCTATAAACAGCAACTCGAAGCCGGCCTCCGGAACCAATCTAGATTCAAGTCCTTCTCTGGTTCCGAGGGCTAAAACGTGATCCTGAGGTGAGCGCTTGCGTAAAAAATGCGCAACTGTGAGTAACGGATTCACATGACCAGCGGTTCCACCCCCAGTCAATAAATAGTTTGTCAATGCCTTACTCCTCGGAGTGGCTGCCGGTGGTTCTCTTTCTCAAATGCCAAAACCAAACCGATGCCGGACAAAGTCGCAATCAAAGACGAACCACCTGCCGAAATCATTGGCAGCGGAACGCCCAGAACTGGAAGAACTCCAAGCACTACAGCGATGTTCACCGCAGACTGGCTAAGTATCCAGATTACGACACCGAGAGTTGTCACTCGGGCAAAGGTAGTTTGAGCGCGCAACATCACCCGTATCAACGACGCGATAAGCAAAGCGAACATTCCAATTACAACCATCGCGCCAATTAGGCCCAGCTCTTCAGCGATAACTGCAAAGATAAAGTCGTTTTCAACTTCGGGAATCCATGACCACTTCATCTTGGAGTTCCCAAGTCCTACACCAAACACTCCGCCGGCAGCTAGCGCCCAAGTACCATGCTCAAACTGCCAGTTGAAGGCATCCGAGGAGGCAGAACCTGGGTTTAACCAAGCCGTGATTCGAGCCATGCGCGAGGCGCTGGTTGCAGTTGCCAATGTAGCCAGGGCAATTGCGACCAAAGCCAAACGTCCAAGAATTTTTCCAGGTGCTCCAGCCATTACCAGGGTTCCAAAAATTATGATGGAGAAAATAACTGCAGTACCAAGATCACGACCAAACATCACGAGTACGACTGCACCGCTGCCAACCAACAGAAGTGGTAAGAGCACTCGTTTGGGATTATCCATCTCAAACTCACGATTTGAGATAAACCAACCCATGTACATAATCAGCGCAAGCTTCAAAAACTCAGAGGGCTGAAGAGTGAAGCCTGCGATTGAAAGCCAGTTAGTATTTCCGTTTACTGAGATGCCGATAAATGGAACTGCAAGTTGCAGGGCAAAACCAATCATCAGCACGAGCCCTACGCGATTTCTTATAAAACTTACCGGCAGACTTGCAAGAACTAGCATCAGAGCTAATCCAATCAAGGCATAAAGAAACTGTCTCGAAAAAATGTAATAGGCATCACGATTGGCAACCAGGGAGTCAATCGATGAAGACGAAAGCACCATCACCAAGCCAAAAACCACCAAGAAACCGGTTAGTCCCGCTAGGCGATAGAAGTAAATGGACTCGGCACGAAAGTTATCATGCAACCAGGCTTTGAACATCTCAAGAGGATTTGAGCGGGCTTTTTTCATCTGTTTCGGTGAACTAGATCTGGATTGGATTCGGGCCACTTACTTGCCCCCGCCCAGAGTCCCAACGGCTGCAATGAATTGATCTCCGCGCACCTGGTAGTTCAAGAATTGATCCATTGACGCTGCTGCCGGAGCCAATAAAACCACATCACCATCTCTGGCCATCGAAGATGCCGAGGAGACCGCTTGCAACATCACTGCGTCTCCTCCTGAAATCTCCACCATTGGCACCTTCGGTGCCATTTTTCTAAACGCTTCAACAATCTCAGCACGGTCAACGCCAATTACCACTGCACCACGCAGTCGAGAGGCAAATTGACCAATCAACTCTGAGATGTCTACACCCTTTAGTAATCCCCCGAGAATCCAGACCACCGACTCGAAAGAAGTCAGCGAAGCAGCTGCTGCGTGAGCGTTTGTTGCCTTTGAGTCATTGATGTATCTAACTCCATCAATTTCGGCGACCAGTTGAATGCGGTGAGGTGAAATCTTGAATTCTCTTAAGGCCTTCCGGCAAGCAGCTGGCGGCACACCAAAGCTTCGAGCAAGTGCGGTTGCTGCTGCAATGTTGCTTAGAAGATGTGGAGTCAAAACTCCAAAGCTCTCAAGATCTTCAAAACTGGCAATCTCAAGTGCCTTGTCAGCGCGCTCCTCAAGGAAAGCTCGATCAACAAGTAAATCCTCAACATATCCGACGTTACTGCGGGCAGGAGTTCCCAAACCAAAACCAATAGCCCTAGCGCCATCACTAACATCAGCGGCTTCAACAAGAGATTCGGTTGCGACATCTTCGAGGTTATAAGCGCATGCCACTTTGGTGTTTTCATAAATACGGCTCTTGGCTGTACGGTAGTTTGCGAATCCACCATGCCAGTCCAAATGGTCGTTTGCGATGTTTAGAACAACCGAGCTATATGGCTCGATGCGATTCAAGTAGTGCAGCTGAAATGAAGAAAGCTCAACTATCAACACTTCAAAAGCTGCTGGGTCCCTTATGCAATCAAGGATTGGTTTTCCGATGTTGCCGCAGGCAGCGGCTCTCACTTCTGCTGCCAAAAACATGGCCTCAGTGAGTTCAGTGGTGGTGGTCTTACCGTTAGTTCCTGTAATACAAATCCACTCTTGATTCGATACGTACCTATCCCTAAGGCGCCAAGCCAGATCGATGTCAGTCCAAATTGGAATACCTGAGCTAATCGCTTTTTCAACAGTGGCTGTGGTTGGTGCAACTCCCGGAGAGACAATCAGAAGATCTGGTGCGAAAGCATCCAAAGCAAGTTGTAAAACATCCACGCTTGAATCAATAACGCATTCCACGCCCAAAACATCCAAGATGTCCAATACTTCCTGGTCAGCTGCTTCGGATACGACAAGTAGTTTGCTTCCCAATTCATTCAGGGTGTCGGCTACAGAGAAGCCCGATTTGCCTAAGCCCAAAACTGCCACTTTGACACTGGACCAGTTAGAGCTCCAACTATTTAGCTGCTGGAGGTCGTGCGCCTGGTTAGCCATAAATCCACTCGAGGTAGAAAAGACCAATTCCGGCCAGTACCGAAAGCCCTGCAATAATCCAGAACCTAACAACAACCGTGATTTCCGCCCAGCCTTTAAGTTCAAAGTGATGATGCAGTGGTGACATCAACAAAATGCGTTTACCCTTGGTGACTTTGAAGTACACGCGCTGCAAAATAACTGAGCCGGTCACAATAACAAACAGTCCGCCGATTAGTACCAATAAGATCTCAGTGCGGGACAATATGGCCAGAGCAGCCAGTGCTCCTCCGAGGCCCATAGCACCGGTATCTCCCATAATTATTTGAGCTGGTGAAGTGTTCCACCACAAGAATCCGATTCCAGCTCCAGAGATGGCAGCTGCGATAACCGCCAAATCAAGTGGGTCGCGAACTTCGTAGCATCGCGTGAGATTCTCCACAGCAGTGCCACACAGTTGGTTGAATTGCCAGAAACCAATTACCGCGTAAGCACCGATTGCCATGATGCTGGCGCCAATTGCAAGCCCGTCTAGCCCATCAGCTATGTTCACCCCATTAGACGTAGCGGAGATAAGCAAGAAGATCCAAAGCACCACCAGAACAGATCCGACAACGGTTCCAAACATCATCAAATCGAACGAGGTGTCTCTAACAACTGAGATCTTGGTTGAAGCTGGTGTCACGCCTTGGGAGTTTGGATATCCAAATGCAAAGGCTGAAAAAACCAAAGCCACCAGTGCTTGACCTGCAATTTTTGCCCAACCCCCGAGTCCGAGAGATCGTTGTTTCTGAGTCTTGATGAAATCGTCAACGAAACCAACCAACCCGAGCCCCACCATCGCCAGAATTACAAGTAGTGCAGATACCGAGGGGGATTCGCCGTTTAGAAGTTTTCCGGCAAAGTATCCGGTGACGCTTGCCAAAATAATAACTAAG
>Ga0066180_10000333_pt1 | contig 10487 bp, 7 predicted proteins | sample LauGreSBDMM110SN_4_FD_59338 | JGI IMG/M metagenome (GOLD analysis project Ga0066180, IMG submission 59338) | Freshwater lake microbial communities from Lake Michigan, USA - Su13.BD.MM110.SN (version 2) (version 3) | ecosystem: Environmental > Aquatic > Freshwater > Lake | place: Lake Michigan... | reverse complement strand
TTTTTTTTTGAAATATGTACTTTAACTTCAAAAGCTGTCTACGTACAATTATAATTACAGGATATGGACTTGTTGGTTCTACGTACAACAAGTGACGTACTATGTACAAAGTCTTTTAAGAGAAGAAGAAAAAAACTGATAAATCCATAGCTGATGTTACTTTTCACAAGGCATAAGGATCATGTATAAGAGTTTTGGAGGAAAGATGGAAGGCAAAGAGAAAGAATCCCCAGTATTCTCAGAAACTCAGTTGAGGTGCTGGGAAGAGAATTTACGATCTCGTGAAAAGAATCTTGACCAGCAAGATGACCTCGATTATGTTAGCAAGCAGATTGAATGGCTGCGCTCGCAGGAATCAGAAACGCAGAAATCCGACGCTTGGATAATCAAGAGACAGACTATGATTACAGCGAGCGACGTCTACAAATGTCTTGGTACACCAGCACTTCTTTGCAGTCTCGTCCGTGATAAATGTGTGTCCAAACCCGTGCAAATAAAAGCAGCTGCATTGGATCATGGCGTCACTTTCGAACCGGTTGCGCGAAAGTTCTACGAGTTCCTCAGAAACACAGAGGTTGCCGAATTCGGATGCTTGCGCCATCGTAACCACGAGTTCATCGGAGCATCTCCGGACGGTGTAGTTGTCGATCCTCAATCGCCTTTCTTTGGTCGACTACTGGAAATCAAAGTACCAAAGAGCAGAGAACTCTGTTTTACAAGTCTCGATATTCCGAGAGCCTACATGGTTCAAATGCAAATTCAGATGGAAGTAGCAGATCTTCCAAGATGCGATTACTTGGAATGTAAGATCGAACACTTCCTCAGCAAAGCCGACTTTGTTCATAAAGCGCTTGAATTCAATGAGTACAAAGGGGTGTATTGCGTCGCCACCAATCAAGTGGTCTTCTACGGAACGGGAAATGATTTCGGCAAAAGTGTCATTGAAAGGCAGGAAGGAGGGTCAATATGTGGACACGAAAGTGAAAGAAAGGACGAAGATTGTGAACGCAAAAGCGAATACATCCGCGAGAAAAACCAGGAACCTAAAGAGCCCAAAGAACCACGAGAACCGCATGAGTCCCAAGAGCCACGAGAACACCATGAGCCCACGTACCAGGAAACAAAAGAACACCGCCAAGAATGCATGATGAAGAAAACCAAAAGAGGAGACAATAACGAGTTCTTGCAAGAGCAGGAAGAGGTAAGGAGAAATATCAATCCCATCAAGAGCACCAGCACCATGAGTACTTCCAGTACCAGGCCAGCAGAGCAAAATCTTGAATCCTTCCTTCAAACTTGTGAGACGTCATCCACCATCTACTTCCATCTCAAAGAACACTTTCTCTGCACAGTCGAAAGAGAACCTGCATGGTTCCGCTCATGGCTGCCTAAGATTGAATCAACATGGCAGAAAATTGTTAACGCTAGATTGGACAGCAACTTAATCGTTCAGCCGAAAAAACGAGCTTCTCCTCCAAAAATACACATAGATGTTTGAAAATACACGTAGATAGCAGACAGCTTCAAAACTAGTCGGACTTACCTTATAAATCCTTCGAAATTTTCCCCGCCTTGTATCTTGTATCATGAAATTTCTTTTTTCTTGAGTAGTCTTATAATATAGTAAAGAAATCAATCAAAATGATTCAGAATTCTGACACATCCACAGCAATACCAGTAGTAGCAGTAGCACCTACTTCTTTAAAAACTTATAGATATATTAGAAAACCCGGGCCAGAAGAAACTTTCTCGGATGAATATCTCAATCAAGTACTAAGCACTAACCCCGATCTCCAGCAAATATTCCTTGTTGGTTGCAGCAACATCTCATCCCTCTCTCTTGCAGAGCTAGCTAAGAGAGATATGCATGTCATCGATCTCTCGGGATGTAACCAATTTTCCACAGATTCAGAGAAATTTGTCGATTTTTTGCGAGGTATTTCGTCCAGCATTCGTAACTTGTATCTTCGAAGATGCGATTTTCTTACCAACCGAATGGTAGAAGTTCTTTTGCAAAATAGTTACACGATCCAGACACTAGATATTTCTTTCTGCACGAATGTTGATTTTGCGATGTTTCTGGAATTCCTGGTAGAACACTGCTCATCCACAAGAAAAGATTCTCAGAATGCACTGACAATCATGTTTCTTCTGAAAGAAGACTACGAAGAAAACTCGGTCCTCGTCGAACCTCTGCCTGACATTCTCTCAAAGCTAAAGTTCCTGAAAGAGAAGAAGATTATCGTCGTCATGAATCATTTTGTGGAAACGACGAGCGCTTCTGATGCTACTGGTGCTGGTGCTGGTTGCGCGCAGTATATTGAATCTTCTGCTTTTTGAAGGGAGGAAATCGACTTGAAAAAAAAAGGTCGAACTAAAAAACAAGCAGTAAGGAAAAAAATTGAATAAGAATTATTAGCGTTATGAACTCAACGCCTCTCTTGAATCTCGCGAAAGAGACCATTCGTGTGAACACACTCGCGCTTGCTGGGTTTCCAGGTTCGGTGTTCTTATTCTTCGCGATTTTCAGTGCAGATTCTCTTCTCGGTCAAATCAACGCGAAGAACTTCTTTTTACTAGGTCTCGTCGTCGAAGTTGTATCCATATACGCAATCGGAATTCTATTGTTTCCTGCATCATCCCAGAAGCCAGGCAGCGCCAGCGGAGGAGTTTTAAACACTCTGTTTGAAGAAACGGACATCTCTACAATCAAAAACCTCATTCCTTACGCGACATACACAGAAGCCTCCATCTTTGCTTCAATCGTCGGGTTCCTGGTAGCATACTGGAGCAGTCTCAATATGTTAGCGAAAACAGAAAACGCAGAAATCGTCTCTCTCATCTACACTTTGGTCGCAATCATCTTTCTCCTGTTTGAAATATTCATCTTGCAGGAAGATTGGCACAGTCTCGTTGCGAGTCTGACATTTGGAATCATTTTCGGAATCATCTGGGCACAGTTGTTCATGCAAAGAGACGAAATTTTGATCGAGTCACAGACGACGACCACTGTTTCCAAAGACGGTACGACGACTACTCAATGTGCAAGCAGCAACGGGAACAATCAAAATGAAGACATGATATGTCGCGCTTTCCGAATGTAATGACGAGATTTACTAGTTTTTTTTGTATTTGGACTTTGGTCAGGTTGTGTTTGTGTCCAACGTCTACGGTTTGTAATGAAACTCAATAAACTTCCCGAGTCATCTTCGCAAATCGGACCTTCTTTTTTGAATGTTCGCTTGGTGCTCCTCCTCTCCTTTCTTTAAAATCGTTGGAATTCTTCAGTATGGATGATGATGATGATGATGATGATGATGATGACGACGACGCCGATGAATTCGTGAAACTTTCAATGGAATCTTCTTCCGAGGGGGTTATGTAGTACATGATGAGATATAGAAGAGCTACGACGACGGCGACAAGAAGAATCCACGTAGATGCATTCATATTTGGCTAAAAGTTATTAAATCTAAAGAATGGAAGAAAGACTTACTATTCTTAACATCTTAGAAAAAATATGCGTCCACTAATCGATCTTTAAGAAATTCCAAAATGAATAGGTTCCATATGGCAGCTCAGTAATCACATACTTGTTGTTATCTTCTTCTGTGGTTTTCTTCTTCGTTCCAAGAACATAGTCCCAGAAATCTTTTTTGAAAAACATAAAGAGCGTCAGAGATTTCTTCTCTCCGTTCACAGTGGTAAAATTTACCTCGAAAGAGAAGAAGACGAAGATGAATGCGACAACAATGATCAGAGCGATGATTTGAGGAATGTCCATTTTATTTTATTTTTCTTTTTATCGACTTTGCCACAAAACTCTTGCTTTTACTTCTGTAGCAGCGAAAATTTTAACGCTCACAATCCGGAAAGAGACCTCCAAATTTTACTGACTGTCGAGCATTTTATCAACGAGAGGTCGATGGTTTCCTTTGTTCCAAGTTTCTATGTAATACCCTTCTGCACGCCAGGAAATTCCTATTTTCCCATATACGGCGAGCATTCGACAGAAGTGATAGTGTTCACAAGAAGTTCTCGAATTGGACGAGATTAATGTAGAGGGATGTTGACCCCAGCGACACACAGAGAGAAGCGGCTGCCGAAGCAACATCATTCCTCCAAAACATGTGCTCGTCTCGTGAATCGCCGTCGATTGCTTCTGTTGACTTACCATTTTTTCACAGAAAACATCGCGATCAAAGAAGAAAGAGCCATAATCGTAGGACAGTGTGTCATAAAAGACCTCTGATTTCGGCTCTTTGATATTTGCACAGACGGCCGAGAAATCATCGTTTTGCAAAGCATCCGTCACTAGAGAATGCAAAGTGCGATTCGAGAATAGAATATCGGAATCGAGGAGAAGAACCCATGAAGTGCAGGGGCGGGCCATTTCCTCCCCTTCCTCTTCCTCTTCCTCCTTCTCTCCTGATGAAAAAGAATAATGTTCTAAGAAACCATTGGCTTCCGATTCGTTAACGAGAACATTTCGCAGAATTCCTATTCGATGGCTACGTTCCAATTGATCTAAGGATGCAAATCGCGGTTGCTGTTTCTTTTGTGTAAAGACATCATGTTCTTCTTCTGGATGTTGTTGTTCTCGTCGCCCTTGTTCGTCCTCGTCCGCCAGCAAGAACATTCGATCCCCTTTCTCGCTCTTCGCATTCAAAAGAACTTCCCTCGTCGAATCAATAGACCCGTTTTCCAGGATCGCGTACTTGAATTCGGTTTCGTACCAAAATGATTCGATTTTTCGCAGCATGGGAAACAAAAACGTATCCAGATACTCTGCATTGTTTCTGACAAGCATTAGAATCGTAAGTTTTTTAATATCCGTAATGCCAGATGCGCGAGGAAGAATGTATCTCGGAACGCCGCGAGGATATCTCCCGAGAAAGACACCTCCTTGGTATCTATCTGCAGAAGCAAACAAACAAGTGTCTGACCATAACCAAGAAGGTAGCAAGAGTGTCTCTTTGTTGTGATGAATATGCAAGAGACAGTCGAGTTTGAAGCAAAACTCCTCCGTTTCCTCCTCGTCCGTCAACATCTTCGCTTCTTCATATTCTTCACATTCCTCGTCGTTTTCAAAAGTTATCAAGATTTCTTCTTCACGACGTAGAAGGTAGTCGCAAAGATCTTGCACGATAAAAACGAACAACTTGCAAAAAGGTTGAGCGACAAACAACGTCTTGAGGAAAGGAACAGGATGTGACTCTCTTGCAGAGACGTTGGAGAAGAAGAGAACCGCGCTCTCTTGATGCTCGGATCTTTGTGAAACTAAACTCCTCCAGTCGATGTGCGATATCCAATGATCTTCTGAACACATCACGGTTCCACCGAGAAAAGCAGTAATTGATACTTGCAGAAGAAGAAGTCGCAGACGAACAGGAAATATCGCAGAGAGAAGCATTTTCTTTAGAAATTTCAAAAAATGTTCAAACGCAGTGCTTCCCTTCAACAGTGGCTGATGAGGGTTTTGAACGTACTGGAACTGTTTGTAGCTCCTTTCAAATTCGATAATCGCATCATTTACCGTTTCCAAAAAGTAATATTCTTGCTTCTTCACTTTCATTTTCTGGAAACTTGAAAACCTGGGAAGATTCTCGTCACTTTGCGAGACAGACACATATCGAAAAGTTTGCAAAAGGTCGACAAACTGGGAGGTGTTTTGTTTTCTCCGTGTCATTTCTCGACTGTTTGTTTCTCTTGCTGCTGCGCCCGATGCTAACGTATTCACCGAGCCCGTCGTAGGCGGAGGTCTCAAGAGCTCTTCTTCTTTTGGAAAACTCTTTTTTGGGAACAACTTCTTATTTGCCAAAGAGTAATCAAATGATTCATCCACAACCATGGACTTTCTCCAAAACAGAATTCTATTCCATGTATCGAAATCTCCGTGGTATCCGAAGCTTTCCGGTAAAAACGTCGCTAGAGGAAATTCTGCTTCTTCGCTGAAAATAGTAACGCATGCAGACCTCGAATCATGATTGCTACTTCGGGTGTTACTACTGCTACTCTCGCCACACGATGATATATCCATTCTTCCTTCGAGAAAAGCGAGAAATTTACGAATTTCTGAATCGCTGCTGCAAACAAAACACGCGATCTTTTCTTCAAAGAGTTTCCCGCTTGTGATGGTCAGATTTTCATAAAGCGCTTCTTTCATAAAGAATCTCGATTCTCCTTTGTTTTTCTTGAGAAGTGACGAATATGAAGAGGTCGATGAGGTCAAAGCAGAGCTAGAGTTAGAGCTTAAAAGATTCTCTACTTTTCGTTGCGTGGATATTTCGCAAACGTTTTCTGAAACTCGATTCATGAACTCGGAGCTCAAAAGAGTTCCTTGGAACAAGTACGTCACTCGCTGGTTCTTTCGAGCTTCTTCGCTGTGGAAATAGCGAATGGCTTCACGAAAGAGAAATTTCATCCAGAACTGCAGATAATGTAAGCTCTTTCGCGATCGGTGACGATCAAGAGTGAACATGGAATCAAAATTGAGTTTGGAGTCGTCTAGAACGAACTCGTCCATGAAACTCTTCTGTAGTATCGCGTGCATTGAGAGATTCGTCGGGAATACTCGAATTCTCTGATTACCACCAAGAGTTTCAGTTGCATAATTAACGTAAGCGTCTCGCGAGGGAGCGTGGAAGATGATGATTGTTACGTTACCTAGAATTCTCAAAAAGGAATGAATACTCGAGTCATCTTTCTGCAAAATAGTTGAACAATGAGCCACATTGAGTTCTGTATTCTCTTCCTTGGGCGGGTCAAAGGTCATTTGTGACAGAAGATTCCAGCCGGCGACGAAGCTATAAGACAAATGGTTCATGGCCCACCATTCTGCGTACCTAGCGAGGACTGATTTCGTGGTTATCAGTGCAGCGTAAGGGACTCCTGATTGACTCAAAAAGAATTTTGAAGACTCACTCTTCTTGACATGCGTGGACTCTGACAGAAAGTTATCGTTCCAGTAGAGAAGGAATTGTTCGCGAGTCGGAACCAAATTTGCGAACCATCGGAGAAAAATTTCCCTTCTTCTTTGCACATCCACGAAATTGAAATCTTTCCCTCGTCGAGACCAGTAGTCTCTGTGTATTAAATAGTTTTGGGTACTGTCTGCTGCAGAGAAGTACGCATTTGAATCGCTGAACACATTTGCGAAAAAATAGATTTCATACTCCACATTGTTCGATTGGGCCAATACTCTCTGCATTATACTGGTAACGTTTTAGTTGTTGAGGAGGAAGAAATGTTTAAATTACGGACGTGGAATGCCCCACAGTGATTCTTCCATACTCTTGCTACCTTTTTTCCTTTGAAAATACTCTAAGATGATGACGCCCGCCTAGCCAATTTCAAACGTTTTTCTCGTTAGTAGATGGCTATGAAAGGCAGTGGCAGCGACAGCGACAGCGACAGTTGCGCGATTTTTTCGACGACTAAAACTTCTGACACATGAAATAGTGCGATTTTGAAACGAAAAAGAGAACGAGATTTTGAAACGAAGTATGAAAATCATGAAACTCTTCAATGAAGACGCGCGTGCATGTATCTACGATATTTCTCGCCTTTTGATTCTGCAAATTGTTACACAGTTCCTGCTTTCCTTCAGCGACGAAAAACGCAATGTTTTCTCGGTTGAATTTTTGCAGACTGTTCTCTTCCTTTCTGCAGGTTTACTCGTCTACTGGCTTCTCGTAAAGAAATGTCTCTGTCGATTCCTGGATTTTTCACCTGGAGCCACGAGAAGCGAGATATCGCCCATGTTCGCGGAAACGAGCTGAGAAGAAACCCATGAAAACGACAGAAATAAGAGATGAAGGATAAGACAATTTCTTTGATCGGCGGTTCTTCCAAAAAAATATTTTTCTTTCGCGCAATAACAAGACGCTGGTAAGTAAGTAAAAACCTGAAAACAAATGCAGAGGATCTACGAAACGCTTCTGAGAAATCTTCTAACTTTTCGCTACGTCACCACTTCGAACGGACCCAAGAAATTCTTCTTCGATAAATACTTTTCAAACGCAAACACAAACATTCTTCAAAATATTTGCTCAGATGCGCTTCTCCAATTCAAACACGATCCAGTTTTCGTGAAACTAACAGACGAGTCGAAGACAGTCATCGTCATTGGAGATTTACATGGACAAATCCATGATCTGCAGAGAATTCTTTATGAAGTGAAGATTCAGCCTTCCAAAAACTATCTCTTCCTTGGCGATCTTGTCGATCGGGGGAGCTGGGGAATCGAAGTTGCAATGGTTGTCTTTCTCATGAAGATTCTCTATCCAGCAAATGTATTTGTAATTCGCGGAAACCACGAATGTCCCATTATCAATCGAGAGTACGGGTTTCAAACAGAATGCATTCAGACATTCGGTCAGCAGCGCGGAACACAGCTCTGGGCGGATATCAATTCCGTTTTCCAGTACTTGCCTCTTTGTGCCATGATCATCAAAGGCGAGAATCGAGTCTTCTGCACTCATGGTGGAATCTCGCCGCAATTGAAATCTCTCGACGAGCTAGATCGTATCGATAGATCGACTCTCATGACGATTCCAGACGAAGATATCGTTTGTGATCTCACATGGGCAGATCCAGAAGAATGTTCTACTGATTGCGGCTACGACGCAAACGAGAGGGGATGTTCCGTGATTTTCAATTCAAAATGTGCAGAGAAGTTTTGCAGAGATTTTGACGTGAAATTCATTTGCAGGGCGCATCAAATGGTCGATCGCGGATACGAATTCTTCGGACCGCAAAAGAAACTGGTGACTGTCTTCAGCGCCTCTAATTACTGTGGAGATTGCGAAAATGCGGGAGCAGTGCTGAGCATAAATCCGGATTGCGTCGGCGTCTTCATAACGTTTAAAAGCATCCCGAACATAGCCGACGAGAGTTTGATTCTTCCGTTTATGACGAGCGATGCGTCCTCATTTTACACGAATTTGCAATCGGGAGAAGAATCTGTACCCTCTTCTGTATTTGCATCTACAACAAATGAAATGCAGCAGCCGAGTACGATTTCAAGAAAAAATTCACATAGCCCATGGGCATCTGCTGCTGCTTTTGCAAACGATAACCATACTCACGGAAGGCAGAGGAGACCAAAGTCTCCTACCGTTTTCTCATCGTCATCTTCTTACAAAAGCTCATTTTCGCAAAAACAAAATGCGAACGTTGCCAAACGATCGTCATCTGCCCCTGGTGGACACGGACGAAGACAGGGTCAGGGTCAGGGTCAGGGTCAGGGTCAGGAGTCCAATCAAAAAGATTCAATCAAAGTCGTCCATATTTGTTAAACTATTTTTTTATGATACCGCTTGTGACTCATCCTTATCTCAACTTAAAAGCGCTTAGTCCAACTTCTCCTTTTCTTCGTAGTTTTCTTGTTTTGAACTTGTTGCTTCTGATTTCTCCGAACTTGCTCAAGTACACTCGCTCCTCTTTTTCGTTTCTTTCTAGATTTCTTCGATGAGCCACCTGCTCTTGCTGAGGATGAAGTTGGGGATGATGTCCGATAAGGAAATAGATTCGAAAAAAAACTCTGTCCGTTATTGGAACTGGTAGCGCTTTGAATTGTATTTCTCAATGCAGTACCCACATCAGTACGCATTCTTTGAAACAAAGATTTCTCTATTCTCGCTACTTCTGCACTTTGATTACCCATAATTGTACCAATATTACTCTCGCGAATTTGTAACATTCTGTTCCTGCGAACGCTAGGACATCTGCTCATAAAGTCGGCAAGACCTTGTGGACAATCTGATTCAACTGTAACACTGGTGTACTTGGAGTCTTCTGGATCGATGAAGAAGTAATAGTTTAACTTCTCATGACGTACGGTCTCGTGACGTACGGTAAATGAGAGATATTTCTTCCAGACACTTAGTTCGGCGACTTCTCTCAGACTTGCAATTGAACAGTTAAGATAATCATATGCATTTACATGTTGCATGTTATCTAAAAGAAGTGTATTACGCAACACGTTGAAAATATAAGCCATTCTCAGCATATTCACTAAAAACTCTTTTTCATTGATATTGCTATTGCTTGCATCTGATGATGTTTCTGGGATTGACTTTGTCTCCATTGTGATGGTTGGACTATCATCATCTTCAAAAATATCGAGGTTTTTTTTGAATGTCTTCAAAAAAATGGGCTTACCTTGCTCAGTTGGATTGATTTCTCTCTCAAATTTCTTTTCGCCTAAGGAAAACTCGTTTTTTGACTCATTGTTTGGCACAACGTTGAATGTTGTAATTGGAATTGAAGACATTCTTGAATCATTACTTTTAGATTTTTCTGCATCAACATTATCAAGATCCAAAGTAAGAGCTCTCGGTGGTGTCTTTTCACCAAGAGTTGTAACCTTGTAACTTTTACCAAGAGTGACATTATTATCTTTGTCGATTTCAAACTCAAGAGGAATTCTATTTAAGATCAGGAACGCGGAAGCATCAATTATATCTTCTATATTTTTAATATTC
>Ga0066180_10000332_pt1 | contig 10507 bp, 8 predicted proteins | sample LauGreSBDMM110SN_4_FD_59338 | JGI IMG/M metagenome (GOLD analysis project Ga0066180, IMG submission 59338) | Freshwater lake microbial communities from Lake Michigan, USA - Su13.BD.MM110.SN (version 2) (version 3) | ecosystem: Environmental > Aquatic > Freshwater > Lake | place: Lake Michigan... | reverse complement strand
GAGTAATAGAGAAAAAAAATTCTATCTTGAAAATTTAGTTATCAATGATGTTTGGGTAGGAGATCTTTTTTACGATACATACCTTATGAGTTATGAACGACCCACGATTGACTTCGATGATCCTCAGTTCGTAATTTTTTTAGAAGAATCATTAGGTTTATATTATTTTTGGGAAAACTACTTTAATATAAGTGATGTTAAGAGTGTTATCGTCAGTCATTGCGTTTATAACATTGCGATTCCGTTGCGAATCGCGGTCTCAAGGGATATTCCTGCATTTCAGGCTACTAGCGCTGCAATCTACAGGCTGGGTAAAGCTAATTGCTTCGCCTACAGTGACTTTCATTATTACCCTAGGACATTCTCTAAGCTGCCATTAGAGGTAAGGGACGCTGGAAAAATGGAAGCAAAAAGACGTATCGAGAGGCGGTTTAAGGGCGAAGTAGGGGTCGATATGAGTTATTCCACTAAATCAGCTTTTTCTCTACCTTCGCATGATTGCCTCATACAACCAAGTAATAGAAAAAAAATATTAATTGCGACGCACTGCTTCTTTGATAGTCCACATAGCTATGGAAATAATATTTTTCCAGACATCTATGAATGGTTAGAATTTCTAGGTGAGATGACGCTTAGAACTGACTATGACTGGTACATCAAAACTCATCCCGATTATTGGACTGGGACCATGAAGGTTATTAAAGAGTTTTTGAACAAGTACCCTAGAATTATTTTATTGCCGTCTAATGCGTCACATCATCAAATTATTGCTGAAGGAATTGATGTTGCACTAACAGTTTGGGGCACAATAGGTTTTGAATACGCAGCATTGGATATGCCAGTCATTAATTGCTCACTGAATAATCCTCATATCGCTTACGGTTTCAACCTCCATCCAAGCAGCGTACAGGAATACGAAAATCTTCTCTTAGATTTAGACTCATTAAATCTAAAAATAGACAAGGAGAGCGTTTATGAATATTATTTCATGAATAAAATATATAATTCTGAAAATATTATTTTTGATGACTGGCAGGCTACACTCAGAGAAATGGGCGGTCATGCAGAGCAATTTACACCTAAAGTTTACTCTTGCTGGATGAAAGAGTGGTCCAAGCAACGACATTTGTCGATCGCTCAAGCGCTGAATAGGTTCGTTGCTCAAGAAGATTTCCGATTGGATTATCAACATTTCAGTAGTGTGTCAACGGCCACTGGAATTGAGGGAACAACAATATGATCGCTGTAATTTTGGCGGGTGGACTCGGAACTCGCATCTCCGAGGAAACGCATTTAAAGCCCAAGCCGATGATTGAGATTGGTGGAAAACCAATTCTCTGGCACATCATGAAACATTATTCTGTGCATGGTGTGAACGACTTTGTCATTTGCTGCGGCTACAAGGGCTATGTCATCAAAGAATATTTTGCCAATTATTTCTTGCACATGTCAGACGTTACCTTTGACATGGAGCACAACACTATGGAAATTCGTCAGCGTAAAGCGGAAGCATGGCGTGTAACTTTGGTCGATACTGGTGAAACAACACTTACCGGTGGTCGTCTCAAACGAGTGGCGGACTATGTAAAGGATGAAGAAGTCTTCTGCTTTACGTACGGCGATGGTGTGTCAGACGTAGATATATCTAGCGAGATAGCGTTTCACCGGCAACACGGTAAATTAGGCACTGTTATTGCCGTCCAACCGCCAGGGCGTTACGGCGCGTTGCAAATAGACGCGGGAAAAGTTGTCGGATTTAGTGAGAAACCTCGCGGTGAGGGTGGGTTGATTAATGGCGGATTCTTTGTGCTTTCACCCCAATGCTTAGAACTGATTGAGGGCGACCAATCGAGCTGGGAGGGCGAACCTCTCAGTCGGTTGTCAGCGGAAGGGCAATTGATGGCTTATCAGCACGACGGGTTTTGGCAACCAATGGACACCTTGCGCGAAAAAAATCTTCTTGAAGATCTGTGGACTGGTGGGCAGGCCCCTTGGAAAACATGGTGATCAACCGTGCTTTCTGGTGTGGGAAACGGGTTTTTCTGACTGGCCACACGGGCTTTAAGGGAGGCTGGCTTGCTCTCTGGTTAGCTGATATGGGGGCTGAAGTCCACGGGTACTCACTGTCGCCGCCGACGGAACCCAATTTGTTTTCGACTGCTAACATCAAGGGCTGCACTAGGACTAATACGATTGCAGACATTCGCGATGCGGCCACTCTAACAAAGGCGCTTAGAGTGGCTCGACCAGAGATTGTGTTGCACTTAGCCGCTCAACCTCTCGTGCGCTATTCATATCGTGCTCCGGTCGAGACATATGCTGTGAACGTTATGGGAACAGTCAACCTGCTAGAGGCTGTTCGTCAAACTCCTAGTGTCAAAGCAGTATTAAACGTTACAACGGACAAGTGTTACGAAAATCAAGAATGGGTTTGGCCCTACCGCGAAATTGAATCGCTGGGCGGTTTTGATCCGTATTCTAGTAGCAAAGCTTGCTCTGAGTTGGTAACTGCAGCTTACCGAACGTCCTTTTTAATCGATGCTGGAGTTAACTTGGCCAGTGCGCGCGCTGGCAATGTGATCGGTGGCGGCGACTGGGCCGAAGATCGCCTTGTTCCAGATTGTTTACGTGCAATGGATGCAAGGAAGAAGTTGTTTATTCGTTCGCCGCAGTCAACGCGACCCTGGCAGCATGTTCTTGAACCGCTGTCGGGCTACCTAACGCTTGCCGAAAGACTTTTTACAGAAGACCAAGGTTTTTCGGAAGCATGGAATTTTGGGCCAGACGAGACGGATGTCAGGCCTGTAAAGTGGATAGCGGATTACCTTTGTAGCAAAAATCCAGCTGTTTCATGGCAACGTGAGCCCTCCGCAGAAGCATATGAGGCCAATACGCTCAAATTGGACAGTTCCAAAGCTAAGGCAAGACTAGATTGGAAACCACGCTGGAGCTTGCAAACTGCACTGGATATGACGATTAATTGGCATCAGGCTTGGCGCCAGGGGATAGATGTAGCCAAGTTAAGTTTGTTACAAATACATGAATATGAAGCTACGGCAATATAAAAATGAATGATCGCTTTTACATAGAAAACACACCGCTTGACGGGTTGTGTATTTTGCAGCGGAAACCTGTTGGTGACAGTCGGGGCTATCTGGAGCGCCTTTTCTGTAGCGAAGATTTATTAGTCCACACGCAAGGTAAAAAAATTGTTCAAATAAATCATACTTTCACCAAGGATCGGGGTACCGTGAGAGGATTGCATTTTCAAAGCCCCCCCCACGCTGAAATTAAATTTGTTAGTTGTCTCCGGGGACAAGTTTTTGATGTCGCGGTAGATATGCGTGATAATTCACCGACTTTCTTGCATTGGTTTGCTCTAATGCTCAGTGCGGATAACTTTAAAACCCTATTAATACCAGAGGGTTTTGCCCACGGATTTCAAACACAGTCTGATGAGTGTGAAATGCTGTATTTCCATACTAAAGCCTATCATTCGGGCGCCGAATGTGGTGTTCATGCCTTAGACCCAAAGTTAGCTATACCTTGGCCTTTGCCTGTTGTCGGCCTTTCAAGTCGTGATTCCGCACACTCCTTTCTTAGTAATGACTTTACTGGGGTGACATAATGAATTGTCGTCATTGTGAGTCTCCACTTAGCTTGTCCCTTGTAGACCTTGGTAGCGCACCCCCATCTAACGCCTACCTTACCGAAGAGACGCTACATGCGCCAGAAAAATGGTTTCCGCTGCGCGTACTGGTTTGTGAGCAGTGTTGGCTAGTGCAAACAGAGGACTTTGCTCAAATAAATGAATTGTTTGATGCAGAGTATGCATATTTCAGCAGTTTTTCTGATAGTTGGCTTGCTCATTCAGAGCGTTATGTTGCAGACATGGTCGAGCGGTTTCACCTAAATACCAAAAGCCATGTACTCGAAGTCGCCGCTAACGATGGTTATCTCTTGCAATATGTCAAAGCGCGCAACATTCCCTGCACCGGCATCGAGCCAACCGCTAGCACGGCCGCAGCCGCCCGAGCGAAGGGAATACAGATTTTCGAAGACTTTTTTGGAGTGCGCCTGGCAGAGGCGTTGGCTGAGCAAGGGTTAGTAGCCGACCTTACGGTCGCCAACAATGTCTTAGCTCATGTACCTGACATAAATGATTTTGTTTCGGGCTTTGCCAAGATACTAAAGCCGGCAGGGGTATCTACCTTTGAGTTTCCACATCTGTTCAAATTGGTGGATCAGCATCAGTTCGATACTATCTATCATGAGCATTTTTCGTATTTATCGTTAACCGCGGTCGATCGCATCTTTGCTCACAACGGACTCACTATCTTTGACGTTGAAGAAATTTTCACTCACGGTGGCAGTTTGCGGGTATTCGCTCAAAGGAGTGACTCTGGTAACCAGCGACGTCAATTACGCGTCAACGAACTGCTCCGACTGGAGGAGCAGCAAGGTATGCGTACACGTGCGTACTACGCAGACTTTCAGGCAAAAACTAATCAGACGAAGAATGATTTCGTCCGTTTTTTGTTGGATGCTAACAGAAAAGGAAAAACTGTCGCTGCCTATGGTGCGGCGGCTAAGGGTAATACGTTGATTAACTACGCCGGTATTCACTTTGACTTACTGCCGTTTGTTGTTGATAGAAATCCCGCCAAGCAAGGCAAGTACATGCCGGGTAGCCGCATTCCTATCTTCGATGTAGATAAGTTGAAGATATACAAGCCAGATTTTGTTGTGATTTTGCCCTGGAACCTCTCATCGGAAATCATTCCGCAACTGGCGTACGTAAAGCACTGGGGCGGGGAACTGGTAACGGTAATGCCCAACGTACAGATCGCATGAGAAAGGGTTTGTACCTAACTAACGCCAAAAATGCTCGATCAACACCACTTCCAACCGTGAGATTAACCTGCGTACTACCAGAGGTGGCCAGTCTTTGGGTCAGAACATAGGAGAGCATTCATGGCAGCGCGTCTGCGTTCGAGCAAGCAAACATCAAACCAAATTATAGTAAGCGGGGCAACAGGCTTCGTCGGACAACATTTAATTCCACTTCTCCTAAATAAAAATTATCGAGTAATAGCAATAGCAAGAGACTCGAAGAGAGCTGCGTCGCTTGATTGGTTCAAACACGTTAAGTTCATTGCGTATGATATTTACAAAGACTACCAACCAATCGAAGTTGTGCAAGGTACATCGCTAATACACCTTGCTTGGAATGGCTTACCCAACTACAAGTCCTCTTTTCATTTAGAAGAGAATTTGCCATTTAGTTATCAATTCATAAGATCTCTGATTTTGAGTGGTGTTCGGCAAGTTTTAGTAACGGGCAGCTGCCTTGAGTACGGCTTTCAAAGCGGACCAATTGCCTCAAACACAAAACCACACCCAAATAACCCATATGCATTAGCAAAAGACGTGCTGCGCCAACAGCTCGAGTTTTTGACCAAAGAACATCACTTTTGCTTGCAATGGGCAAGACTGTTCTACACATATGGAAAAGGACAAAACGCAACGTCATTAATTTCGCAATTGGATACCGCCATTGATAACAAAGAAAAGGTGTTCAATATGAGCGGAGGCGAGCAGCTACGAGACTATCTACCAATCGAGGCGGTAGCGCAACAGCTGTTCGATTTATATGAACGAAATACAGCGGGTATTTTCAACGTATGTAGCGGTAACCCAATATCTGTGCGCCGCTTGGTCGAAGAGCGAATAAAAAAACGAAATGCAACCATAGCCCCGAATTTTGGCTATTTCCCGTATCCTGAATACGAGCCAATGGCCTTTTGGGGTGTACGTGATATTGGTGAAACCAATTTTTTACCAGCCTTGCCAAATTCTCCATTAACATCGCGGAAAAAAAAACAATCATTAGCGCCAATGAGGCTACGCTTTAATGGGCAACTTAAGTTTTTAGAAAATGAGGCGTTTGATCCGACTTTGATTGACTACAGTGAAGGCTATCAAAATAGCCAAGTGCATTCACTCAAGTTCAAAAAACATATGTCAGATGTACTCACGATCTTGAAACAACAGCGGTCTAAAGGTAGTCTCATTATCGAGGTTGGATGCGGTCAGGGCGACTTTCTTGAGATGGTTCAGGCCGACGGATACTTCAGCATACGAGGCTATGACGCATCTTATGAAGGGGAAAATACATTAATTGAAAAACGCTACCTAAAAAATACTGACAAAATCCAAGCCGATATTGTTGTTTTGCGCCACGTTCTTGAACACATACCTCAGCCCTATGACTTTTTAGAGATGCTCAAAGCCATCTTTGGATCAGCCGTGATCTATATCGAAGTGCCAAATTACGATTGGATTGCTGCGAATGGCACTTTCTTCGATGTCACTTATGAACATGTCAATTACTTTTCACAGGGCTCATTGAAAACACTGTTTGAAGAAACAACAGCACAAGGACTCTTTTTTGAGGATCAGTATCAGTATGTGATTTCAGATATCTCATCGCTTACCGCAGGTTTTAATCTTTATTACAAATCCCAAAATTGGCAGCCCATTTGTTTCAGCGATATCTTCCCAAATATGTATAAGGATATGCAGCGATTAGATGAGTTGGCCCAAGGGCGTTCTGTATTTCTTTGGGGCGCTGGGACAAAAGGGTGTCTTTTCCTTGCTCATTGCGCAACACAAAAAATGCTTGTAGATAAAGTGGTCTTCGCAATCGACCAAAACCCACAAAAGATTGGCAAGTATCTACCCGGCTCTCTTGTCTCAATAAAGTCTAAACGAGAGTTTTTCGCTGCAGCAAAGGACGGCGATCTATTGTTGATTTGCAATCCCGCCTACCAAGACGAAATAACTGCCGTGGTGAAGGCTTCGGGACTTAGCAAGGTTGAAATTGTTGTAATCTAACTTTTAAGGACTGTTATGAACGATGAAGAGAATTTTCGCAATCAATGTCATTCCGAGGTGGCGCAACAAGGAGGAAGCGCCACTCTCCAATCGCTTACAAGACAGTGGCTTGAGGAATCAATTAAAACAAACTACTCGTATCACTTTGAATGGTTAGGGCAACCAATCATTCAATATCCGCAAGACATAGTTGGGACACAGCAGCTACTTTGGTCAATCAAGCCAGATCTTATAATTGAAACAGGGATTGCTCGTGGCGGGTCACTAATATTCTACGCGAGCCTACTTGAACTCATGTCGCAGTGCGGTGGCCCCGTAGATGCAAAGGTGCTGGGAATAGACATAGATATAAGAGCACACAATAAAGAAGCGATACTCGCGCATCCTATGTCGAAACGTATTGAAATGATACAAGGTTCGAGCATCGACCTCTCGATTGCCAACGATGTGAGGCAACGGGCGAATACTGCGAAAAAAGTATTGGTATGTCTTGATAGTAACCACACCCACGATCACGTATTACAGGAATTACGGCTATATGCGCCAATGGTAAGCGTAGATAGTTACGTAGTAGTTTTTGATACAGTCGTAGAAAACTTGTCGAGTGACTTGATTAAAGATCGACCTTGGGCAAAAGGAAATAATCCCCAAACCGCGGTTTTTGAATATCTAAGTGAGCTCGACGCTCAAAAGGCTTTTGGAATAGATAACGAGCCTTTACAATTCATAATTGATAACCACATAGAAAATCAGTTACTCATAACCGTTGCGCCAAGTGGATTCCTAAAACGGACATTGACATAGCCCATTGTGGGGAAGGCTTAAACTAGCGAAGTCAAATTGTGTAAGACGGCCAACCGAACGGTGGTCTAACTGGGACTATTTACTAACTTAGCAAAAGAAACTACCCTGGCCATGACTGGCAAATCATTAATGGTCAATCAAGAAGCATAAACTAAACCTGTCTTGAATCTCCCAAAAACGTAGAGGACCCCCGATAAAGCGCTCCTGACGAAAGGAGAAATGTCGCGTTACACCCTCAATAAAGAAATATGAAAATTCGCTGCAAATCAATGGTTCCAGTAATATCAATTGGAATGCCTGTCTACAACGGCGAAGCTACAATATCTCAAGCAATAGAGTCGATACTTGGTCAGACCTTAGCTAACTTCGAACTGATTATTTCTGATAACTTTTCTACAGACAGAACGGAAGAAATATGTCGCGACTATGCGGTAAAAGATTGCCGCGTACGATATATCCGCCAAAAAAAAATATCGGAGCGTCGCCAAATTTCAAATATGCACTAAACCAAGCGCGGACTCAATACTTTACTTGGGTTGCCGCTGATGACGTAAGATCCTCTAATTTTCTTGAGGTTAATATTAACTTCCTTGAAACAAACCCAGAGTTTATCGCATCCACAAGCCCTAACTGTTTTATTTCGGATGTTGATCGAACGGATTACCATATCAATTTTTCTATTACAGGATCGGAAGCGCAGCGAATAATTAAATTGCTAAACTGTTGCTGGCAATCCCACGGAATTTTCTACTCTGTCATTCGGACAAGCCACCTTCGCACTTACGAGGGATTCGGCGAGTACTTTTTAGGGTTTGATTGGGCTATCGACCTACACATAGCAAGCAGAGGTCCGATAAACAGAACTAGAAATGGCTTGATCATTCTTGGTGAACATGGTGCAAGCAATAGATCGAGTATTTGGCAATCATCGCGACAAAAAAAAATTGAGTTAGTATTACCATTTTATCAGTTCAGTAGATTTACCTTAATGCACACAAAGAATCTATCTTTGGCTGAAAAGACCAAGATTTTTTTTATCCTTCTGCATCTGAATATTACGGCACTGAAACAAATAATATGGACTGAGGTTGCCATAATTTATAACAAGTACATACGGCCTATATTGGTTTATTTAGGTTTAAAAAAATGAATATGAACATCTTGCGACAAAAAATATCTTCATATTTCGTGAAGCAAGTTCGCGCTGCCACCGAACCACTGCGCGTCGCTGCAAATCGCTCACTACTTTTGCATGCCCTACAGCTTAGTCAATACACCCAAACAAGGTCAAACATCCAAAGCATAGTTGACGTCGAGTTCTCGGTATATTCACAATGGGGTGAAGATGGGATACTTGCTTGGCTGATTGCTCGGTTACCTGAACTCCCGCGAAATTTTATCGAATTTGGAGTGGGTGACTACGTAGAGTCAAATACTAGGCTATTACTTCAAATGAATAACTGGAATGGCTTAATTATAGATGGCCTTCAACAAAATATTGATAGTGTTAAGCTGGAAGATATATATTGGAGGAATCAACTGACAGCCAAACACCTGTTCATTGATGCAGAAAATATAGATAACATTTTGACTGACTACGCTGGCGGCAATTCTATTGGTTTGCTTAGTATCGATGTAGATGGAAATGATTACTGGATATGGGAGGCGATAAAAAATATCAGCCCTAGTATCGTGATCTGCGAATACAACTCACTTTTCGGTGATACGCACGCCATAACTATTCCCTATGACCCCAAATTCTACCGTACTGAAAAACATTATTCCAATTTATATTTCGGAGCGTCAATTGCAGCACTAATAACACTTGGTAAGAAAAAAGGGTATCAGTTCATAGGTACGACATCCTCAGGAGTGAACGCTTTTTTTGTGCGTAGTGACCTAGCGCCTCAAGTCCTTAGCTCTTTGAACGAGGTTTTCGCTTATGCATCAAAGGTCAGAGAAATGAGGCAAATTGATGGGCAGTTAAATTTCGCAAACAAAGCTGAGCAATATGCCGGAATCAAACAAATGTCAGTTGTTAACCTAACCAGTAACACTCTTACTTCGATAGAGGCATTGGGGCATATTTATTCCCCAGAATGGATTCAATCTGGTAGGGTTAAGTTTTGAAAATAGCTTTCGATCAGCAAATTTTTTTGTTGCAAGAATATGGTGGCATATCTAGATATGTATGTGAATTACAGAAGAGTTTAGCAAAATTTGAAAATGTAGATTCGGAAATATTTGCTTATTTACATACGAACAAAAATTTAAAATATAGAAAAGTACGATCCAAATATAATTTTTATTTTTCACCTGGAAATTTTATAAAAAATAAAATAATCCAGTACGTAAGCCCACGGCTATCGAGGCTAGCCATGCAAAAATTTAAACCGAAAATCATACATGAAACATACTATTCCGCCGAGCCATTTAAGATAAAAAATGCGTACAATGTTTTAACGGTTTATGACATGATTCATGAATTATATTCGCAAGAATTTCAAAATAGTAGAAAAACTACGGATCCTAAAAAAGCAGCAGCGTACAGGGCGGACCATATTATCTGTATTTCTGACAATACGCGTCGAGAGTTAATTAATATATTTGGATTATCTCAGAACAATATTTCTGTTGTTCATCTGGGTGTTGATGCCACATTTTGGGCTGAACCCTCGGTAATCATAAGAGAAATTTTTAACCGACCATTTCTACTCTTTGTAGGAAAAAGAGAAGGTTACAAAAATTTCAATTTTTTTCTTCGCGCGTTTGCCTCCTCGCGCTTACTGATGTCCGAATTTGATAT
>Ga0066180_10000331_pt1 | contig 10509 bp, 7 predicted proteins | sample LauGreSBDMM110SN_4_FD_59338 | JGI IMG/M metagenome (GOLD analysis project Ga0066180, IMG submission 59338) | Freshwater lake microbial communities from Lake Michigan, USA - Su13.BD.MM110.SN (version 2) (version 3) | ecosystem: Environmental > Aquatic > Freshwater > Lake | place: Lake Michigan... | reverse complement strand
CACTCATTAACATGAATTTTCAAGCTCCCTCCTCATTAAAGTACCGCGCTGATATCGACGGTTTACGCGCGGTCGCGGTGCTGCTGGTGGTCGGGTTTCATGCGTTTCCTTCAGTCATCACTGGTGGATTCATTGGCGTAGATGTTTTTTTTGTTATTTCAGGGTTTTTGATTACCGGCATTATCTTGCATGGCTTGAGTGCCGGCACGTTTAGCTTTATCGATTTTTATGCGCGGCGTACCCGAAGAATATTTCCCACCTTAATCGTTGTTCTATTAGCGAGCTGGGCAACGGGGTGGGCCGTTTTACAGTCAGATGAGTATTCGCGATTACTGAAACACGCAGGCAGCGGTGCAGCCTTTGTTTTAAATTATGTGTTGGCCAGTGAGGGCGGGTATTTTGATCGGGTTGCAGAATCAAAGCCGCTGTTGCATCTGTGGTCGCTTGGGGTTGAAGAGCAGTTTTATGCTTTGTGGCCCTTTGTTTTGTGGTGTGCCTGGCGGTTGCGTCAAAAACTGTGGTTAGTCATCGTCTTGTTATGTCTAGTTTCGTTTATCTGGAACCTTGTCAATATTCAGACGAAGCCGATTGACACTTTTTACGCATTGCAAACCAGGTTGTGGGAATTGATGCTTGGCGCTGGGTTAGCCTACATTAATATTTTTAACCCTACGCTTTTGCCACAGACAGCAACTACGAAAACGGTGAGCTCAATCTTAGGGCTCGTGTTGATTGGCAGTGGCGTCATGCTGATTGATTCGACGTCGGCTTTTCCAGGGTGGTGGGCGTTGTTGCCAACGGTTGGTGCGGCACTATTGATAGCAAGTCAATCTGATGGCTTTATCAATCGCAGGCTGTTGTCGTTGCGTTGGATGGTGTGGGTCGGGCTGATTAGCTTCCCAATGTATCTTTGGCACTGGCCTGTTTTTGCTTTCGCAAGAATTTATTACAGCTCGACGCCTTCATATGTTGTGCGCATTGCGTTAATAACCTTGTCCCTGATCTTGGCGACTTTGACTTATGTCGCCATCGAAAAACCCATCCGGCTTAGGTTCAAGACAAACAAAGTCGCGGCGTTTTTTGCTGCGGCTTTGATGCTGATTGCAGCATTATCTTTTTATCAGTATTCACAACCCGTGGTGGTAGACGCAGCAACACAAAACGAAAAAGCGAAGTTCTACTCGTACTTTGCGGATGCACCCCCGATGCGGTGGCTGACATTTTTTGAAAAAGAATTTCGGCACGATTGTAATTTTTATCAAATCGATGAGTACTATGCCGCTCGCCCAACCAATAAGCCGAAGGCGAATATTGCGACCACTTGCTTTACGCCTGATCCACTCAAACGCCATCGCGTGCTTATTTGGGGTGATTCTCACGCACAAATGTTGAATTCTGGGTTGGCTAAGACATTGCCCTCTGATTGGCAGTTGATGCAGATTGCCAGTTCGGGGTGTGCAGCGCGTGTGGATCATTTGGAACAGACGACAAGTGACTATTGCGCATACTCGAATCGTTTTGCTCTCGATACGATTGAGAAAGTCGTACCTGAAGTTGTGATTGTCGCTCAGTCAAACGGGCACAACCTTGCGTCTATGAATCGAGTGGGTGCCGCGCTAGAGAAATTAGGTGTGAAATCGGTAGTGTTTTTGGGGCCTTCACCTCATTGGCAGGATGACTTGCCCAAAATTCTAGTTCGACGGCTATGGCCAAGTATCCCTGAGCGTACGTGGGTTGGCGTCAATCGCGAGGTCTTTGAGACGAACACGAAGCTCAAAAATAAGTTTTCAACGGCTCAAGGTAAAACTTATGTTGACGTCATAGATTCATTTTGCAATTCAGATGGTTGTTTAACACGACTGGGCAATGATGCTCAACGAGACGCTACCTCGTGGGACTATGGTCATTTAACTGCTGCGGCGTCTGAATATCTTGCCAAGCAAATTCTAGTGCCTCAATTACTGAAGGGTGTGAGTTCTACTTCAAAGTAGTTGGTGTAATACCGAATTATCTGAGACCTATGCTGGTGACATGGTTGGGTCGACTGAATGATTGCTTATGCTGTGATTTTTATACAAGGCGCTTGTTTCAAAGAAAATGGCAACGCAGATTGAAACTTCTGAGCCCGGTAACAAAAGAAGCCGCTCATTACATATGGTGAGTTTTATTCTTTCGTTCAGCATCGGCTGGTTCGGTTACCTGATGCCAGTCCTTGGTAACTTTACGATGATCCCCGGGGATATGGGTGATGCACGTTTTAATAGTGTTGTACTTGAGCATGGCTACCAATGGTTGACAGGGAAAACGGCTCAATTATGGAGCCCGAGCTTTTTTTATCCCTATGAGCGAGTGCTTGGTTTAAGTGACAACCATTTTGGTTCGGTGTGGATTTACAGCACGTTGCGAGGCTTTGGATTGCCACGAGAGATGGCGTATTCAGGCTGGTATGTATTTGGCTTTCTGTTGAATTTTATTGCTTGTGGTTGGGTGTTACGGCAAGCAAAGTTCTCGCCGTTGGCCTCTGCCTTGGGCGCGTTTGTATTTACCTTTGCGTTACCTGTGTTGCACCAAGAGGGGCACGCGCAACTGGTGTATCGGTTCGCGATACCGATGGCTTGCTTTTGTTGGTATCGGGCATTGGTGCGACGCGATTTGATGAGTGCTGCGCAAGCGATATTTTGGTGTGCCCTTCAGTTCATGTGCGCAGTCTATTTAGGTGTGTTTTTGGCGTATTGCTTAGCCGCAATGCTCTTGGCCTTTTTGCTAATTTGTTTTTTTGATAAGGCGCCTCTCACTGAAAGAGACGCGTTAGATGTTTGTGCCTCGAAGAACGAGCCATCACTTGAGACGCGTACCCGCAGCAACCTTTGCGCATGGCTTTGGTATGTGATGGCGATAGCGGGCATCGTTTCCGTTTTTTTGTTGCTACGGCAATACAAGATGATTGCGAGTGACTACCAGTTAGCGCGCCCGATCGATGATTTGCGTTCGCTGATCCCTACATTAAAAAGCTACTTATTGGCTGATAATTCTAGGCTAACGAGTTGGATTGGAGCTTGGATCCCTAACTTTTCAACGCGTTCTGAGCATCAACTCTTTGTCGGCCTTGGGGTATTAGTATTGAGCGTATTGGGCGCTTGGGCCACTAGACTCGGGCGAGTATTTTTTGTAACTTGGTTGTTATTGATTTGCTTAACCGTGATGGTTGCGGAGCAGTCGTTATATCTTTGGTTGCTTAAGATACCTGGCTTTGATGCTATTCGTGCAGTATCAAGAATTATTTTGGTGATGCTTTTTCCGGTGGCTGTATTGGTTGCGGCCGGGGTAGACCGGTTGCTGCAGCTGACGTTATCGCAGGGTGTGTTGCTACGGGGGCTTTTGACTGTTGCCATGATTGTAAGCCTCACGCTTGAAACGGTTTATTACGTGCCACACCATGCGGCTGTTCAGACCTGGCAAGATAGACAGCGCGGCTTACGCTCTTTGATAAAGGATAAGTTGCCGAGTGACACAATTTTATTTGTCACGCAACGCCAAGCCGAGCCGTTTTACATCACCGAATTAGATGCCATGATTTGCGCACAAGATCATCAGCTCGCAACGTTGAATGGTTATTCAGGTAGCACGCCGGCAGGGTACGCCTACCCAGACCCATGCTTGCCAAGCGATGTGCGACTGAGATCTTATTTTGCATTCAGAGGTGTGTCTGAAACTAAACAAATAGAGATGTTGAGTCGGTTACGTGCCGTGCCGCTTGAGCCATGCGCCAAGCGATAGTGGCCAGTCTGTAATCGGCCCTCGTGCGTATTGCCATAGCTAGTGCTAGTCTGGAATTGGCCCAGCGGGTAAGTCATCAAAACGCGTTTTTCCCTTTTTAATGGATAGCAAGGCATCGCCATTTAACTGACCTTGTTTGGTGCGCCTAAACTCGAAGTTGTAATCCGTCTGCGTACCTTTATCGCAAAAGCTGCTGCTGACTCGCTTTTTGCCGTTGAATACAGCAAACCAAGGATAGTCCCTGACCGCCACGCAATTCATGCCCTAGCACTTGGTCAAGGCGTAGGTCAGGCCTTTGTGATCAAAATGAACCGTGGTGAAGCTAGAGCGTTGCTGGGTGTCTTCGATCGCAAAAAAAGTTTTATCTTTGAGATCGGCAACTTGATTGTCAGATTTGATGTCAATGTTGCCTGACGGTGCGGTTTGTTTAAAGCGCAACCACAGCAGCCCTTTTTTGTTGTCACCCCCGCAGTAGGCGATTTGCTCGCCTTTGATCTGGCAGCTGAACAGCACTTTTTCGCTTGGTTCGCAGGCGTTATTTGTGACTGAAGCGGTTTGTGCCATTGCCCAAAGCGGGTTCAAGCACAGCAGAATCAAAAAGAGTCGTTTCATGGCGATGCTTGACTATCGGTTAACTAACGAACCTATGGTGCCTGAGCCCAATTGAAGTTCTACGGACGCTTTAGTCAGTCTTGCTGAGAATGCTGCCAACGACGGTGCGGGCTTAACGACGACCAAATAATAAAGGAATATTTTATACGCAATCCGATTAAATGACGACCGGTAGTGTTTATTCGCCATTTAAAACACGCGAGATTGTGAATTTTTCAATCGGAGCGTAGGAATACCCCCAGGCCTGAAGATCTGAGGCATAAGGCATGATCGAGGCGAACCGTTCCACTCTGCGACTGCGCTCGATGATTCGTTCTTCAATCAGTTCTAACTTGATCTTTTTATTGAGTGGCAAGGCACAACATACGGTTTGCGCTTCAATTATGATGTCTCCCACCTTCGGCTGCCTGACATCAGATCGGTTTGAATATTGGTTCATGCCTAAGTTTAAGGCGTACCATTGCCATCCGTGGTTAGCATTGAACCAAAGCGTATCATTTGGAAACTGTTTGCGAATTTGTGTGGCTTGAGTTCGATAGATCTTGGCATACCACGTATCGGCGGCGCTTAATAAACAGGATAGCGCGAGCGATAATGAAACGGCAACGCCTAAGATTGTTCTTGTATGTTTACCAGCAACGTGACACGTTAACAATATCAGAGCCGGTAGCGATAACAGCACATGGCGGGTCGCCATAAACGGCGTAAACATAACTAAGAATAGCGCCGGCGCAAATAACCAACAGCCTACCGTCAGGTTCTCGAGTACTTGTTCTTGCCGTTGAATAATTTTTTGCCAAAGTGCTTGCGTTGCAGCGACTAGCAAGCCTAGACCAGCTGAAAAAAAGGTCACTTTTAAGACTAAATTGATCGCGAGCCACTGCGGATTAAATGCATACCAAGCCAACAGCGAGCAGTAACAAGCCAAACAAACTAGTAGCAGCAAGGACCAAATACTTTTTACCCAAGCATGGCTTGCTAACTGCCTCTTTGAGTAAAAAACTAATCCCGCAAACGGCGTAATGGCTCCTAAAATACCAATCCAATACACGCTCAAATTCCAATAAATAGGTAACGACCTTGGAGTCACTGGTCGACCAATAAGATGCGGCTTGCCAAAATCATATACATTAAACGCTGACCATAGCCCTACTGCGCCGATGGGAACCAACAAATAAAATAGATATACAAACCGCCTCTGCCAAAAAATGTGTAGTAGCAGTATCGGTAATAAGACAAGGCTTGTGTATTTGATTAGCAATGCGAGTGCGCACATGACTGACGCCCAAAACAACTGACGACCACTGCGCTGGTTAGGGCTTAGCAAAATGAAAAAGAATTGCAACCAAATTGCTAGTAATGGGATATCCACCATCGAGTTTTGGCCCAGCACGAAGGCGGGATTCAAGGCTAGTAGAGATGCTAGCCAGACCGCATGAGCTTTGAACCAGAGCCGGGACAATCGATAAAAAATAAAAATAGCCCAAAATGAAAACAAAGCCATCAGGCTGTGCATGACAGCTTCATTCCAACCCAATAAAGTCCCAACCAATGCCATCAGATAAAAATATAGAGGTGGCTGATTCGTGACATAAATTGGTTCAAAATCGTTTCCCCAACTTAATAGGCCGCTTAGAGGGCGTAGCGGCTGTTGTGCAATCCAACGAGCGATTTCAAGATGCGCAGTGTCATCGATATGAAAGGCTTTATCAAAATTGCAGATAAGGGAAAAGAGCCAAAAACCCAACAAAATAGCTACATCAGTGTGCGGCCATTGTTGGCTGTGGCTAGCAAGACTATTTTTCATTTCATCGACTAAGTGAATTTTTCCTTAGCTTGGACCACGAAGCAAACTTTATTTTTAAGACTAAAACAAAGTTCTCAAAAATGGTGTTGAGCGGCATTTTAGATTTTCCATGTTGCCGATCAACAAATCGAATGGGTATCTCGACGATCTGGGGCTGCAGCTTAAGCACCTGAAATTTCAAATCAATTTGAAAGCCATAGCCAGCGCTATCCAATTGATCTGGCGTGATCGCACGTAAAACGCTGACGGCGTAAGCGTTAAATCCACCTGTGTAATCATGAACTTTTGAACCAAGGATCAAGCGAGCATAATGATTACCAGCACTACTCAAAAATTTACGGTACCAGCTCCAGTCTGGGCAGCTACCCCCAGGGATATAGCGCGCACCGAGAACGACTTCAGCTCCTGCATCTAAAGCTTCGAGAAAATTATTTAAATATTGTGGATCGTGGGACAGATCCGCATCCATTTGCATGACAAAATCAGGGCGCACCACCCGATCATTTAGTGCATAGTTAAAACCAAATATATATGCCTTACCCAGGCCTTCCTTTTTGGTTCGCGTTAGTAACTGCACACGATAACCAGACCTGTTTAATTCGATTGCAAGCTGCTCGACATGTGCGCCAGTGCCATCGGGTGACGAGTCATCCACCACATAGATATGAAAATTCCAAGCTTGATGTAAGAGCTGAACCGCAGCAATCGCGCGTAGCAATAGTTCAATGTTTTGTAACTCGTTATAAGTCGGTACTAATATCGCGAGGGTCGATTTTTGCATCGTTTATTCGCCAGGTGTTTTCACCAACTTTTGCAGTTGAAGCTCGCTAGCAATGGCTTTTGCGAGCAGGTTATAGCCATTAAAACCCAAATGCGTGTCGTTCGGCAAATATAAGTCTAGCTGCGTTAACAGCGCGTTTTGGTATAAATCTTTGACATTGATTGATGCCAAACCCGCCCGCGCAAGTTGCTGCCACACCGAGGATTGGATAATGGGTAATGCGGGACCCTTAATGTGCTCAACATAGACGGTTGATTTATCGGGGATCACCGCTATCGTAAGGCGAATGCCTAACGATCTAGCCTCGATAGACAACTCTTGTAATTTTGTTATTGCGTCCGCCATTTGATTGGCTTGCCAGCTATTTTTTTGGAGATCGCCCGAATAATACAAAAGCCTTGATGATCGCCGATTTGAAAAAAAACGGTCAGTCAATAAGGGGGCAATAAAAGTAGCGCCAGATGACGTAATTTGTGAATAGGCCAGTGTTTCCCCATAGGCGGCTTTGAAAGCGTAAACCAGATCCGGCAGCTGTAGCGAAAATGTTGGGCGATGATCGATCAATGCAATTGTTGCTGACCGTGGACCTGGCGCAGTGATTTGATGAGCCGAACACGCTGTTAACGACGGCTCGCTTGCGAAGCGCGATACAAAGTCGCGCTCGACAACTTCTAGAATAAGGTCGGTAATTTGGGGCACGTGCATTGCAATTCGATGGAGCAGTGCTTTGAGGCAACTGAAGTGCCCAAGTGCATCCCAACTATAGTTTTGAGTAAAACGTCCCAATTCCTTTTCCAAGATTGATTGCCAAATATTCGGATCAGAAAATGAGTCACCAATCACGAGGATCGATGTCTCATCTGTTGCTAGTCTAGGTTGAACAGCCGGAATCATCTGGGGATGGTTCCAACCCCAACTGCGTTCTGCGAGCGCGCCCAAGCGAGTTAAATCACCCGATAATGGCTGGATAAATAAGCCTAAGCTAAATACGACTGCACAACATGCCGTTGCGCCCAACACAAAGCTTCTGATAAATGCCATCTGAGGCCTTTGCCTTTCTAAAATTGATAGTAGAGGAAAGGACTATTTTTCTGGAATAACATTACAGATAACGCAAAAATAATACCGATTGCAAAACCGTAAACTGCAGTCGGTCGCCAAGCTACCCGCCTAGGGCAAGTCGCGACTTTATCCCAAGCCGGTGCGTAACACGCCAACCATTGCTGGGTATTTGGCAAACACCACACAATGGCTAATCCAACTGTCATCCATATGAAGATCGATATGGCAGTTGCTCGTAACTCAGGAAAAAAACCTGTGTAGCTGGTGCTGTCTCGCAGCATTTCTGGCAATAATGGTGCCAATGCTGCGGGCAGAGTGAGCCCATTGAGGCCAAGCATGCCACTCCAAATACTAAGGGCTGCCTGAAGATTGTCAGATCGAAAGGGCACCCAGGCCACCACTACCGCGATAAACGTAATGCCAACGCTTGCTATCTTAAAGGTTGAGCCGCTCGTAGAATGTGTTGTTGACCAACCCAGCTTATCGCGTAGGGCCCGCCACGAGTGATTCAACAGTAAGTAGCCACCATGCAAGGCACCCCAAAGTACGAAAGTCCAGTTGGCCCCATGCCACAGGCCACCGAGAATCATTGTTATCATCAGATTCACATAGCGACGCGTTGCACCCTTTCTGCTACCACCTAAAGGCACATAAAGATAATCACGTAAAAATCGCGAAAGGGTAATGTGCCACCGCCGCCAAAAGTCAATCAAGCTACTAGAGCGATAGGGTGAATCAAAGTTTAGCGGCAGCTTAATGTTGAACATTCTAGATAGGCCGATTGCCATATCGCAATAACCCGAAAAGTCGAAATATAGTTGAAGTGCGTATGCTGTTGCACCGACCCAAGCCCCTAGTAACTTAGGCTCACTGCCCAGGGCGGCATCGTCGAACAAGGGATTCGCGAACAAAGCGAATTCGTCGGCTAATACGACCTTTTTAAACAGCCCGATCGTAAAAAAAGTCATACCAACGGCGAGGGACTCCCAATTCGGTCGATACGTCTGGGCATTTTTAAATTGAGGCATCATTTGGGAATGATGTAATACTGGACCTGCAATCAGATGAGGAAACCACGTAACAAAAAGTAGGTAGTGTGTAAAAAGAGTTTCTTTCGTTAGCCCGCGATACACATCGACCGAAAAAGCAATTTGAGTAAACGTGAAAAAAGAAATGCCGACCGGCAATAGAATATTGAGTGCAGGCCACTCAGCATGAAAATAATTAGCGGTTGAAATAAAGAAGTTAAGGTATTTAAAACCAGCTAAACATAATAAATTGGCAATAATAGATATGATGAGCAAGCTCTTGGCATGTCGCCTCGGGAGGCGTGAGAGATATATTGCAGTAAAAAAATTAATTATTATTGAGGCGAGTAATAACAGAACTAGCTTGGGATTGCCATAGCCATAAAAAACTAGAGACAGCAAACCCAACCAAAAGATACCGCTCGTTTGGTTGACGCGCGAAATCAAAAAAAACCCTACCAAAACGATCGGTAGATAAACAAAAATGAACGGGTATGAATTAAAAAGCATTTTTGGATACTTCGTTTTAATCGCCAAGTAGAAGCCAACGAGTTTCTTTGATGCTTGCTATATTACCTTGTGATAACTAGAGAAACTTCATGGTTCAAGTGGCTATTTCAGCGGTCTGTAGCACTGCCTCGTATAGGATTTACAAAAAAATCAATGACTAATCATTTTTTCGGCAAATCAAAGTTTGAACCTCTGAGAGCATTTTTAAGTGGTTCGGGTGGTTTGGTATGCGTTCTTTTACTAGCTGTGCTGCTTAGAGTACCGGCAATTTTTCAAGAATTGCCGCCCTATTTATTTTGTGATGAAAGTATGTTTGCGGATGAGGCCTTTGCAATGCTGCAGCAAGGTCGGATGATGACGGGTCAATTCAAAGCAGGTGGGCTTAACATCTATATCCCTCTAATGATTGCCAAAACTATCTTCTTTTTCAACGATCAAATTTTTAGCTACACGCTCTTGGGGTACAAAAACTTTGTGATTTTGGGGCGTATCGCCTATGTGCTGTTGCTCAACCCCTTGACGCTCGTATTTATCTATCTATCAGCGATAGAGCTATTTCAAAAGAAAACGATTGGGCTCTGCGCTGCAGTGGCATTTTTAATATCTCCATTCTTGCTCGCAAATAGTCGGATGTGGTATCCCGATCACTATATTGTGTTCTTTTCTGCAGGACTATTCTATTTTTTAATTAGACATTACAGGGCACCGCTTCAACGAATCAATTATCCGTTGGTCGGCGCTTTTTTAGCCTTGACGATTTCAACTAAATACACTGGCCTTTTGCTGGTGCCTGCGGTCGGATTAGTTTTACTAACCAATCTGTTTTTGCCCATAAACAGGGTTTCGTTGTACACAAGAGAGAACTGGCTACGAATATTTAACTGGCTATGTGTTGCCGCACTCAGTTCGTTAGTGGTTTTATTAATTGTGAA
>Ga0066180_10000328_pt1 | contig 10539 bp, 7 predicted proteins | sample LauGreSBDMM110SN_4_FD_59338 | JGI IMG/M metagenome (GOLD analysis project Ga0066180, IMG submission 59338) | Freshwater lake microbial communities from Lake Michigan, USA - Su13.BD.MM110.SN (version 2) (version 3) | ecosystem: Environmental > Aquatic > Freshwater > Lake | place: Lake Michigan... | reverse complement strand
AATTAATACAGAGTCCGCCATTTTTATTGACAGTTGCGTGATTTTTTTTTCCTTTTCGCATCCTAAGTTGAAAAGAAAAAAAGAAAGAAACATGCTCGAAACCGACAAAATTCTGTCATGCATCGCTGCCTTTCAACGTCGCTACAGCGCTTATAAATATCTAAAGAGATGCCAAACAGAATTCGTTTTTAGACTTCGTGACGCGATTCTTCTGTTCGTGGCGCATGTGAAAGAATCTGTCAAAATCCAGAGCGTCACCGAATCAGGAATGCTGGAACGCACCCTGCGATCTCAGCTGATCATGACTGCGATGGAGGAGAAAATGAGCGATTTAGTCGATCTGAAATTCTCCAGAAAGGATTTTTTGCGTACGCTACGCAAGTTGCGTGAAATAGAGAGCAAACTTCAAACACAGCTACAGAGTCTTGGTGGGATCAGTTTGCGATTGATTTTCTTGATTGAATTCGGTGATTCGCTTCTGGACGCATCAGGTTTTTCTGCTACTGCTGCTGCTTCAAGTTCTTCGAGAAGTAGCAATTATAGCAGTAGCAGTAGCAACGAATGGTTCAATGTCATGAACCGCGAATTCATGATCTCATCTTACACGATCTACGAGAAGAATTGCAACCCAAAAGAAGTTGGCGCTCCCTTAACCCTTGTGAAGAAACGCAAGATTTCTTCAAGAAGATCTTCGTCTTCTTACCCAATTCTACTCGGTAGTAAAACTGTTAGTGTGATAAACGGTGAATTCGATCTCGACAAATCGCTCTGCAACGAAATATCGTCTACATCTGGGAAATCGTTTCATGTCGTGAAAGAGAGTAATAGCACCAATTTGCTTCGAATCGCGTCGAAGTTCAATATTTCTTCGAATCGTGAAATTTTCATCATCACTACGGGGCAGTTCAAAGAGGACTATTTCCAGAATTTCCGAGTCTCCAAGATTCCGTTTTTCAAGACACAATTCGAAAAAATCCAGAACTATTTGCAACTCACTGCACCAAGACCGTTTTGCGATCGATGGATTCGAACAGTGACTCTTTCGGATGTCTTATCGAAGCAGCTTTCCGAGATTTTAGAAAGCTGCTCGAAATCATACAGTTTTTTGAACGCAAATAAGAACGTGCCTCTGTCGAATATCCTGAAAGAGTTTGTTTCAGGAGACGAGACTTTTCAACGCGAGATGATCACGGCGTTTTTCCTTGCAGAAGAAGATTCGGATATGGACTACATCGGCTCTGTCCTGGTTGATATTGTCACTTCCGAAAGTTACGACAAGTTGAAACGAAGATCTTGCAACCAGCTCATCAACAGTCTTCCCTGGTTCATTCGCAAGAAAGTCTTGAAATCCATTGATACGAAAGACATAACACACATGAAGATTCTCAACGTCATCTCAAAAGAAACAAGTTGTGACGAGCCGGACATCTCCTATGAAACGCGAATCTATGTCATGAAAGCCCCAATTGCTGTCAAGAAGAAAGCGAGCGACAAACTTAAAGAAATTCAAACGCGTTCTGGATCAGATAGCCAGAGCAAGTCGCAGCAGTATCTGGACGGGTTGTTACGTATTCCGTTTGGTACTTATAGGAAAGAGCCGATATTTGCTTTTCTGGAGTCTTTCCGGCAAGAAGTGTCTCAGCTAATGATCCGAGTCGAAAAAATGAACCTGACGGCCAACTCCACCACGCTTGTAATCAACGAAGAGACTTATTTTATCGAGCGACTGTCTGGCGTGTGCCACAATGTGAACGACCCTCTCTGTTTCTCCGACATTGACCGTTTCTTCAGCACGTACGAGGATCTGCGAGCGGCGAGGAGATTGTGCGGGGAGAGTACAAACGCGAGCTCAAATGTAAAGGGGGAGGACTCTGTGAATATCCAGTTGTTCACGAAAGATCGGTGGAATCAAGTATTCGCTTCCAAGAGTTACGAAGAGTTGTGTTCCGTGGTGCAAAAACTGAAAAAATATCTGAAAGTGAGGAACTTGAATTACATCTCCGCTGACGGAGAGATGCGTGTGCTGAAAACGAAGACAAAACAAAATGGAAGTTTCATCGTTACAAGTTTTGAAGATTTGAGCGAGTCGCTTGCTTGCATTCTAGACGTGCAGCAATATGAGTGTAAGGAGACGTACCTGAAACTTCTGAACGACGTCTTCCCAGAACTTCTGTACAAGAGGACTCGAACACAAAGTATGACGACGGAGTTTTTGCATAGCGTAGCGTCGACGCTGCATGCCAAGTGGATCAAGTTTAAAGACGATCGCGGAGTGTTCATGGAGGACATGCAGAAACATTTAGAACGCAGTGTCTACGGTCAGAGAAAGGCGAAGAGAACGATCGAACATATGATCGCACAGTGGATATCTGGAAACGGAAAAGGCGATTGTTTTGGATTCGAAGGGCCACCTGGAACGGGGAAGACGAGTCTCGCAAAGCGCGGCCTCGCTAATTGTCTGAAAGACGCAAACGGATCATCGCGCCCTTTTGCGTTCATCGCCCTGGGAGGGTCGACAAATGGAGCTTTTTTAGAGGGTCATTCCTACACCTATGTAGGGTCGCTCTGGGGCCGTCTCGTGGATATTCTCATGGAAACAAAATGTATGAATCCGATTATTTTTTTTGACGAATTGGACAAAGTATCTGCTACGGAACACGGCAAAGAAATCATTGGTATCTTGACACACATCACGGATCCGACGCAAAACGAGGAATTCAGTGATAAATATTTCTCCGGAATCAAGATCGATTTCTCGAAAGTCTTGTTCATTTTCTCCTACAACGATCCCAGCAAGATCGATCCTATTCTGAAAGATCGCATTCATGCGGTGAAATTCCAACCCTTGACGAAATCCGAGAAGAAAGAAGTTGCGAGGAAACATCTGATCCCGGAGATCGCGGAAATAATCGGAATTTCGCAGAAAGATATCTTGATCGACGACGATATCATCGAATTCATCGTCGATAACTACACAAACGAAGCTGGTGCTCGGCGTCTGAAAGAGCATCTCTTCTACATTATTCGCGAGTTGAACCTGCGACATCTGCTTGCGAAAAACGACGTCAAAAGCGGCAGCGACAACAGAAGCAGCAACGTTTTGTATGAAGAGGATCGAAACGACCATCGTGTTGACCACCACAATTCACAGAAAAACACAAACAGCAATATCCGATTCCCGATTCGTGTGACGCGCGATATGCTTGTAAAAGATATCTTTAAGGAGAAAATTCTTCATCGCGAGACCGTGATCCTCAAATCTCCGAAAATTGGCGTCATCAACGGAATGTACGCTTCTACTTCGGGTCTCGGTGGAATAACTATCATTGAATGTTTCCGAGTTCCTTCTTCCACTCCTCTTACTTTAGAACTCACCGGAAATCAGGGGAAAGTCATGAAAGAAAGCATGAGCGTTTCAAAGACCATCGTGTGGAATCTTCTTCCTCAGCATCGTCAGGTAGAGCTGCAAAGGGAATGGAAAGAGTATGGTTCATGGGGTCTGCATGTGCACTGCCCCGAAGGAAGCGTTCCAAAAGACGGTCCCTCAGCAGGCACGGCGATCACTGTGGCGATTCTCTCGTGCATTCTAAAACTAGAAGTCAATAATACCGTGGCCATTACGGGCGAAATCGACTTGAATGGTCGCGTATGTCAGATCGGCGGACTGGCTGCGAAGGTAAAAGGCGCGAAACTCGCAGGTGTGAAGATGGTTCTTTTCCCGAAAGACAACGAGCAGGATTTGCGTCAGATTTTACAATCGGAGGACAATCCTTTCGATGAAAATTTCGACTATCTGATGGTCGAGAGCATCAAAGACCTCTTGCCTCTGGTTTTTCATAAAGATGATGTTGACGTGTATTTGAGTTAACCCTTACGTCAAAGAAGACATCTTCAAGGCATCAGCCACCACAGGAGAATTCATCCTTTCCCCATAGAAGACAACGCCATCTGGTGGCCGATTTTATATGCTTTTAATTGTTAAGCGTTAAACACGTAAAATCAGAAGATTTATTTTTTATGCTCGTCGCGTCTCTTCAAGATACGTTTCTGCCAAAAACGTTTGTTATGACTGGTGTAGAAATTTCTTCTATTTTATTTTTTGTCATTCATATACTGTTCTACCCTAAAAAAATGGACCAATTATTTGTGTAGAGAATGTTATGTAATTTTTTCAATTCTTGTTCATTTCAAGAATAGAGTATTATGCAGAAACATATAATAAGCTACATTTATATAAGCATTTTTAATATAAGCTACATTTTTTTTTCAATTCTACAAAATAAATTTCTTCAGATAATAAACGCTCTCTGATATCAAAGCAGATCATAAAATTTACTTTTTTATGCGTTTTTTGGGATTCAGCAATTATGAAAAATATAAAGAAAAACAATAATCATTCATTTCAAATATGCGCTGCGAGTTTCAACATACGATCCCCTCATAAAACCAAAAAGCTCTTGTGCAAGGACATGTTTCCTAAGCGCGTCATTATGGAAAGTTTATTCATCTATTTCCTGCAGAATAAAGACACACTTTTGGAGACTCTCTCATACTTCTGTCCAGAGGATATTCTTCGTCTTGATTTGGTAAAACCTTTCGGTGTTTGTTTAAGTTTGTGTGTGCGTGCCTCTTGAACATACATACATCCATTTCTTCGTCCTTGAATCCCTCTTTACTATAGGCGCTTCTTGGAACGTCCGAAAGAGCAAGTTTGCTATACGTTCTCGAGAGTCTCGTTTTCCAGAATTCTCAAAGACAGTTTATTTTTAAACACAGACTCTCCATGAAATACGGTTTAGCCAGGTTTCCGGAGTCTCTAAAGAATGTCGTATTAGACATAAACGCCACTGACGATGATCTACTACTTTTGAGCCAAGCAGAGAACTTAACAAGTTTCAGCTGCGGGAGTTGCCGCGTGTCCGATGAAGGTCTGAGTTTCTTTTTGTCGAAATGTGCACATCTAAAACATCTGCACATCCCAATGACGACCAATCGCAACAAATTTGGTCACAAGGCCATGAAGAACGTGATCTTAAAACCGCTAAATACTCTGCACATCACCTACGCGTCCTCTTACAGACATCCTGAAGAACTTATTCAGTGTTCTCAACTGACTTCTCTGAAACTCGGGATGCATCCATGGGATAAGAATTATGTCTTTCTTGTTCCTTCGCAACTACAGCAGATTCTACATAACCTTTCGCAACTCGAAGATTTGACCATCTTCTTCAAACAAGCAGTAGATCATTCGGAAGTTCTCTCTGTCTTTGCGCAAGAGGGTCAGAGGCTGCAACGACTTGAGATTGTTGGATTCTGTAAATACGACATCGATCCGCCACCACCTCTCTTCCTGTTTCTCTCCACTCTGCAGTCGCTTACTCATCTAAGCTTGCCGGACAGACACGTTTGTGCTAAAGATCTAGAAATGCTCGTCAAGTTCCAAAATTTGAGAACACTCGTTGTTTTCCAAGTCTTTCTCGATTCAACCGATGTAAATTTTGTAGATTTGCGAGAAGCGGTCTGCAAAGATCGAGAGGAGGGAAGCAGAAGAATCGCAATTGAACAAATCTGGAATCGTTCTACGCTTGAATTTCTGATTCCTGTTAAGAGAGAGGATTCTTCTGCGATAATATTTGGAATATCCGAGGTTGCTTTTCTGAAGAGCTATAAATTCGTGGAAGGGAGTTATTCCAGAAGATACGAATATGATCCCGTGAAAACGACCTATTTACCCAGATAGAACGTATCGAGGCATATTTGATTTAGTTTTTCTCTCTAGTTAGCTCTAGTATAGTATCTGTGTTGAATGTACGTGCTTCTTAAAAGTCGTTTTCTCTTGAATGATTCAACAACGTACACTTTACTAACTTTCAATCTTTTCCCTGTAGTAAACTTATTAAGGAGATCAAATCGTTATCGTTGCATAATTCTGAAAAATCGGCATATGAATACCTCTCTTTTGGGAGTTTATTGATTATATCTATCTGTGAATCTTGCAAAACACAATTGTATCGATGTTCCATGTACTCCTTTATCATCTTATTAGAAATTCTTTCCATTTTCAAAATTAGATCTATGCGACCTGGTCGTTTTAGCGCTGGGTCAATAGATTCAATATCGTTTGTCGTGAAGAATATTATCGAATCGTATAATTCTGCTATTCCATCCAGCACATTCAAAATATAATCCAACGTCAACTCGTCAGGTATGCTTGGAATAGAAACAATCGGACTCATTAACTTTTCCAATTGTTTCTGGATGCTTTTGAGAGAAGAAGCATCCGGTCCCAAGTCTTCGAATTCAGATGACTTCGTCGTGACTTCTTCTATCTCTTCTTCTGCTACTGATGATGATGATGATGATGATGATGTCACATTATCGCTATTTTTCCTTTTCTTGAGATTTGCGCGCGTCTTAAGCACTTCGCAGGTATTTGCGTCGAAATCTTCGAAGACTATAATCAACTCGCTTTGTTGATACTCTTTGTATCCGATTTTCATCGGGCGTAAGAGAGACACAAAATCTGTACAAGTTTTGATTTTCGACCAAGACACGAGGACACAGTGTCTTCCAGTATACTCCACAATCGCCTTTATCAAGGACGTCTTTCCACATCCTGGTTCACCATACAGCATGATCGTTGCTTTGTACGGATTTCCTGTGCGCTTGTACTCCGCCTTCACAGATTCGCGGTACTCTACATCTTTTTGGTCGTTGTGTTTGAGAGAATTGAATTTCGAAATAAAATGAATCAATTCTTCTTTTCTCTCGAAAAATATGTTTTGAAATGTTTTATTCGTATGGAAGGGAGATTCTTTTATTTTCACTGCAATCTTGTCATCATCGTCCTTCACCGCCGAAATAAACTCAAAAATGTGCTGGGTCGGCTTATTTACTACTTCCAATTTATATGTTTTCACTAGACTCTCCAGAAATTCATGAAGAAGTTTCAACGATTGTCTCCCTGGTTTTGAAAGTTTATAAACGTATTTCTTTGGCGACATTCTTGAGATTCCACATTTATCATTATCTTTCTCTCCTGGGCGATGTTGAATATCTGACTTCTCTTTGTCTAAAACGACTTCAAAGAAGATACTACTATCTTTTCCAAGAGAGTCGCCAAAAATTTTAATTCTGTTTGTATGCTTCGGAAGGAGGATAAAATCGCTCCCGTTATCGTAATAAGAACTCGTGTTTTCAAATTGGATGTTCTCGTGCATGAAACTGAAGTCACAGAGGTGATGTTTAAGGATATGATACGTAATCGCGTGGAATCTTTCACTGTAAATCGTCCGTTCTACGGGTTTCAGGCAAGATGAATAGACCTTTGTGTGATAAGGAATGACGATCGACGATTCATCTTTCTCAAACCACCATTTTTCTAGAATGAAGTCGCTCATTGACTCCATTATTCTATATGGCACCATCCGATATATCATATATAGACCAAATCCAAGAAACCCATATAATGATACATTTTGGAACCCGTCTTTGTCATTTAAGAGTTTGGAAAGAATCGAAGCTTGGAGCAAATAGATCGGGTCCATAGCGCTGTTGCTAAAGTGCTATTCTACGTACAGCTTTAAATAATTTTTATTCTTTATATACGCAAAAATAGTAGCAAAGAACTTCGCTCTCGGGTATGTGAAGATGCACATCACCAGAGCTTAGGAACTCTTTTGCTAAGTCGTTTGCTCTTTATAAATAATCTTTACAAAAACATTTTTAAATTTATATAGTTAATAAAGATAGTTTTAATTATTTATTCATTTTTTGATAATATCATTTTAAATAAAAATAACGTCACTACAACGAATCAACCATGTACTCAACAAAAAGAAGAATGGAAGTGAAAGAATTCTCCGAACAACGAGGTCGAGGTCACAGACTCGCTCGCTCACTCGCTCGCTCTATGATGCCCTTTAAAAGAGATTTCATATCTATCTATCATCTCTTGCGTGAATCTGTTATCGCATCTCCATATGCTTCACTTCTTCTCTTTCGCTCGTTAGAATCGTCTGTATCTTTCGCCACGGATCGTCGTTTCTTGCTCATTTTCATCAAACTTGTAGCAGCTACGAATTCTCGCTGTCCGAAATGCACAGCTTCTGCGATTCTTGCGTAGTGGTTCTTCACGGGTGTGAAACAGTCCGGCAAAGCAAAGAAGAGCATGCGAATCTCTCTTTCGTTCAAACTGAAATCTCTGTTTCCCATCAACTCCTGTGTTCCGAATTTGAGAAACAATTCTCGAAGGTTGTCGTGATGTTTCAAAATACCAAAAAGAAATTTTATCATATCCGTCGCATTTGTTTCAGTGAAGTCAGCAAACGCATGACTAACTTCCGTGATTCGCATTTCAGTATGCAGGTAAACATCGAAATGCCATTCGATAATCTTCTTTCGAAGATGTTCTGAAATATCACGAATGAAATCGTAGCTGAAAATACGATCTATTAGCTTTCTGATCCGCATGGAGCACTAATGACAACTTAGATTAGAATTGTGGAATCTACTCAAAAAGCTGAAATCAGCGAATTATGGGAAGTTGTAAATTGTATAATATGTATTGCGTATAAATGCGATATAGACTATTTCCATAAAATAAAAGAACTAAAATAAGATGCCACATGGCGGCCGATATTATATGTTTTTTCCATGTAAAGGGTTAGAGTTATTTTTTGAGACGAAACTGTAGAACAACGACTTAAACAGAATACAGTATGTAAACAATGCACGAAATTGGAAAAAAAGGTATTATTCACAAGCGACGGAAGATATTTCACCAATGAAGAATATTTCATATATTAAAATATATTCCATTTCAAATCTTCATCGGTGTAAAGGGGACTCTGCTTGGTGAACGATTTTATTGGTTAACAAACGACCCCCTATCCCATCAAGTTATTCAAGCTCTTTTAATAAGGGTTACATTAGGGTAATTATGACAACATACATATATGCTTCGGTACAGTGTCGCTAAAATTTAAATACTCGTGATATTCCTATTTTCCGCGAGGTGTGCAAATCCGTATGCGCTCATGCGTTTGCTTGCAGAAACTTTTCAACTGATTGATAGTCTAGAAAAGAAAAATGAATTTACCCGCTTCTGACCTACGTAGCGCGCTGCAGAATTTCGGACTTCAGTCGAATTTTTCGGAAGACGAGTTGAAACAAGTTTTCCGCAAAGCCGTGCTCATCGCGCATCCAGACAGACATGGCGGGAGCAACGAGTTGTTCGATTTCGTCAAGTCTCAGTACGACCTGTTGTATGCCTATATGCAATCGCGAATTTCCGGCGGCAAGGACTTTCTCGCGCTTCGAGAAGAAAGTCGGTCATTTGTGGAGGAGAGTTCGTCTGTTACGTCTCAGAGGAAGCGATCTTTACCAAACGAGAAATTCGACGTCGTTCGATTCAATGACGTCTTTGAGCAACATCGCGGCGACTGCAACTGGAACAAGGACACGGGATATGGCGACTGGTTGAAACAAGAGGATTCCTATAACTTGTCTCTACCAGTCGAGCAGAAGAATATCACGCGGTCAAGTTTCAACGATGTTTTCGACAAGACAAAAGAGATAATTGCGCAGAAACAAAAAGTATCGTCGGAACTTCTGAAGATCCCCGATGCAGCAAGCGACTGTCTAACTTCCTGTGGTTTCACGTTTCTTGGCGAAGAGTCGGTGTCGGATTTCACAGCTTCACAGAATGGTTCGCTGCATTACGTCGATCTGCGACGTGCCCATACAGATACGATGCTCGTCGATCCGAACACCGTCAAACCTCGAAAAGAGTATCAGTCTGTACAACAGTATGAACACGACCGCCAGAACATCTCTTCGCAGCAACTTTGCGAAGAAGAACTACTCTATTTGAAACAGCGAGAAGCGGAGGATGCAGAGAAGGAGCGCCGACGACAACTGCGGGTGTTTGAATTGGATAAACAAGCAGAGAAACATCATGCTCGAGTGACCCAGAGTCTATTGAGATGAATGAGGATCGTGAAGAGATGATGAATGTAAAGAAAAAGGTAGAGAATTTGGACATATCAATCAGTTTGCAATAGATTAGATTCAACACTTTACAACTACAATTTATAAGAACAAATGAATCAATTTAAAGAAGACGCCACCAGGAGGCTCGATTTTAGTCGTTTTCCCCGGTTAAGAGTTCACATCCTCCCAAGAAAATATCTTATTGGTCACCACGTGGCGTCGTCTTCAAATTTGTTCTCATAAACTTCAGAGGAAACGGATGTAGACCATCAACGACTTCGATTAGTATGCTTATTTGAATCCACACTTCAACGATTGTCTCCTCTCCGTATTCTTAAAATTATATATTTCTCCTTTATTTCCATTGTTAAAAAACGCACAATGGCCCATACTCGCACAGTCATTTATCGAAACTATTTTTGTACAATCTTCCAAGCATCTCCTTATTCCTTTATCAGAGTAAATACAGGGAGGATATAGTTCTTGTTCACCAAGTGAGCTACAATCAGTATTCTTCCGGACATATCATACTGCGACATTTTTTTT
>Ga0066180_10000322_pt1 | contig 10641 bp, 12 predicted proteins | sample LauGreSBDMM110SN_4_FD_59338 | JGI IMG/M metagenome (GOLD analysis project Ga0066180, IMG submission 59338) | Freshwater lake microbial communities from Lake Michigan, USA - Su13.BD.MM110.SN (version 2) (version 3) | ecosystem: Environmental > Aquatic > Freshwater > Lake | place: Lake Michigan... | reverse complement strand
GTTACTTTCCAGAAAGTAATTTGAGGATTACCTGTACATTTCCTCTACCTTATTTTTCAATAAGGATTAGACTATATCTTAAAAAGAATTTATTTATTTTTTATTTCAGCTAATTCTTTCGTCATAATAAATTCTTCCGAAAACCATTTAGTCGTTGAACCTTCTTCTTTAAATTTTTTCAATTTTTCAATAACACAATCAACTTGTTCCATATCAATACTATTTTTTTTGGATGAATTATATTTTACTGTAACTGGCACCAAATTAGTCCAGTTCCAACATAAACATTTTTCATTTTCAGTCTCTAAATTAAATTTACGTACAGGAATAACATGATCAATCGACCATAATGAACCATAATTGTCCCAATTCATATCATCTGTAAAATTATACTCAAACCATTCTTTTAAATATTGAATATTACATCCAATATAATTCATAGTAGAATTATTTTTAAGAAGAACAACTCTTAATCGTGATGCTAATGATTTTTTTAATCTGTAATTTACATTATTGTTTGATTCTTTTTTGCACCACTCATTTTTTTGTTCTCTCAAAAAATCAGGATAACAGGAAACACAAATCTTTCTTTTATAGAATTTCTTTAGTTTGGCAAAATCTTTCAATGGTTTTTCATTGTTACATTTTTCACAATTTACCATAAAAGTTTCTGCTCGTTTCTTTCTTCGATTTATCTTTGCTATTCTGTCCAGTTCATTCGAGCACTTTTTACATGTTTTTGAATATGAGTTTTCATTATATTTCCTGTAATTATTAAGAGTGACAATATTGTGACACATATCACATGTTTTCTTTAATACAGATTCTGTTTCCATTAAAATAGTATAACAAATTTATGTTTAAGTTGTTTAATATTTAATTTAAAGAAGCTTGGATGCTCATTGCCCATTTCGAATTGTATGTTATAAATACCATTGTCATCTTATTCATTTTTACTATACCCAAGTTTTTTCTCTTGGCCACACACTTTTTCACAAAAGTTGCTTAGTAGAATAAGTTTTAGGGGTTTCAAGCAGTTTGATTTTCTCACTAGGGTTTTTCAAATCTAAATAAATATATTTCATTAGATTTCCCTAATTAACATCAGTGGTACTTTTTACAGTATCCACAAAGGGTTTTATGAATGTCTTATTGATTTAACATTCCCCGATGTTTTTCTACCCTACAGGTTTTTAAGGTATACGTCCTGAGCGCCGTAAGCGACGAGTTGCATAAGTCCACCACCCATTTTATTATATTATGGCTAAAGAAAAAAATTTTGGGAAATTTAAATTAATTGAAAATTAAATTCAATTAATTGGGGGACTTTTTTTGGTTATTTTCACTTTTGTCTAAAATAATCAAAAATAATGAGTCTATTCGAAAATCTTGTTTATGTCTAAATTAGACCTCATAAACTTCTTAATATAACTCTCTTCCAATACCTCCTTCTTGTTCTCATGAGGCTTGGTGAAGACATATGAACCTTCCTTTTTTTTCACAGACCATCCTTGCTCGATAGAATTGAACAAGAGGACCATTTTTTGAAATTTTATCATATCAAGTTTGACTGTTTCGTTTTCTAAATCTTTCAAGGAGTCCAAGTTGATTTTGATGTCCATAGTTATTTACTTTTCAGAAAACATTTGGGATGTTTTAACTTGTTTTTTGTCATGGTACATATAAATACAAATATAATTTGCCTTGTTTATCAATTAAATAAATTTTCACCTAAATATACATAGAGAGAAAATGCCGTCCTTTAAACCAAAATCAACCAAAAAAATTAAATTCAACAAGAAATCCGCCGTCACGCTAGATACCAAGCACAAGGAATTTTTGAATGAGTTTTCCAAGGACGAGGACAAAATCACGGATTACCGCCAAGAGTTGACAAGATTGAAGAAGCAGTTGGAGGAAGATGTTGAGTTGTCTATTGACCAGAAACTGGACATCACGGACAAAATTGGGGAACTGAAAGAGACCATTAAAGAAACCAAGCAAAAAAAGAAAGAGTATTTATTGGACAATTCCAAGTACATATTCGAGTACTTTGAGAACAAGAAAAACATCTCCACGGGCATCAAGCAAGAGTCCATGACCAGCAAGGCCAAGCTCGTCAATAATTTCTTCAAAATCAAGGAAGAGGACAGCAGCGTGAAACAAGTGCAGAAGGAAAACCACAACATTGTTCTTAAGTATTTGAGCAACGTGAGCGACGATTTTCTCGACATCAACAACTTTGTGTATCCCACCGACATTTGTCAAATTTGTCTTAAGGGAGAGTTGATACCGTTAGAAGACGAGGGTATCATGGTCTGCAACTCGTGCTCTCGTAGTATTCCCTATTTGATAGAAAACGAGAAACCATCTTATAAGGAACCTCCCAAAGAAGTATGTTTTTACGCTTACAAACGTATCAATCACTTCAAGGAAATCTTAGCACAATTTCAAGGTAAGGAGACGACCCAAATTCCTCAAGACGTGATAGAAAATATCAAATTGCAAATGAAGAAAGAGAGAATCGAATTGCCTCAAATCACAAACGTCAAGACCAAGGAAATCTTGAAGAAGTTGGGTTACAACAAATACTATGAGCATATACCGTTTATCAAAGACAAACTGGGTATTAAACCACCCATTATGTCTCCAGAGTTGGAGGAAACGCTGTGCAATTTGTTTGTCGAGTTGCAGTCTCCGTATTCGAAATTTTGTCCCGATGACCGAGTGAATTTCTTGAACTACTATTACACTGCGTACAAGCTGTGCGAATTGCTAGGGGAAGAGCAATACCTGGAACATTTTCCGATGCTGAAAGACCCAGAGAAGCGCATGGAGCAAGACGTGATTTGGAAGAAAATATGTGAGGAGTTGGATTGGGAATTCATCCCAACCATATGAACGCGTTTGCGAATCGAATTCATTATATTATTATTTGCAATGTTTGCAATGTTTGCAAATCTGCAAATCTGCAAATCTGCAAATCTGAAAAAAATAATAATACAATGATATAATATCAACTGAAATGGATAGAGATACAACAATAAAGTATATTATGAGACAGTGACAGATAAATACGATAAAGAGTACACACATTGAGCGCATCAAACATGACATACGCAATTTCAAGCGTTTGACACCAGAGCAAATAACCGCCATGTTGTGCTTGACAGAAGTGGAAAAGAACGAGCTCTTGTTGCTTTATAATGATGTCACTGCCGACATACAAGTGCTGATTAACGATTTGTAGCGGGACTACGGTCTGTAAGGAAACAGTTTCAGCAAGTTGGTATTAAAAATCGAGTTGTTGGGGTCATAGGTATTGGCGCCTACCCCACGCCCATAACACACTCCGCCTTTTTGTGTACGCGGTCTATTACGCCTACTTTTCTTGGCCGGTCTTTTGCTCTTGCTTTTATGCACTCGTCGTCGAGATGTTCTCGGGGCCATGTTGTTTATTATATGTAACAACATATAATAATTATTGACTATTTAAAGGATGCCTTAAAACCCACCAGGGAATTTGACCATGTTGAGACCAATACCCAGGCCTGCTCCAGAACGTGCACTGACTCCCATGGCAGGCACATAGGTATCCAAGATACTGAATGTGGCAGCGGCAGTGAGGGCAATGGCAAAAATTTCGTCAACATTCAAGGAACGTTTAGGAATAGCAAAGGCGGCAATGGCAACCATCAAACCCTCCACCAGATATTTGATAATTCTCTTAATCAACTCACTAACGTTAAACAAACTGTTCATTTATATTAAATACCAAGAAAAAATAATTTGTGCGATAAAAAACTTAAAAATTAATAGTTCAATTAATTATCAATGGAGAGTTCTAAATCTAAACAAGCAAAAAAGGGAGGCTTCGAAAGAAAGCAACAAGCCAATGGCAAACCCAATGCAACCTACGTCGATTTACTGGAAGAGGACAAGCCGATTGCCGGTCAGAAATTTGTGTGTATGTCATTTTGCTCCCCAGAAAAGCTCCTAAAGCAGAAGGAAATGTTTTACTTCGAAGAGTTCCTAAAGAACTGGGAGTTCAACAAATCCATGGAAAAGTTCCTTCAGTTCCTGAACTTCATCTCTTTCAAATACAATATCTCCTTTGAGGACGTCAACAAGGACTTCAAGGACTTCGTGCAAGAGGAGAAAGAGAATTTGACCAAGGGTACGTTGGATGATGACTACAAGACCTTTTTGGACAACCACGAGGAGGAATTGCAGAAGAAGTTTGACATCCAACACAGTTTCCAAACCAGCACCCGCGGCCTCAAGGTGCGTGGTGTGTACCCCACTCAGGAGGAGGCTGAACTCAGATGCAAAATGCTGCGGGAGATTGACCCCAACCACGACATCATGGTCGGACCAGTCGGCATGTGGATGCCATGGGACCCAGAGGCATACAAGACGGGGCGTGTGGAATACATGGAAGAGGAGCTCAACCAATTGATGCACGAGAAGCAAAAGAATGAGTCCAATGCCAAGACCGCTTTCGAGCAACGTGTCAAGGAGACCAAACAGAAGGCCATTGAGGAGAACATCAAGAACGCAGAAAAGTCTGGCAACACGTTATCTCAAAGCATCGACGAGAACGGCAACTTGATTGGTGTCAACAATGTGAACACCCATGAGTTTGCCTTAGGTGAGAAGGAGAACATCTCTACCGCGGACATTTGCAAGGAGCTCTTTGATGGAGAGAACGTGGTGATAGGCAAGTCTGACTACGGACAAAGTCAGTTGCTCTCCGGTCCCTTTGCGAAAAAGGAATAGGAAGCAATAAAATGAGCAAAGTGCAATAAACAAAAAATACAAAACCCCCAAATTAATACTTAGAGAATTTTACACAACATTTAAGTATTAAATATATCGAGAAATGAAAACTGCTTTTGTACTCGTGAGCGACAGTGCATACTTTTCGAAGGCCACGGTGACCATACAAGACCTGCGTAGCATGGGCAAATGGGATGGCGATATAATATTGATTGCTTTGGACGAATTGGTTCTCGAGGAGGGATACAAGAGAGAATACAACGTCCAAGAGACGAAATTTCCATCCATCAACAAGACGTATCTGCTTGAGCAAATCGGACCATCTGGATTCACGAACAGCGACAAGAGAGAATTGTACAAACTGAATCAATGGGAAAAGCTGCATGTATTCGACGACTACTTCATGCAATGGGATAGGGTCGTCTTCCTGGATGCAGGGTTGCGTGTGTTGGACAATGTGCATGACAGCCTCTTGGGTTTGGACTGCCGGGGCAAGTTGTTGGCTCCTATAGACGGGGCTCAATTGTATGACCGTCCTCAGGACATCTTCCGTCACCAGCTAGATTTCGAAAACAAAGAGATTTTGGAACGGTTGTTAACTGATTTTGGAGAGAAGATTATGGACAGCAATCATATGCTCAATTGCATGTGGATGTATGATACATCATTGATACACCGGTGTAACAAACAGCGGCTCATCGATGCCATGAACCGGTATCCTATTTGCAGGACGAATGAGATGGGTATCATGAACTTGGTGTTTCATTTCGAAATGGGTGTGTGGGAGAGACTACCTGCTATCGCAAGCAATGGTAAATTCCTGTTTGAATGGTGTGAGCTGAACAATTTCTTCCCAACTACGTGGCGCAATTATTGCTTCCTAAAATATCCTCTCAGTATCAACATATTATGATGATAATCCAACCTTTTCATCACGTACTTGGGTACCACTTGGTTTGTAGAATGAGAGACCGTTTGCGATATAGGCATTGGTCACGAAATCAAGACCCAACACGCGCCAACAAAATACGCAATCCTCTTTGCTGTAGTATTCCTCTTCCTCTGGGTAACGCACTGCATCTAGTACGCGTTGTGAGACAGTAGACTGTGCATGATGAATGCGTTCGTTCTGGTATCGATATAAGTCCACATGACGGATACATCCGCTCATGCATTGAGTCAGTTGGTTGACCCTCATTGCAATGTGGTCAATGCGTTCAAAGACGTGCAAATCAGTCAAGAAATGATGCAATACTATGTCACATCCTGTGTAATCCAATACATTGGCAATGATTTCCAACCGCTGCGGATGCATGATATCGTCCGCATCCATGAAGGTAACGTAATCCATATCCATTAAGTGGTTGATGGCGATGTTACGGTTTTGTGCAGCGTTTTTCTTGTCTTCGGTGACGATGATTGTCAATGGGAAGCTATATTGTGGGGTTTGTACGGACCCAACAGTGGACGAACAACTGACGACCACGCGGTCCGGCAAGCGCGTTTGTGCCTCAATAGAATACAAAAGTTGCAGCAACAGTGGAACATGGTCACAAAAACACGGAATGGCTACCCCGATTGCGCACGCATTGTTATTGTATATGCTCATATTTAATAGAACTTTTTACTCATTAAGTATTTTTTTTGGAAATATTATAATCTAAGAATCTATATATATTATATGGAATATATAGATAGAATTTACATAATCATTAAAAAAGAGTACGTCATTGATAAAGAGGGTTGCATAGCGCAACTAATGCGTGCAGGTTTAATCAACTACAAATTTGTCGATGCAATTTATCCATCTGAATCATTCTATTTAAAAACAGTTTACAATGAAATTTGCAAATCAATGGAAAGAGATTTCGTAATACATAATTTTCCAATTGGTGCTTTGGGTTGCTTGCTATCTCATATTCAAGTTATAAAAGACGCCATGAACAATAACTTCAGAAGAATCATGATCCTCGAAGGAGACTTCATCATGTCAAATACATTTGCTTCTGAATTTCCATTGAAATTGTCATCACTTGACAACAAATGGGACTTGGTTTATCTTGGGAAAAAACAAGGCAATTTTGACAAGTTTCACGTTGTTAAAGAGATACACACGTGTTCGTCTTTATTTCAACCTGCCAAAAAGTTCAATTTGTACTTTAGTCGTCCTAACTATCAGACTTGGGGTACACACGCCATCTTGCTAAATCATTCGGTGTTTGAAACCATTATAAACTTTGAAAAAAACATTGTGGCACCAATTGATATCATGCTGATGAGTTTATACGAAAAATACAAGTGTTTCGTTGCAGAAGAAGATTTAATCATTGCAAACGAAGAAAGCAGTGACATAAAATCAAAAGCGAATGTCTGGAATTGGGATGTCACAAAATATGTGACATTTACACGTTATCAAATTAAACGTGTTGTTGTTTTGGATTTCAAGAAGTCAGACCATCATACACACCATTATATTCATAAAATGTATGTTGAATTCTTTATTCATTACTACCCGAATTTAAATGTTGTTTGGGCAGAAACAATTGGTGAAGTGGAAGAATCAGTTCCTCCAGAAAACACAGTGATATTTATTTCACCATGCCATGCTTCCAAAGAGTACGAATTGCCGAAAAATGCTTTCTACATTATCCATTTGGATGCCCCAGATAACAATTATATTACTGACACACAATTAAATACTTTTTTTGATAATTATGAACACATACGTAAAAGTCAGCGCTATATAATCATCACATGTCGCAAAGGTCTTTATGATTTAAGTTACTTTGAAAGTTGCAAAAGAAACAGAGCAATCTGTTTGCCATGGTTTGCAGCCAATCTATATAGAAATGTTTACGATATAAACAAGGAACTCACGCTTCATTATGAAAAAAATGTCACAAAATCTTACTTTTGCTATTTTGGTAGTATTTGGGATTTAAATATTGATGTGATACTTCGACTGATTGAAGTGTTTGCAAAAAATGGTGAACAGTTTCTTTTGAAGGGAAGAATTTTCAATTTAGATACAAAAACTTCAAAATATATCAGAGAAATCCAAAAAACATATTCCAATATACATTTCGAGAAATTCAACTATGACATTACAAATCATATCAGTAACACATTTGAGTACATTGACGAACGTTATGGAATCAAAGCACTTCTTCCATTACAAGGAAATAGTCACGACGAAAAGTACTTGTCGAATAGAATATTTGAAACGGTTTCAAAAGGATATCTAGCGGTTACAAATTGCAAACTCGTGAAAGATAATTTCAAAACAGTATTGTACAATGACAACATTGAGCTACTCATTACTCAATATATTGAGATAATAAACAATAAAAACAAGTGGTTGGAATTAATGGGCAAACAAATAGAAGAATATCTTTGGAAGTTTTATGGCTATTTGAATATAAAAACGCTCTTCACATTTCTGCATGATAACTGTCAGAAACATTGCGAATTGCCTTATTTTGACAGAATTGATAAGGCACACTATACACTATGGATTCGTCATTGTAAACAAACAGCACGAAACCGCTATTTCAAACAAATTAATAACGACGACGAACTAAGATATAGTATTTTGAAATGTGATAAAAACTATATATTAAATTGGGACAAGAATGTATTGGACATTTTTTTGGTGGATAGACTGATAAGCAACAAACAGTTCACAGTTTACGTGGACAACAACCACGAATTATTGAGTTGTGAGTATCTTCAAAAAGTGTTGAAGGATAAACCATATCAATTAAAAGAACCGGTAGAGGTTTTTTGTCTTATATCTGGCCAAAGGACCGGTTCAACGGTCTTAATTGATATTTTGCAGAAATATGCTCCAAATGTTTTGGCATTAAGTGAAATATTTAATGATTACAAAGACTCGTTTGACATGCAAAAAGGTATACTCAAAAACAAAATAAATGAATTTATAGAATTTAATGGTGACAATACGAATGAATTTTTAACACAATTTATTGATTATGCTGAATATAAAAATTTTAACAAATTTGTTTTTAAATGGACATTGGATTATACAAAGGACATACATTCACTATCATATTTTAATACTATTGCAAGCGTGGTCAATAAACTCAAAAACATTTACTTGACGCGAAACGACATGATGTGTTATGTTTCAAAGAAAATGGCAGAGATATACGGTTATGCTAATATTGAATACACAGCATTGCTACCAAAAACATTCAATTTAAAGGAATTAAACCAGGTTATAAACAATAGAATAGAATACGAAAAACTACTATTTGTTGCATGTAAGATTTTCAAGACCATTTGCTATGTGGAAAATTGTAGTAATTCTGATTTAATAAGAATGTGCGAAGAATCATTTGGACTTACAATTGACCAAGACACTATAAACTGTAAAAAGTATCATCAAATTAATTGCAAACAAAACAAATTCCATATCGACGAAATTTTACATACCAACAATTGGAGCTGATTTGCTTTGTAAACAATTATGATTATATCATTTATTTTGTCTTCATTCTTATGTGAAGAAGGCAAAATAAAAGCAGCAGGTGTCTATAATTTTACCATCTCGTTGTCTTTTTCACACTGATTTTAGGTCCCGCTCCACGTTTCTTCGCATTGGATGGGTCATACTGTTCCTCTTGCTCTTGGTCTGGCAATCCCTTGGACAATTCCCAGAATTCTTTCGAACCCAATCGGAAATCGTTGTGGTTGTCGGCTTTGTACCAGAAGACCTGGTCATATAGCTTGTTGGATTTGGAATTGTTGTTAATGACCAAGCACTCGTAATTCTCTGTACATTGGTCCATGACCTGACAAAAAGCCTCAAACGTGGGGAACATACCTGCATAATTTTCGTAAATGCGTTTTCTATTCGATATATAGTTCTCACGGAGAATGAACACATAGTCTATGTTAGTTCTCAGAGTGGGAGGAATACCTAAAGGATATTGCATTGTGATGACTAACATGACTTTCCAATGCCTTCCGTTGAGGAAGAGCAAACGCATGAGCTTGTCGCGTGACCACGTGTTGTCGTAGAGACAATCATCAAGAATGACAAACGCTCGTGGGTCGATATTGCATCTTTTGTATGTCTCCATTTCTTTCTTGACCTGATGCAAGACACTTCGTTGGCGTTTCAAGATGTTCTCAATGATGGCAGAATTGTACTCATTGTGAATGAACAAACGCGGCACCATTTTGCCGTAAAATCCGTTGCCCTCTTCCGTGCCGGAAATGACGGTGCCAATGGGGATGTCTTGTTGGTAATAGAGAAGGTCGCGCACCAAGAAACTCTTTCCGGTGTCACGCTTTCCAATCAACACGACGACGGGTCCTTTGTTTTCAGTAGATTTGAATTGGATACCCTTCATATCGAATTTGCGAAGCTCTAAACTCATGCCGATGTAAGTAGAGTGTGTATTACTATTTTATAAAAGAATTTTATTTTGTTTCAAACGCCGATAGAGAGAAAAAGAAGGCAATGACAATAGTTCACTCCTTTAGAACAACCTGCCTGTGTGAAGAATATATGCAAAAATAATAAGTTAAAAAGACGGTTAATTTATATTCTAATTAGCTAAAAGATACAAGGTCGATGACGACAACAGAACCGTTCAAGATTCATTATCAGAAAAGAAAGAATGTGGAATTGTTTAAGCGATTGGAAGAACCAATTTCACTATTTCTCTCTAAACCCCAAAACTACATTCCTATTTACACCCGTTTTTTTGGATTGAACGACACCAATTACAATGGAATCAATTTCAATAACAAATGGTTCCTCTCTGGGGTAGAGGAGAGAGTAGAGGAAGGCAACGACAATTTATTTCATTGCAAACTGAAGAATGCTGATAC
>Ga0066180_10000318_pt1 | contig 10658 bp, 1 predicted proteins | sample LauGreSBDMM110SN_4_FD_59338 | JGI IMG/M metagenome (GOLD analysis project Ga0066180, IMG submission 59338) | Freshwater lake microbial communities from Lake Michigan, USA - Su13.BD.MM110.SN (version 2) (version 3) | ecosystem: Environmental > Aquatic > Freshwater > Lake | place: Lake Michigan... | reverse complement strand
TAGCGATAGTGATAGTAATAATGTAATGATGATACCTGATGTGACATACAAATCTAAAGCGTAAAGAGTTCTTTCGGGTCTTAATGCATTGATAATCATCACTTTTAATAATGTTAATCGTTCTAACTCTAATGTTGAATTCATCCAGTTCATAGGTATGACCTAACATAATAATAATGATAATAATGATGATAATAATAATAATAATGATAATAAAAAATGATGACCTTTTCAGGTTCAGGGTCATCCATGAATGCATTCCACCCTTTTGAATCATTGTTCATACTATCTAATAATTTTGAAAATGTTGGTAGCGATGTTAATGATAATAATTGACGAGCTGATCGATCCTCAAGTAATCGACCTAGTGATAATGATAATGATAATGATATTAAAAAATAAATATATATATAAATGATAATACCTTTGATCGATTCTTTGTACTTTAATAAAGTGACATTGGAAGTCTCGAGATTAGCAGCCCCTCTGAACAACAGGTCAGCCTCTTGGCTTGTTAGCATCTTATCATTATTACCATTAGTAGCTATCTGTGCTAGTCTTACTATAAACATAAGCTTATCGTCAAACTTGAGACTACGAAGAGCTCGTCTAGCGACTTCTCTATAAAAAGAGTTATTCAATTCACGTAATTGAGCTTTCGCTGTTTTATCATCAACAGTTTGATTAGTGGGAGGGGGCGGTGATCTATTAGTATCATTCAGTACTGTGTCTATAATGACAAGGAAATACTGAAGACTGAATTGATATAAGAAACTAACATCAGCTAATTGTTCCAATGTGAAGTAAACAGCTGCCATGGCATTAGCAAGAGGTTCATAGATATTAGATGTGGCCTTAACCTCATTCATGACCTCTTCGGTCTTCATAACCTCTCTATTCAAATCAATTGCCTCAGCTTTTATCTTTTCTAATGTTTTAATTACAGTATCATCATCTAATATAGCTCCTTGTACAGCACTAATCTTATTAAGTAAAGCCTCCTCTAATTCACGTAATTTTGCTGTTTGTTCACTTTGAACTCTTAAGATTTCAGTACGACGACTATCGACATCAGGTCGCTGAGATTTTAATATAGCACTCAGTGCTTGTGATTCTAATGATGCTGGTGTTACTGTGAAGTTAACTAATGTTACTCTTGAACATAAATCAGGAGGGAAATGTGCTAGCGGGTTTCTTGTAGCTAGTATGATCATGAACTTTGGTGAGTAGTCAATCTCCTCACTACCAAGCCTAATAAGAGTACGTCCTCCAGTTTTTTGGAATTCTTTGTTAAGAACTGGATTAAGAATAGGGTCTAAGCTTTCAACATCATTGACTAAAAGTGGTGTACCGAATCTGATCGCACTTGCTAATGTTTTCAAGAAAGATACATCAAGGAAAGAGGCTTGGGTGATCTTTTGAGAAGAGTATTTATTTAATAGGAACGTTGTAGCTTGTCCAGAAGGGTCGATTATTAGAGGGAAGCGATGAAATCTTTCTAATAATATAGCGTTTTGAACAGCTAGTTCATCAGATGGTAGCCCGTATCCTTTCCACAACATTTGGTCAGATAATGATGATAAATATGATACTATATCGAGATCTTTTTTGAAAGGAATTCCAAGCACCTCAACAGTATCACACCACTCGATCCATAACCTCTTACGAATCTTATGATCAAAGATACCGGCATAAGTCAAGAAGGCTGATGCTAAAAGACTATCACCTATTAGTGTAGACATTTGTTTATCAAACGATGCTGATGTATTATTCCATCGTTCATTTTCTTGTTCTAATGATTGCAATAACGCCTCCGCTCTCTGTACCTTCTTAGTAACGCCAGTCATCTCACTGCGGATCATCTCAGTATCTCTAATAGCACTAGCATAATCTAATTTGTACTGTTTAATAGCCGCTTCTAACTCTGTAGCCTGTGCAACAGTTTCCTTTTGTAATATTTCGAGAGTTTCAGATTTTTCTTGAAGGGTAACGACCTCATCACGAAGAGGCTTGACTTTACGTAAAATCGTTGCATACTTAATTTGACTTTCTGCCCACTGATATAAAGGTCCACATGCTTTAGAAGCATTATCTACTTTCTCATAACTAAGATCAGGAAGATTTAAATAAGTTTCTTGTACTTGATTGACTTGCTTTGTTGTTAGTGTAAGTGGATCAAAGTTAACAATTGTTGAAACGAAATCCTCTCGTTTAATTACTTTTCTGATTTCAACCCAGTCTAAGTCCTTTTCTCCTATCATGAGACTAACCATTTCTAGTGTTAATTGAACTAGTTTAGGGGGTCTAGTTAATACACGAACTTCATCTAATTGTGCTTTACGTATGTTTCTTACACTCTCCTTAGCCGATAGTAGAGCTGGTTCAGCCTCAGATAATTCTTTTTCAACAGTTTCTTTTCTAACACGTATTTCTTCATTTTGTGTTGTTAGTTCTACTGTTAGTTGCTCAGCCATAGCTTTTCTTTGTTCAGCTTCATTTTGTTTTTCAACCATTTGAGCTAATTTTTGATTAGCTTCTTCATCCTTAGCCCGAAGAATAGCTTCCTTATCAACCATTTCTTGACGTAATTTTCCAACTTCGACTTGTGTATCTAAAAGTTTCTGAAGACCAGTACGTATATGAGTTTGCTGATCCTCTAGAGATGATCGTTTTTCTTGTTCAGTTACAACAAACTTACGAATGACATCAAGAAAGTCACGAGGGGACAGATAGTGGAGACGTCCACTTACCTTTGCTACTTTATATGCTACTTTCTTTACAGTGTCATGAAAGCTTACAACTGCTGCTACAACTGCTTCATGTAAGCCTACATTTTCACAATTTAATGTATCCATAACTAGTGCTAACATTTCTGAACCACCTTGAGGCTCATAAGTTGTGTAACCAGTATCCAAATGTTTTGTGAATTCAGATACTACTTGAATTAAGGCACTCTGGCTCCAAGTTCCAAACCAATCAACGACGCATCTATTGAAAAGGGCTGGTGATGCTGTACAGCGATTCGAAAAATCTGCAGATGCTGGATTCATTGTGAAAATAACATGCAAGTTTCTTTGAATAGTACGGACAAAGCGTCTCCAAAGCTCATCTTCGCTATCCATCATCACTTCATCCTTTTGGCTAATACTATCACGTAGTAATGTCATTAATTGTGATCTATCATCACCTTCAAACAATCCTGGTATTTCACCAGATGCTAGTAATGCATTCATTTTTTCTAAAAATGAGGAAGAGAGAGCATTGCTTTCATCAAAAATAAAACAAATTTTTTCTCCATCAATGCCCACCCTTTTAAACAATGTACGTAAATCGTCATCAAACTGCTCTAGTGTGTATCGATTATTTGCTTTTATTTGGAAAACTTGCAATCCATTCATCCATGATACGAATCGACTCAAAACGGTCTTCCCTACTCCTGATTCACCGACTAAAAGGAGATGACCCATTGGATGGCGCAAGACATTATCTATACGAAGAACATGATCTAAAACATCATCAAATATTACAAGAGGAACGTCAAGTTCTTCTTCGTAGAAAACTTTTAGACGAGCAGCAACGAAGTCGCGAAGTTCATCTTTATCAGTACTTTGGTAAGTCTTTCGTAACCAATTACTGTATAGCATAGGTTGTTTTAGGCACTCGTTTACATCAACAGCAAAGTGATTACTTGCGACTTCATATAGTTGAGTCATGCACCAGGCTTTCTCATCCTCTGTGACAAGTCTATCTTGAAATAAACGTAGTGCCTCATGTGCCCATAAACGAACAAGCTCTTCTAATGTCATTGCCTCTGCTGGTTCCATGGCTTCATACATTGCTCTTACCCATCGACTCAATTCTCTAGGCGAGTAAATATATTGAGGAGCTACATCAGGTGTAAACTTTTCTTGATTACGCATGTAGAAATCAACCATAGCATTGTTCAAGGAATCAGTGGAACCACGAAGATTAGGATGCAATTTTAAAAGGCCTTGATTAAAACATCTGTAAATTTGCTTCAATGATACTTCAGCAGGATAGTCTACATAGAGTAAAGGGGCATGACGCATAAATCGTTCTGATAGTGATTTACGACCAGTATCTGTAGGAGGATTACATGCACCAACGAATTGTATTCTTCGAATTTGAACCCATTTACAATCTGAATTCCAAAATCCATTATGTTCAATAAGTTGTCTAATGAACATTATTACTCTCTGAGTTCCATATGTATCTACATCAGGGAGATTGATTTCATCACAGAAAATAACGAGCCATTGAGATTCTCGATAAGATTGTCTATTAGGTTGCATGATCAACCCATCAGGGCTATCGACAACCTCACAATACTGCGCAAATGTTGTCAAAATTAAATCTGGGGTAGTACCTGATGAAAAGTTTAAGGCAGCGAAAATTAAGTCAGGCATGGCTTCTAGGACTGAAGTTAATGTCATAGTTTTACCAGAACCTGGTGGACCACAAAGTATTAATGCTTTATGTGAAGCTAACCAAGCTCTGATAACTTCGGTATGTCGTAATGTATCAACTGTAGAAATGACTACATCTGTTGCAGTTACTTTTTGAGATTCAATTTCAATACGAGGAACAGATGCTGACCAATCTAACCAATTGCTGTCTCCTGTTCCGATGTGAAGATCATATAGGTTTTTGTTGCCATTGACAGTTGTGGTTGAATGCGAAATAAGAACATCACTAAGTAAAGTTCGTTTATCCCATGCCATTGAACCACCAAAACCCCAAACTAAAGAATATAATAACCATTTAGATGCAAACGATTCAATCTGTGAATCTGACATTGGAAAGTCTGAGTTAGATTCATTATAATCATATGCAGTAGCTATGCCTCGAACAAGTAAACAATTTAGCGTGGTAAGAAGACGACCACTAGATACTTCCATAATATGAGGTTGACTCATTGCAAAGTCTAATGCGATACTGACTAAGCAAGGTTTCGATGTAAAATAAGGAGTTAATGCAGCAACAAACTTTTCTTGGGTTTCTCTTTGAAGAGTGGACCTATTTGAACCAATATATGAACTAGAGTCTAAGAGTTGAATATTTTCTTTTAATAGCAATTTAAGTTGTTGACGAAGCAATATTTCTATAGATAGAGTATTATCAGCAAACCAAACCATACCACAACGTGATACAGTTGCAAGAGTAGCATACTTTAAGGTATCAACTTCCATCATAATTCTAACATTAGGTGGAATTTTAATACGATCACCAGAAGGAAGTGTTAAAACTTTATTATCATCCAAAACTGAGTTTAAGTTCTCAGCCCACTCAGGGTCTACATCACCATCAAATACTATCCAGCATCTCCTTGTACCTCCTCGATTAGACGATGTCTCAGAAACTTTCCTTAATATTTTAGTGAAAACTCCATCAGTCCAATCAAGAGTATTAGGATCAAGAGATCCATATAGCTTTTCTTTCTTAACAGATTTAGGATCTATAATATGGAAATCTCCTTTTACTCCATCGACCTTGCTCAAGGCTTTTAACAGGACACGCCAAGCAGTACTCTTACCAGTTCCTGAAGGTCCAACCATCATAACACCATGTCGCATATCGAGTACTTCCTTAAGTTGTAATATCTTTTGAATCCAAGTCTCATCTATTTCCAACGAATCCTCTTCGCATATAGCTTTAATAGCTTCAAGTATAAGTTCATCATTGACTTTAGGTAACCCTACACCTGGGAAAACAGCAGTCAATAAAGATGTAAACAATGGAATATCCTGCAGAACTAGCTTAGGGAGAATTGTTCCACAGGTTGATTTGATTAAAACATTTATTTCTATTTGAGCCATCGCTTCGTCGCTTAATGGTTCAGTTGATTTATTTGAATTAATTGCTACTCGTTTAAGTTCACCAGCTCCAACTAAAACACTCTTTAGTGCTCTTAAACCAAAGTCATAATGTGATTGAGTGCTTAACTGCTCTTCACATAGAGTAAACAGTAATGTTATTTTTCCTGCTAATTCTTCAGCAGTAACAATTCCTTGACTGAAAAGCATAACTTGAGCAATCAAGTTACGATCTGGAGTAGTCATTGCAACTGCTCTGAAAAGCTGCTTTAAGTTGTCCGGTAGGTTACTGCGACCAGCATATCCAGGATTTAAAGTAACAAATATACCTACTTCTTCTCTTAGGCGACAAGAATTACCTAATAACTCGATTTGTTTTTGATGCATCATCAGACCTCTTTGGATGGTAAGAATTTGTTGAGAAACTGCTGATAGAATTCTCTCTTCCAATCGATTGAATTCATCAAAACAACCCCAAGCTCCTACTTGACACAAACCCGCAAATATTCTTCCCATGGCAGCATAGTCGAAACTTGAATCACAATTAAAAACCAACACATATCTTCCCAACTGAGATCCCAACATCTTCACACTTTCAGTTTTACCAGTACCAGCTGGACCAAAAGGATTACCTCCTAATCGAAAATGAAGTGCCTGGGTCAATGTCAAGTAACACCTATCAGTTAAAGGAGTCTGCACAAGACGATCACCGATACCTAAGTATTCAAAGCCATAAAAGAATGTTGCTTGAGCCATACGGATACATAACTGCTGCATTAAATTACTTTCTTTAGGATTCCAATAAAATCGGAGATGATATAACCATTTAAAATCTGATTTATTATTAACATTATTAGACACAATGAGTCTTGTGACATCTCGTTGATGTACCATTTCGGTAAGTAGCTGTTCAGATTTTTTTCTTAATTCAGATGGTAGATCTTTTAATACATTAGAACTCAAAGTTTTCAATTGCCCCTCTAGTGCTTGAAGTACTTCTGAGGAAGCTTCTTTACTTTTTGCAGAAATTGATAGTGCCTCTTCAATTTTTTGAGTCCAAGATGTTTGACTTGATAGTATTACAATTTGAGCAGGGAAACTGTTTATCCATGTAAGAAAGTCTGCATTATTTTTAGGAAAATCTGTAACAGCATCCTTAAGTAGAGATGCAATTGTATGATACATTTGTGATTCAAGTTGTATGAGCCATTCTTTCACTAGGACTGTTACTTTAACTTCTTGTGATAGTTTAACTAATTCACCTTCCTTCGAAGATATTGCAGATGCGATAGATAATAAGCCATCTTCTGGAGTTGTGGGTGGATTAAGTTCAATAGCAGTAATTGCTGCAAACATATTTCCAAGATGAGGTATAATTTTCGCAGGCTCATTACTGTTGCCTATAATTTCAACTAAGTCATCATTATTGACGAAATAAAAACGTGGAAATAACTGTCTTTGCTTCTCAAGATATTCACCTAAAGCTTTTTGTATCATTGTCATACTATTATCTTGTCTTTCTAATTGTCTAGCGAGATTATCTATTTGTAATAGATCCATAACACTTGGTTTGAGAGAAATTCTTTTCATTAAACCAGTAAATTCATTATCAACACTTTTAAATTTCGTATACTGGGTTGGTAACTGGGCCTTGATATCGGGATTTTTGAATATTCCTCTAAGATAAACCCATTTTCGTTGAACCTCAATCCAAATATCAAAAATTCCACGGAAATTAGTTAGTTTTGATTCCCAGTTAAGAGTATCTTCTTGAAATTCAGGTACGTTTTTAAAGTATGGACTTTGTTTGAGTGATGCTAGAGAGTTTAAGTTATCCTCTAAAGTTGAAAATAACACATCCCATCCTGTAATTAATCTTACCCCATCACGTTGCATTAAAGTCAATTCACAACCCACCCAATGATCACGTAATCCACGAAGAAATTCTTCCAGTGCTAATTCACCTTGAGCAGTAAGAAGAACTTCACTTATTACTTTACGTTGTGTTAAAGCATTACTATCCCAAAATATTCCTAATGTTAAGTTTCCATGTGATTGATGTATGTTCAGTTTGGTAAGGAGGACTTTCCAATGTCTATCCTTAAGAGCTTCTGTTCCAAGGTCTCTCAAAATAGGTTGATAACTCATAAGCTTGTTAATCTTTTCCTGCATGACCTCAACAGCAGCATAACTGCGAACTTTAGCAGGTAATGTTTTTAACTCTTCTAAGTATTCTTCTAATTGCTTTCGAATTTTCAAAGAATTCATGTCCTTGAAAGGAATAGCCCTCAAAACATTGAGTTTCTCTTGTATAGGGGCCACAGATTGCCATGCCTCTTTCAAATCATTAACCTCCTGAGCTACATATGTCAATCGATCATCAGATACGAAGTCTAAACCTAGCGCCTCCTTAGCACCCTTAATTCTTTCAAAATCTTCTTGTAATTTTATTACTTGAGTAGATATCATCGATAAGTCATGTAGTACATCACTAGGAATTCTGTCGCCTTCAACTGGTCTACTATTTTTCCACATTTGTAGTAGTTCTTCAGTTTTTGACATCACAGCCAAATCCTCCTCCCGAATTTTGCTTTGCAATGCTGGAATTTGAGTATCCATAGCAGCAGATCTTCTATCAAATATTTGTAACAAGTCATTCATAGCACTGATGATATTTGAAACAGGTAACCAATCTTGTGGGAATTGATATCGTTGCTTTTGGAGCAGTTTTTCAGACAAATCCAATTCAGATACAAGTTTCTTTCTTTCTTCAATTGATTTTTTAGTTTTTAATATGTATTCAACAGCAGAGATAACGTCCTTTGTTGCTCCTTCAAGATATGTTGCTTCCAGTCTTGTTTTCGCTGTTAAAATGTCAGTATGAGTTGATCTTATTTCTTCTAATAATATTGCTCCAAATCTCAATTGAGATTCCTTTTGCCAAGTATCATACTTCATATTTACTTTATGTTGAACTTGACGATGGTTAATTACTATAGGACCAAAGTAAGTTTCATCATCAACACTATCGATAGTAGATCGTGCTGCTTTAATTTCATTCAAAAGTTGTCTCCATTTTGTCACATTTCGTCCCAATCTTTCGGCAATTACAAGAAAGGATGCATCCCAAAGAGCTTGATATTGCAACCATTGTTGTACATGATTATTTGCCAATGATAGCTTTTGTTCAATAGCTATAAATGCATGGCTTAAAGTATCTGAATCTATTGTATATAAGACATTGGAATAGTCTTTAACACTATTATCAACTTCAGCAAATACTTGAAATCTTGATTTCACTAATCTAGGAAGAGTACTAGCAATTGCTAAATATTGATGAAATGCTTGTATCCATTCTGCTCTTGCTTGCTCTAAAGGTGGTGATAGATACAATATTTGATTTGCCAATAATATTTCATGAACAGTTTGATCCAAACGAAAAGTGCTTCCACCAACATCATCCTCATGATGATCATTGGCATTCTCGATTTTAAAAGCTCTAACCCAGACTAATATTGCTGCTTTTAGTCTTTCACTTAATATTGTTTCAATTTTTTTATCAATATCATTCAACCATTGATGCATGTTTGAGAAACCTCTGATCTGCATGTCATCAACAACCTTTTGAATAGAATCAATAATATCTTGGAATGCTTTCCTTTCGTACTTACATGATTTTAATGATTGAATTAAATTATTAATTGCTTTAATTTTTTCATTAACATCATCAACACGTTCCTGTAAAGAAAAAACTTTATTAGATAATTGACCTACCCAATCACTTATATCATTTGAATCCCATTTGATCCATCGCTTACTTCGCTTTGATCCTCCAAATGCTTCTTTTAATATTTCTCTAACAGATTGAATATGTGACGCTAATAATAATAAATTTGATTCATTTATAACTTGTTTAGATTGATAGAATCCTGAAAGTGCTGCTTCAATAGCCATAGCTATAGGATACCTATTAAAAGCTTCTTTTGATTGACTTCTAATAGTAGATGGAATCGTTTTATGAGCTGTACTCATAGTAGGCAATAACCACTCTAAATACCTAACTTCTTTAAAGATCACCACTTGCTTTTCATCAAAGTTTACTCTAACAGTTTTTGATCCCGAGCGTGAATCTTCTTCAACTATAATTAGAAAATCTTTCAATTTATTATACTTTTGTGTATCGGCTTTTAATTGTTGAGTCAACCAATCATTATATAGTTGATCTGTTTCTAAATAACTCTTCAATTCATCACATACTTCCTTTAATTGTTTACCTTCAGGATGATCTTCCCAACCTTGCCCTAAAATATCTTCCATTCTTTTCATTAGAGTTGACAATTGGTTTTCTATTTGACGAGCCCATATAATACGGCCACTTAATGGAGGAATATCTCTCAAATCAGCTGTTGTTCGTTCCAACGACTCATCATACCTTAATCTAAACTTTTCTTGTAATCTTTTTACATCTTCACGAACATTTTTCACTAAATTAGTACGGAATGAATTAACAGCAGCACGAATATTAGGTCTGAAGAATAATGGATTGAAAATTGAAAATACACGGAACATTTCATCTGCTGTTTTAGCAGTAGATAATTGCTCCTCTAATAAATTAATAATATGTTCTTCTATCTTTTCAAGACGTTTTTCATACGCTTGTCTGGCTGTTACCCAAGAACTAAGACTTGCAGGACTAGTATCTAAAATATCACCGAATGAACGTACCATTATTTGATAAGCTTCATTTAGTTCCATAATAAATGTACCTTCTTGACCAAATAGAACAGCTGAAAATACATTAAGTAATCTATCATGTTGTTATCT
>Ga0066180_10000314_pt1 | contig 10691 bp, 13 predicted proteins | sample LauGreSBDMM110SN_4_FD_59338 | JGI IMG/M metagenome (GOLD analysis project Ga0066180, IMG submission 59338) | Freshwater lake microbial communities from Lake Michigan, USA - Su13.BD.MM110.SN (version 2) (version 3) | ecosystem: Environmental > Aquatic > Freshwater > Lake | place: Lake Michigan... | reverse complement strand
GATATATCGAACCCCATCACTGGATGGGTTTGTAAAAAGGATTGTGCGGATTATGGACTGGCGCGCCAAAGACATTTATTCCGAACCCAAACTTGACCGATGGTCTTGAGAGAGATCATCTGCTTGCCATTCAAAACGTCTTGAATGGAGACGCGCGCTGTTCCTGATGGGATGAATTTGCCAACATGAACCAGCTTCCCTTTGAATTGGTGTTGATTCGCCTCAATATAGATATCTTTGTTCCAAAGGCTTCTTAAAAGATTATAAAGCAACTGTAATTCTGGCAGAGGCATGATCGCGTTTTTCTCCTAAAATGATGAGCTTTGAATTTGAGAAAGGGGGATGTCATAATGTCTAAAAATTTCACCCAAAACTCAAGACAAAAAGTCTTTGCAAAAAGAAAAATATGATAAAGTGACCCGTAAATGATGGAGAATGATATGTATCCAAGCCATGACAAAGACGTGTACGGATGGGCTGTGCATACAGCGCAACTGCTAAAGGACAAAAAAATGAGTGAGGTTGACTTTGATGGCATTATTGAGGAGATCGAAGCTTTGGGACGGAGCGAAAAACATGAATTGATTAGTCGTTTGTCTTTAGTGATGGCGCATCTTCTTAAATGGCAGTTTCAGCCCAATATGAGGAGTCATGGCTGGAAATACACCCTTGAAGAACAAAGAGAGCAGGCGCGCTTTTGTTTGGAGGATAATCCGAGTTTTAAAGATAAGCTCGATGAATTTTTAAAAAGAGCCTACAAACTATCGCTTACAAGAGCAGCTAAAGATACCGCCTTTGATAAAAAAACATTTCCTGCTGAATGTCCTTATACCTTTGAGCAGATCATGGATGACGAATTCTATCCTCAGTAATGCTCAAAAGGGAGAATATAATCTCTAAGAATTAAGAAAACACACTATCAAAAATTACAATCATATTTTATCATGATACAAACTAAACGTGATATCATCACATCATTAAACGTTATTATCATGGTTAATGGAACATGACATATATTATCGGCATGGTCTCTCAAAAAGGAGGATCAGGAAAATCAACACTCGCAAGGCTCTTCGCAAGAGAGTTGGCTGTTGATGGATTTTCCGTCAAAATTGCCGATCTTGATACCCAGCAAACAACCTGCACCCATTGGGCAGCAGATCGGGCAGAAGCTCAAATAATCCCTGAAATACAGGTTCAACCTTTTGGCAATCTTAAAACGGCACTGGCTGAGGCAAAGAATTTTGACGTCTATATACTGGATGGCAAACCGCATTCATCCGTGCAAACGCTGGAAATCGCCAGGGCTGCTGATTTAATCGTGATTCCGACAGGGCAAACAAAAGACGATCTTAGACCCGCTGTACAGTTGGCTCACAGCTTGGTTGATGAGGGGATCCCGTCTGATCGCATTGCCTTTGCTCTGGTTAAAACAACAAACAGTCAGGTGGAAATAGAAGAGGCTCAAAACTATCTCAAGAAAACTGACTATAAAATACTGGAGGGGTGGCTGCCTGTTTCGACCGCTTATGGCGTGGCTCATGACAAGGGAAAAGCTATCACAGAAACTCCCTATGACTCTCTCAATCTAAAAGCGGCAACGCTGGCGCAATCCATCATAGACCGCTTATCATGCCTCACAGAACACAAAGGAAGTAAAAATGACTGATACCACCAAGCTCAAAAAAGGAACGCCCCCCCAACGCCTGAAAGAGCAGGAAAAGATATTGGAAGACACACGCCCTGAAGAAGGCAAAAACAGACCTCTCCAACTCATGATCTCTCAAGAGGTCTTTCAGGAATTTAGCGCCAAAGCAGGATTAGAATTTGGTTTTGAAAAAGGAGCTAAATCAAAACTCTTTCTCGCAATATGGAAATTCTATCAATCTCATGAAAACAATTAATCATGATAACATCATTTCATCATATTGTGATGTCATCATAACGTGATATATGGTTTTCATGATTAGATGATATGGCGTAATGGTGATATCAACTTATCATCGTGTTTTTCTGTTTTTTAGAACCAGTCCATATCCTTTTAAGGCGAACAAGACGCCGCCCCGCGTTCCGTTGAAATGACGAGCTATATCAGCGGCACTCGCATGGGGGTGATCTGAAAGATATGCCTCTAAAGACGAACGATAGTATTTTTTCTGAGCGTGCCTCAAACGAGGTATTTGACACCTCTTCAGAATGTTTTGCAACGAAACACGAGAAATATTAAAAGCTTCCTAGACATCTCTATTGGTAGCATTCGGATGATCTAAAAGATAGCGTTCAAAATCAGCACATTGATGTTTTGTTTTGAAATTATACCGATAGGAAATGTTCTGTTTTTTTAAAAGCTTTCTGACATAAGAGATTTCACACCCAAAATGAAGTGCCATTTCTTTCGCCGTTGCTTGGGGGTGAGAAGAAATATAAGAGGATAAAGATTCTGGACGCATCTTGTGGGCAGAATGCCTGAGAGCAGGGAGCTTGTACTTATGAACAGCATAATACATCTGCTGATGTGTTCTCTTAAAAGCTCTGGCTATTTGAGCATATGTAGCCTCAGGATGGTCTTTGATCCATTCCTCTAAAGCGTCTTTATCGTATTTAGTAGGGGGATGAGGCTCAACATCGATCAGACCAAAGCGAATTAATGCGTTGCGAACCCCGCCAGGAGAACCTCGAAAAACCCGCGCTAAATCATGATAATCTGCCATCGGATGATCCAAAAGATAAGATTCGATCTCATCCCTGTTATATTTGGAACTTGGATGCTTCAATTTTGGCAAATTGTTATCTTTAATCACATGATAAACTGTTTTTCTCTGGCAACCAAAAACATCCTTCACCTCCTGATAGGAAGTGTCTGGATGAGAAGAGAGATACTCTAAAATCTTTTGCTTGTCATACCTCGGCACAACGAGTTTAGGGCGAGGAAGTTTCCATTTTGTAATACATTTGGAAACTCTATCCGTTGTTATTTTGAAGGCTGCGGCGATATCACGATAAGTCGCATCAGGATGCTCAAGCACATAACGCTCAAAAGTTGCGCGGAAAACATGATTCGTTTTCATTTGATCAAATATCCGTCAAGAAGGAATTGAAGGCGATAACACCTCAATCCTTGCCGTTCACAGCATCCTTCAGCTTGCTGCCCACCTTGAAGATCACTCGCTTGGAAGCGGGAATCTCAATCGTCTCGCCTGTACGCGGGTTACGCCCTTGTGTCGCCTTGCGCTCCTGCACTTCAAAAGAACCCCAGCCAACAAAAGAGATTTTCCTGCCTTCCTTGAGAAGTGCCGTCAGTCCGTCCAAGACAGCCGTTAAAGAATCTTTGGCGTCTTTTTGAGGTATGCCCTTGAGGGTCGCGATTTTTTCAATGAGTTCATCGCGGGATGATTTAGCTTCCGTCATGTCATATCCTTCCGTAAAATTTTCTCCATCATGGGGACTCGACAGCCATTTGTCAAATGTCCAAAGCTGGCAACTTGAAAAAGAGTTTCCTCAAGGACTTGTAAAAAATCCCTCGCCAACCTGACGCGCAAGGTTTTTATCTATGAACGTTTTAAGAAGGGTAGTGGCGTCATCCTTCTGCAAATGACAGTGTTGGCATATCTGATGTAGAGATGCGGGATGATGCCTATTCCGAAGATAAAGTAATACTCGGCGCTCATGAGGAGTCTGAAGCGTTTCCTGAAGGTTTAATAGAGCTTTTCGCTGTTGCAGGTGGGTCAGAAAGATAACTTTTGCCTCTTCGTACGTGCTGTAAGTAATCAACGACATTGGTAGAGTCCATGTCCCAGGTAAAGAATAAGCTTCTGACGTAAGAGCGATGCTAACGCAAACGTTACCGCACGGGCATCCAGAGAACAGACACGGCAGATCGTCACAGAATGAACACCCCCACGAAGGCTCGCAAGATAAGAATAAACAGTCTTTTCTGAAGGGGTCTTCAGTTTTGAAAGAATGATATTCGTGTGATCCTTGCTATCATAAGCAGAATGAGGGACAACCCGATCCCTCTCGTCCTCGCGAAAGGTGGGTAAAGGAGTATGAGAAGAGTTGCGTGTATAAATTGCCATAACCAACTTTAACAAAAGAAAGAAGAAGTGGGTAGAGCAAGGTTTAAATGTTAGCCGACTCACACTGTCCGATAAAATCACTCAAACCATTGACGCAAAAATCTACATTACCCCCATATACAGATTTCTGCGTCAAACAACTTCTGTAACCCTCTTGAATTAACGCTTTTTTGAAAGAGCAATGTAGTAAAAATCGTGTTTTTTGCTGATTTTTTTGGTCAAAATTGCATTTTTTACTACATTTTAGAGGTCAAAAAATCTGACAAAAATAGAAAATTATTTCACCTTTTCTTCATCCAGACCATCACACTCATCTCGGACATCATCGACCATCCGTTGAATTGTTTTTTCATAGCATTCTGGAGAAACCGCATAAAAATCTGACCGCCTTTGACTCATTGCCCTTTGTGCATCTCGGAGTTGAACAAGACGCGGATGTTTTTCAAACAGACGATGACGATTGCGGTGGAGGTCAAAATGGTCATGAATCTCGTCTTTGCTCTGGCATCCCAGCCCATCTTGGATTAGGCGGTGAAGATCGCCGATCATTTTCTGATAATTTAAGGTTGAATCAGGATTCAGATAAAACAGTTCAAAAGCAATCTTGTAACGCCTCAAAAGTTGTGCCGAGGCTTTCTCCCAATTATTCATTTGTTTCTTGGTGCGAAAGGTAAATTGGTAAAGAGACATCCATTTTTGAACGCCCATCTTCTTCAGATTGTCCCCAGGCTTGATCGGTGACGTGCGCCGTTTAGGAAAAAGCTCCACAAAGGCACCCGTTTTTAAAATCTCGTTTTTGATAAAGGGTGTGGGGATAGGAACACCTTCAGGATCCATAAAAATTTGACTGAGCATCCATCGGGCAGGGGACGCATCCTGATAGGCAGGAACTTCAACAAGTTCATTTTGTTGGCATAATCAATATCCCCAATGGCGTTTGTTTTCATAGCCCCGCATCTTCAAGGAGTCCAAAGTATCTCCAAACCAGAAGCCGTAATTGCTCGATCCGTGAAACGTGGCTTGATTGAAGAAGCTTTTCATTTCAAAGGCAAGATGGGGATTTTGCAGAAGGGGCATGGTGGGAAAGATATTTTTCATATGCTCAAGACAAAGGCGATTCAACAACTCTTCTGCTTCTTTGGTCGGAATCTGTTCATTGTTTTTGTAGACAGACAGAGTTTCACGAGACGATCCTTCAACACGCCAGTGGAAACCACCTAATCCAGTGCGTTTTAAGTTTAAATGATGATTGATTTCCCTTTTTGACAGAGTGAGATAGTTACAGAGTTTATCGGTGAAAATACTTCCCTTGCGCTTAGGCATTAAAACCCCATTCAGGTCAAATATTCCTCCGTCCGTAATGGTCTGATAAAAACCCAAACACTTTTCCGCCAGATAAACGGCAACCCGAACATGGGCGGTAATCTGATTGGCTGTAACGGGATTTTGGGCGTCAAAGAAGTGGGAAACAATGGCGCCGTAAGAAGTATTGCCCAGCAGTTTATAGAGGACGTTCATGGGCGTCCCTTTGGCATGCTTGCTGCGCTCATCTCTAAAATCCGCAATCCCCAAATCTTTCAAAGGAAGGGAATGCCAGAGATCGGGGTCTTGACCACCCACCCACTGCTGAAAAAAGTTGGTGGAAAACGCTTGTTTGTCTTTGATTTCGTTGGCAGGATCATAATACAGCAGGGAAATGACCCCCACCTTGCTGAAAAATTCTTCCCGCGCTGGAGACGACCAGGTGTGAAGAATGACGTCCAGCACGTCAGAGGTCAGCATGCCGTTCATGATTTCTCGGCTGAATATTTTAGCTTTTCCCGATTCGTAATCCAGCTCCCCCGTTTCATGGAAGCTTTCCGTATCATTTTTTCGTTCTTTCCATGTGTAGTCAAAATAGGAAGGGATGAGGTCTTGATCAAACGAGAGAGGCACCATCGTTGAAATCCGCATCGTCCAATGATAGGGCAGAAGATGTTTTCGATATTTTTTGAAGACGCTTTTCAAGCGTTCATTACTCAAACAAAGGGACGTTGGATTGCCGAAAAAAGAAGGAATCACCATCATCGCCGAGGCATAGGCTCCCTTTAAGTCCAGATCACACAAAGCCCCTGACAGAACCGCTTGTGTCGGACAGTTATTATGGCAGCGTCCCCCATCTACTTTCAGTTGGCTGTGGGCGGGATTCTCTTCATCATCCAAAGTGTGCAGAATATCCCGTCCCAGGATGCTTTCGTAAATTTGGCTCTTGATCTCGTGAGGATGAAATCCTAGATATTGCAGTCTCTTGCCGTCCAGAATTTTATTGGTGGTGGAGCCGATGGTCAGGGCAGGATCCACAGAGAATTCCTCCCCGATCATTTTCGCGCTTAAATCCTGAATATACCGACAATACTCTTTCCAGGCAGGATACAGCATGAGGTCTCCTGACGCATAGGCGTCATAAATGGCAGGTTCTTCAAAGCAGTAGTCCATCATGCGGGTAATATTCCCGCCCACAAGATCTTTGGAGGGAAGAGCAATCCCCACATTTTTGCAGAAATCTTTAAAAGTGATTTTCCCTTGGGCGCCCACAAGATCGAGAAAATCCACAATCAACGCAAAGCGTTGTCCGTCAATATCCAGAAAATAGGGCAGCCGAAAGTCTTTTTGACCTCCAAACCCAGGTTCGCGGACAAAGTGAAAATGTCTCTGATGAACGAGCTTTTTCTCCAAAATAGCTTCTTCAACAAAGGCAAGGCAATCCCCCTGAAAACAGGCATAGAGATCCACCACCATAAAAAAAGCGCACAACGTCACCCGAATCGTGCGTTTGGCGGTCAACGCGCGATCATCGTAGATCATATTGACGTGATAGCCTTGCGATCTGAGGTAATCAACGGCGATACATTCAGAAGTTGCGACAGGATGTCGGAGTCGGTTTTTCAATCCTTTTTCCTGCGCGTAGACAACGGCATCGGGGTGAAAGAAAAGAGAAGGATGTTGATTTAGAAAATCACTCACCTGCACAGTGACAAACTGGCGCGCCTTTGCTTTTTGCGAAGAATCAAACAAGGGATCTGTGCCTTGCGTTTGAAACTCTGAATCCACATTCAGCCCTAAAGCGATATGGGCTTTCTCGGGGATCACATTGAAAAAATGTTCTGCCTGTAAATGGTTTTTGTTCTGGCGAAAGGTCTTTGCCCCCACAAAAACAGGGGGACGGCGAGGAGAAGACTCTGGGGCGGTAAGACGCACCACAGGTCGGAGGACACGTTCAGAAAGTTGAACAACAGGTTGGACTGAAGTCATCATGAGACATTCCTGTCACACGCTTCTTGTCTGCCCCATTACACGAGAAGAAAGACGGCTTTGATCCCCACGGAGGTCAGGAATCAAAGCCCATTTTTAATATCCCCCAACAAGGCACACAAGAAGGTGCTGCCTGTTATTTCTGATCCGAAACGGTTTTTCCCAAATAACGCTCGTCATCTTTAGTGAGAGCGCAATACAGGACGTTCTTATCCTTTCCCGTCTTCATATCGATGGCCGTATTGACCACCCCTGTAAACTGAAGGCCGTCCAGTTTGGAAAAATCATAGCTGTTGCGAATGTCTGTAGATTCGGCGCTTTCATCTTCCAGAGAAAATCCATGGGCAGAGTCAACAATCGTACGGATCAGATTGCCTCCCCGCTCTTCCGATTCAGGATTTTGACGATCATCCAGGCTGACGAAAAAATGAATCGATTGACGGAGATAGTCCCCCTCTAAAACAAAAGCGATGCAGTGAAGATACGTACTGCCCCTTTCTTCATTGAAAGTGGCATAGCCCCCTTCCCATCCTTTGGCGGGGTCGTTGTACCCGCCTTTCTTGATGCGAAGCAAGACCTTTACCACTGTGTTGTCGGGAATGAGAACAGCAGGACGCTGTCCTTTGTACTGACTGAGTTTTAACGTCATTTTGATAACTTTCTGCTCTCACAAGAGAGCCGTAGGTCATCTGATCCAACCAGAGGAATGACGATTTCTATTTGAAAGACATCACCAATATGGTGTACAAATATCAAAGTCTGAGCTATATTAGCCGTATAGATCAGGTGGTCAAAATCATCTTTCTTAGTTGGTCAGGTGACGGTTTACTGGAATTGGGGGTGTTCAGCCCCCTTTTTCATTTCTTCTTCCCCGAAGAGAACTCTGAAGAAACTTGATTTCACTATAGCTCCATTTTTCCACCTCGTAAATTATTCATGTAAATTCTTTTTCTCAAATGCCTCTGGATGCTCCATAATCGATCGCTGAATGGATAAGACATGGCTAAATGATGTTAGGTAGCTCAGAGATCTTCCCCCTGTATCCTGCGATCGATTATGGACGCAGTTGGTATAATGAGAGATAAGTGGGTATAACTGCGTCCAGAATGGTCAATACAGGTCTATGCCCATTTTTTAATGGGCATAGGATAAAACCTTGAGATTTTTAACGGACACCCACTCTTCTTCTCGTTCAATCTCGAATAAAACCACACGCCATTTCTCAAGAGTTGAAATCCCGCTCTCTTCCAAAATAGCCTTGTCCACATGGAGCGCATTTCCCCCGTCATGAGGGGAAATCAGACCCCAGCCCATATCGGGATCATAACGTTTCACTGTGCCGATAAGTTTCGTTGTGTGTTTGACTGTGTCTGTTTCCATGGAGATGTTCCTTTCCAAGCATTTCTGCGTTTTTGGTTTATCAAAGGCTCCAACCAATTCAGTTTAGATCAGGATCAGACTTTAAGGGAGGGGGTTTGAAAAAAGAGGGGTCTCAAAGATAGTCTCAAAAACAGAAGCAAAGCGGGCTGATTAGGGTATTATTTTAACCAAGACGCTATTGAAAAATTGGTAAAATTCTTATAAGTCAAATGGTTGTCGTCTCATTGAATAAAAAGATATTTCGTGATATAAAGCACGAAGCCGTTTAATCTGGCTTAAATTTTCTCGATTTCAGGTCAATTCCATCATTCGCTTGGTCAGTGTTCTTCTAAGAAGGATGAGAGTGAGTGACACCGCTTCTTTTTCTTTTAAGGCAAATCATCCTTACCTTTTGGAAGATGCTGAAAGATAGCTTGAGACTCAAAGCTGCACTCTTCAAATCCCAATCATTAAAAATCAAGGTCTGTGCTTGTGTGTGGGTCGCGCTGACAAGTGCGGTAAGTCCGAATGGACTTATCCACTTGTTAGACGACTAGCTTCCTGAATATTCTCTAGAACTTACTGATGGTGTACCAAATGCCAAACTATTCTGGTGTACCAAATGCCAATGATAACTCGTTTTATCCATTAGTTACTCCCATTTTGTGGATAACTCACGTCTGATAAAAAAGATGGTTTGAGACAGAGCCGACCCCTGACAAATGTAATATTCAAATCTGGTCTGATAGCTTGAATTTTTTTGATGTGACTACGACACTTACGGGCAAATTCTTTAAGGTCTGCGAACTGCCCCCCTAGCTGTTCTTGTAAACTCTCCCAACTAATGAAAACAGGTGTATCAATTTTGAAAGTCCTCCATGCTATGAACATATACAAGTCTAACCCTAGTGGAGAATTCTTGAGAGTTGCCAGCACTCGCAAATCCAATGGAACCGCATTTCTCATAATCTCGTTATAGAAATCCATGTTAAATCGAATATAACTCTCCCAGAGAGATTCCTGCTCATGTTCTTTTTCATCCCACCATAGGTGAGACTGGCTGGATACTTGTACATTGATACGCGACCATCTTTTTTTAGTACTATATGTCCATGCGAATGATGCTGATAAAGTGCGCTTGAGTTGTTCAGAGAGTCTTTTTTGGGTTGTTCCTCCATTTTTTATTTTCATCATATTCAAAAAATGATTAAAACTTTTTCCTAAAAAAATCTCTGGCGATTGAGTCTTTACAGCCTGAGTGATAAGATAAGCTAGAATCAGGCGAGGATAAGCTCCATAGGGTAAACCTATAGGAACACCCTCTTTAGTACCAGAATTAACATCGATAGACACATCTCCATTTTTTCTCCACCACGTCCTTTTATCTTTGCCAGGGTCTCTGTAGGGTAGATTTACCATAATCAACAAGCGCGACATAAAACCAAGCGCCCCCGCTTCTTCTCTGGTCTGTTCTGCCAGATCACCTGCTAGATTGACAAGTTGGAGGTGACGTTTAGATATTGGCTTTGGAGAGGAGGATTTTCTTTGTTTTGGGATTAATGGTAGGAGAGAGGCCAATTTTTTCATGTTGTTTTTTCTCTCCTTATCTTTCCTATCTCAACTCATCCCACCGATAATCGGGTAAAATATCTTCTGCCTTGATTTTTCTCTCGGTTGCTTTTTCTATCCTCATGCAATTAAGAGGTGTTGGCGTTCTTCTTCCGTGTTTCCAATCGAGAGCAGTTTGGTAGGAAACGTTTATTTTGCGTGCAAACAGCGTTAGCCCTCCCAACATTTCTATAGCTTTTTTTATCTGTTCAAAGTTAGGCGGGTTGCGGGTTGCCATTATTCTGGTCTTTCAGTGTCAATTTTCTTCACTATTTTACGTATCAAGAAAAAAGTCAATAGCCGATCAAATATCTCTGTTGACATTAATAGCTGATTTGATATTATCAATAATAATAC
>Ga0066180_10000312_pt1 | contig 10706 bp, 9 predicted proteins | sample LauGreSBDMM110SN_4_FD_59338 | JGI IMG/M metagenome (GOLD analysis project Ga0066180, IMG submission 59338) | Freshwater lake microbial communities from Lake Michigan, USA - Su13.BD.MM110.SN (version 2) (version 3) | ecosystem: Environmental > Aquatic > Freshwater > Lake | place: Lake Michigan... | reverse complement strand
TTGCCCAGAAAAATAAATATTTAGCCAAATTTTGAAATGTTCATTTGTTTGAGGGAAGAAGAAGTTGTGATATTGGTCATTAACAATTTTCTTTTTTGAAATTGTTCTTGTGCAACACGTCTTTTTTCAATCAATCGTTGTTTTTGTAATTGAATATATTGTTCTCTTGTCATTTTGGGTTGGGGTTGGATTGGTTGGATTGGTTGGATTGGTTGAGTTTGGGAGGTTTGCAATTTTCCTTCAAAATACAACAAATTCATTTTTTTAAGTATAGCGTCGTAATCCATATATTAATAATTTATTAATATATGATTAAATATTCTGCAGAGTCTTTTTCTTCGTCCATAGGCCCTGATGGGGTACATAGTGAGAAAATTTCTGAAAATATTGTAAATGGAAAGGGGTCTTCTTCCTTTATTACAAATGACAATGGAATCATTCATGAAAAAACACAAAAGATTGACTTGAATAAATTGTTGCAACGAAAGAGCAAACGAAGAAAAACGGAGCGTCGATTGATTTCAAGGTTTATTAAAGACCCAAAAGAAAAAAAGAAATGGAAAGCGTTTTTCAAATCACGAAAAAATATAAAGTAATAAAAATGGCTTTTCGGAAATTCGGTGGTTTAGAGTACAATAAAACAAATAATTATGTTTCCTCAAACACGACCAATAACATGAAACTTAATATTTCAGACCATATAGGAAAATTGAATACAAAGATTGTCGTGGATAGTCATTTGGATTTGAATAATCAATCCATGTTTAATGTAGGGAATATTTATTTTGCTAATGGTGCAGACCTTCAAAGTTTGGCAGACAATCTGGACTTATTGTCGAGCAATAACATCTGGACGGGTCTAAATACATTTACGAAAGCAACTAATTTTAAAGATATTATTTCTTCTTCTGTGGCGTCTTCATTAGGAAAATTTGACAATATATCTTCTAATAAAGGAAGCCTTGTATGTAATTCAAACATTAACATGAATAACAATGGTATTTCGGGATTATCTAGTATTGGTGGAAATGGAGCAATCAAATGTGATGCACTTTTCATGAATGGTGACATTGACATGAATGGTAATAGTATAACAAATATTAAATCATTGACCAGTGCTGATAATATTGGTAATGCTGGTGAGAATGGACAAGTAATAACTGCAAATGGGTCGGGTGGATGGAGTTGGCAGGATGGTGGGGGTACTGATGGGGTTAATTCGATTACAGGAAGTCCTGGTATATCTGTTAGTTCTTCTACAGGAGATGTCACTATTAGTACTACTTTATTAGAAACTCCAAACACTTGGAGCAGCATCAATAAATTTGCAAGTGGTATTGATATGAATAATAAAAATATTTCGAACATAGATACTCTTAGTGGAAGTAATGGGCCAATCACTTGTGGTAGTCTTCTTATGGAGGGCGATATTGACATGAATGGTAATAGTATAACAAATATTAAATCATTGACTAGTTCTGGTGATACTGGTAATGCTGGTGAGGATGGACAAGTAATAACGGCGAATGGAACGGGTGGATGGACTTGGGAGTATGGTGACGGTGGAGTTAATTCGATTGCAGGAAGTACTGGTATATATGTTACTTCTTCTACAGGAGATGTCACTATTAGTACTACTTTATTAGAAAGTCCAAACACTTGGAGCAACACCAATAAATTTGCGAGTGGTATTAGAATTGGTTCAATGAACCCAACTCAGTTATCAACAAATTCAATTGATGTTGGGACCCCGCTTCAGTCTTTGAGTATAGGCGACACTGGAAATACTGGTAATATAAGTTATGGAGGTGTAAGTAAATCTTGTTATAGTTCAAATTTAAGCACGGCAACTTTATCAGAACCTGGTTTGTATTTCGGAAGAAACCTTGGTGGAGATAACGAATTTAATATGGTAGCATTGACAGACGGTGACACTGGACCATTATTGAATATTTATGCATCATATCAGAATATAAATGGCATTGGTGTTACAGGTGCGTCTGACCCTATTCTTAGTTTGATTAAACTTAACCCTAACCCTTCTCAAAATTTATTAGAAATAGATGGTGCTGTTAGTTGCGGACAAGCAAATTATGGGAGTCGAACAATAGACGAAAATGGATTATATTTTTGTCGTAATATAACATCTGGCCAGAGCGAATATGACGTTGTATCAGTAAATAAGTCTAACCCTGGCGGTACGATTTTAAATATTTACACGTCATATTCTAGTGTCTCTGGTATGGGTTTTACTGGCGTTGGTACTTTGCCTCTTGTAAGCATGAATGAAACAAGAGTTGCCATTAATGGAGATGTGGGTGCATCTCAAGTTCAATGTTCTTCCATTGCTCAAAGTGGTATATTAACTTTGGGTGTAACAGGAACTACCGATTTAGTTATTTCATCACCAACTAGTATTACTATATCATCTGCTCCTACGACTCCTATAATAGTGCAATCTGAACAATTATTTGATATAACAACTAGCGCAACAATAACCTTTAGTTTTCCATTATTTACTACTGGAGTAACAGGATATTCCGTAGTTCAAATTGGAACCGAAGATTTTTATATAACCACAAATGCTAACAATTTAACTTACACAATTACTAATGTTGGTATATCTGATTCAATACCTTACTCTTATGTTAATGGACAAATAATGACCATATTTTTTGACGGTGCAACTGTAACATATAATGGTGTTACATTTAGTTACACTTCATCAACACCTCAAAAGTTTAATTGTAATATTACATCATCTGAACATTATCCATTGTCAATCTATGATATTACTGGATATCAAGGTACTCCAAATAGCACCGGTACGTCTGGACAAGTAATAACGGCAAATGGGTTGGGTGGATGGAGTTGGCAGGATTGTGGGGGTGGGGGTGGGGGTGTTTTGGGTATAACTGGTGGTCCAAATATTTCTGTTTCAGATAACGCAGGCACTTACACTATTGGTGCAACAGGCTTGGCTATATTAGATACGACAAACGACCAAACTTTTACTGGTCCATTGGTTTTTGAAGGTTTAGTAACAATTGGTTCACAAAATAATGGTAATAGTTCAATTGAACAAACCGAAGCCATACCTGATTCTAATAGTTTTAACCAATTAACTATATTTAATAATGCTGATACTTCGGGGAATACAAATATAGCTTTTAATTTAAAAGGCGATACTGGTCCAGTTAATATCATGCAATTATATATCAATGAAATTGATATTAGACGTACATTAAATTTAAATGGTGCTACATTAACAGGAACAAGCATTATTCAACCTACCAGTAACGGAGAGACAATACGTTTTCAGGATTATAGTGAAGATATAATGACTATTTCTGATGGTGGTATAAATATGCACAAAAATTTGGGAATGAATGGTAAAAAAATTGTTGATGTAGGTTCAATAACTAGTTATAGTGATACTGGTAATAATGGTGCAACTGGACAAGTAATAACGGCGAATGGTAGTGGTGGCTGGAGTTGGCAGGTAACGGGTTTGGATAATTATGTCAGCAAAGATTCCACTGACACCAATGCGATATATAGTTCAAATACATTTTACGGTTACACCGCTATTAACAATCATCTAACAGTTCCAGCAGTCGCATCGGGTGGAGCTGGAGTTCAATTCTATTGGAATACAGCAAGTGGGACTGGAGCAACAGATTTGTTATGTGTTGGAGAGGGTGGTCAAGGTGGTTTAAATATTTGGGCTTGTCCCGATGGAGGGACACCAAAACAATGTGCTATTTTTCAACCAACAGCATCAACCATTTACGGGAGTTTAACTTTAAATGGAGGTGGGGGTGTTACTTTGAGTTCTACCACTCCTAATGTTTTAACTTTAGGAACTGGAAGCTCTATATTAGATTGTGGTAATATAAGTTGTGATAATATAACAACATCTGCTACTGCTGTGACAACTTTGAATGGGACGGCAACATGTCCTACAGTGACAGTAGATGATAAATATCCAACCAATAACATTGTCAATGCAACAAGCATGATAAATTTTCTTGCATATAAAATTCAACATGGAACAACCTCCATTGTTTGGATTAATTCAGTTCCAACAAATAGTCCTAATGAACTTCAATATAGAACTAATAATAATAGTAATCCTCCTAACACATATCAAATGAATACCTACCAAGAAATTGTTATGTCCCATGCATATAACAATGATTATACTGTAACAGCCTCATTTGCAGATTTTATCTCACCATCATATGGTAATAATACACAAAATTTTTTTGGTATTTGGATTAGCACAACTAATAATACAAATCAATCATTTACAGTAAATATATCTGCTTGTATAAGGGTTAGTAACGATAACAGTGGCGCAAATTTACCAAGTTTTAATATAAATTGGCAAGCAATTGGAAATTAATATCCAATTTTTATAAAATTTGTTAAAATTATAATGTAAAAGTTATTTCGGCTGTTTAAATTATTTTTGGTGAATTAAATTGAAAAAAATCACCACTCTCATCCTCAAAAAAATGTTGGCTTCCGCAAGATTTAATCAAAAAACATATCGCGAACGCGAAGAATTTATGCGCAGAAACAATATTGAATGCATTTACGGAACACAACTAAAAATTAAACCAAAGGTTGCCGCAAATCAGCTTTTGCTCGTCGTCGAAATGAACAATGAAACAAATCAAGTCATGGGAATCGGATTGATACGCAATATGATTTGCGATTCTCAAGATATTTATGAGGACCCCAACTATAATCGTTACACTTATATGGGAAAATATCGCGTATCTCGCGAACAAATGGAAGAATATGACAAAAAAATGGTCGAAATCTTTGATTTGATTTTGTTCAAAGGATATACACACATTAAACGTCATTCCGGAATAACGATTATCCCGCCGGCCCTATTGTCGTGCGACCGCGTAGAAAACATTGATTTAACGAAAAAGGTCAAATCAATGTTTAAATTTATTTTTCAAAGGTAACTTTTTCCTTGTTCCTCCCCGCGAATGTGTCATCACTGAAGGTACTGACAGTTCGTCCCGTTCCACCAACGTTTGTCTTCCACTATACTCGTTTGAATTGGTCCATTTAATACCATCATTAATTTTATACTCCAACATCCTTTCTATTATTGCAGGATGGTCTTCTTTATCAAGTAAAAAATCCAGCTTCCATATATAAGGATAAAGAATATCATCCTTACTAGGTTTATATTTTATCTCATGTTCAAGACATTTCATTCCATTTTTTTCGTAAAATTTCATTGTATTACTATTATTTACCGAATTTAAACGAAGAGCATAGCGTATTGGAGCATCGACATTTTCATTTTCTAAATCTTTTAAATATGTCAATAAAATTGTATATTTAAAAAAATCCATTAATTTTTTACCTATACCTTGATATTTAATTGGATTAGAACATAATATATCTATATAAATCATTGGTTTTCTTGGATTGTCGCGAATATTGCCCGAAGCAAATCCTTCAACTACACCATCTATTTTTAAAAATAAGATAAAATTATTTTGAAGAATAGAATCCAACACAACTTCCGAATTTAAACCAATGCACAACCCGCTGTAACTTTTTCTACTTTTTTTTGTCATTCGTGGTGCCATCATTCCTCTCAATAAATATAAAAACACTGGGTCCTTCTTTTCGGATGGGATAATATGCACAGTTAAATCTTTTAGCCATTCCCCAGACCCAGAAATCGTCTGTCCAAAGTATTCAAGATGTTGGGAAAATTTTAAATACAAATCAAATTTTATACGCGATTCAGCCGACATATTATAGTACGTTAAAATTATTAATATATTCCTCCATATTTTTCGTTCCCACGCGTTTGTTGCATTTATTGCAAACAGGTCGTAAATTTTCTACTTTGTTTGTCCCTCCATTTGCATGGCTTATAAGATGACCCGCTTCAAAAGTAGTAATATTAATGGGTGTCATACATACATAGCACGGCGCGTCTTGTTTATGCGCCAATTGTTTTTCGTCACATTCATCATACCACAATTGCCAACATTGTTGTCGTGTCACGCTCGATATTTTATTCGGAATAGGGTCTAACCAAAAACACCCAAGATAAAATTTGGCTCCATTGCGCGTTTTCGTAACTCTGTTGATTTTTTCCAAAATTTTTGCACATTGTTCATTAGTATTATTTGTAAGATATTCCCGTTGTTGATTGTTTTCTTCTTCGACCCATTCTATTAATTCCTCGAGAGTCGTGTATTGGGGTTGTTTGATTTCTAGCATTTTGTCTATAAAAGTATCCAGATGAATATTTGGACGCTGTGGAGTCAAAGACGATTTCATGTAAGACGCAAATTTTTTTTGAATATATTTTTTAAACTCCAATAATAGATGGCGAGGTTCTTCGTCCAATTTAAAAAATTCAGGCACTGGGGTATTTGTGTTGAGAATGCGAAATATTTCATGCATTTCATCCATGTCTTTGCAATAAGTAATCTCAATATCAATTTGCCAATCAGGCAAATCGTCCAATAATTTCAAAGCCGCGTACCGATGTTGTCCATCCACGCAATACCATTTTCTATCCACGATACAATACTGAATACAATTCAAAAAGAGATAGTGCGACTTTTTTGCATAGTATTGTTTCTGAAACGCGACAATTTCCAAAACATGCTCGTCAATGATGGACCGCTGACATACTGGAATATAAATCGGTTGCTCCAGCAATTCTTTCACAGACATTCCGAGTTTTCTACTATTACCATTTTTGCTAAGCAACATTTGTGTTTATATTAATATATTGTCGTTTATTTAAATCCTTTTCCACACTTTTTGTAAAAAAGATACAATAATAAATAATTTTCGGGGTGTCATAATATTTGTTTTAAAACTTTTTAACAAATTATTTAAATAGATTTATGAAATGGAAACAATGGATACAAACATTGAAAATTATTCCGTAGAAGAATTGACGGAAATATTGAAATTAACTTATCCTGCAAAATCGAGTGATATTATTAAAAAAACAAATGAATATATCGCCAAATATAAAAAAAAAAGCAACGAAGATATGATTGTTTTTTTTGAAAATGTCCAATCAACTTTGATTGAAGATAATGACAATCGACAAGTAAAAAAGGAAGAATACGCAGAAAATGTCTATAATGTTCCTGTACAAAAAGATGTGTTGAATCCTCTTTTAACAAATATTACTACGCGAATTGTAAATATTGATAGCCAATTTCGCGATTATACATTTGAAGATAGTCTTTTTCAGAATTCAGTCGCAAGTTATTCGCAAAATGAATTTTCTTCCTCCTATTTCAATGCCAATTTGTGCGAACCCTTAACAAATGTTCTTTCTATTAGCATGGAAAATATCATTGTGCCCAAAACATGGTATGCAATTGACACGGTCTATAACAACAACTTTTTTTGGATTACCAATAACAATATAGATTATTTAATTGTATTACATTCTGGAAACTATACAGCGGAAGAATTTGTTGCAGAAATGAATGCTCGTCTAAGAGAAGCTGGATTTTCGTCCCCCGAATCTTTTTGTAGTATTGACACAACAAGCGGTAAATTTTCATTCATGTTTGTGGGTGCAACAGACCCAACAGGAAGTCCTCTCAACTTTCTCTCGTCTGACCAAACCCCCTTTGGAGAAACAGACGAAGCCATATTATTATACATGTTAAAGACGTTTGCTTATTTCACCTTTTTTGATTTTGGCAACATTAAATATTATAAATATGTAGAAACTCATAAAGTACATCCAAATGTCAATCTTTGTTTTCTTCCACAAGCATCGATTGACAGTACTCTTGGGTGGTTAATGGGATTTCGCGCACCCTATCTTTTTATGAAAGAAACCAATAGCGCAACTGTCCCTATTAACTTGTCAGGAACTCAATATTTTTTGCTACAATTAGCAGATTATCAGACAAATCGCGTCAATAGTGATATCGTTACCATTACCGGTATGCAAGATTCGCATATAGATATACCACAATACATCAATACAAGTTTATTGTATAGGTGTATAAAACAAATACAGAATATTGTGATTAACAGTGAAAAATCCATTGAAGATTTGATATTCAAACAATCGACCCGCGCAGAACAGTTACTTCCTCAATTCATTCCTTCGGCGCCCCGCATATTAACACAAGCACAATTATACACGACCAATCAAATTATTCAGCACAACCGCGACAAATCGATGAATTATCGCTTGGCGCCACCCCCCACGAATGATGTACTGGCACTCATTCCTGTCAATTTACAGGGAATTGATAATCAAAATCTTTTTATTCAAGATAAATTACAAACGAATCGTCGCGTTTATTTTGGTCCAGTGAATATAGACCGTTTTACAGTAAGGTTATTAAACGACAAGGGACAGTTAGTTAATTTAAATGGCGGGGATTGGTCTTTTACATTAAAAGTACAATTATTATATCAGATTTGACCAAGTGATTTAAACTTCCGTAGTACGTATCCTCTTCAAGACAAATTGTTGCATATAATTTTTAAGAATGTCAAGATGTTTCAAGCCATTGTACGGCTCCCATGTATCCTCTTCATCGCTGTAATGCAACCAATGAATCAAAAATTCGTACTCACCATTTCTAATACGATGAGCACATATATATTCAACCTCGAATTCCTCGTCAGATTCTTCATCAGATTCCTCGTCAGATTCCTCGTCAGATTCCTCTTCATTCGCTGCTACAAATCCGTCTTGTTTATATCCGGATGCATATTTAACTATTTGACAATCTCGACAATGTATATTTAAACTATTATTACGTCTGTCCTTTTCCATAACAGCATAATCGCTAAATTCTGATTTATTTTTTGTTTTATTACATGTTCTGCAAGTACGCAGTGTATCGTACAAAGTACCGCTCATTGACCGACCAGCCCGAATTTCCATTCGCACACCATTTTTCCGAATATTTGTAGTATCTCCAATATGAAGAGGTTTCACTCTTTTGTCTCGCAAATCTCTAACATTTTCTGTATAACAGTGTCCATTTGTTCCAATCATTTTTTGTCAGTAAAAATATCCAAATCCCTTTCAATTTTTGCTGACAAAAAAATAATAAAAAACAATAGTATGTCTGACCTTCCTAATACAACCATAAATATTGCTGTTATTTGTCAAAAATATTCAAATGTTGAATTAATAGACCCTATTGTACCCATACAACTTATACCCATACCCATTACATTGAATTTGTTCAAATACATCTTTTACGAAAATGATTCTTTTACAATTAATCCAACCGTTTGCAATAATCCCAATTTATTCAATTATGTATCACTATTGCCAGGACCAACAGGAAATTATGCCGATGGCATAGGACGATACAAAGCAGGCAGCGAATCTCCTTTTAGTTTAGTAAATGAAATATTTGAAAATATTCTTAATTGCTTGAATATTACGGGAGACCATATTGATGCCACTTCTCGCATTGTATTAAACAAAGAGGTGAGTTCGATAAAATCTTTGTGTAATTTACATTGTCAATCGGTAGTGAATTCGTTACGATGGACAGACATTATAAACATCGTATTGGCAGACCCAGATTATAACGATTCGGAGCCATTAAATTTATCTATTGAGCTTGTATTTGTGAGTAACACAGAAGGCGTGAGTAATTTAATTGTGGTGGTTAATTATACTATTTCAGGATTTCAACCTCCTCAAGTTTAACGCCTTCGTTCAAAGCGTTTTGTTTTATATCGTTTTTTCCCTCCTCGTGTCTTAGGTGTTTTTGCAAGAGTGCTAGGTGTTTCGCCAATTAGAGTGCTAACTGTTTCGCTAATTAGAGTACTATCAGGCGAATCCGAAATTTTTTGAATAAAATCTTCATCATCATCATCTCCAAAAATCTCATCCTCGATTGTTCTTGGAACTATTACTTTAAATGCAGATATATCTTGTTCAAAATCTACTAGATTTCCACTTCGTTCATAATCGGCTGTTGATTTACGCCTTCGTACATCGATGGTAGCCGATATTTCCCATAATTTTTCATATGCCATTTTGAAAACATTGGGGTAATCTAAATACCAAGCCATTTGAGAAGGGCGAGCACCAAATCTTGTCATGCCAAATAATCTCGTTAGTACTTCTGAATCTATCTCACTAATATAATCCATTACTTCTTTTATAAAAGGTCCTTGCTGTGCAGGTATTAATTGTACGGCAAACATTCTATTTGCGAACTTAATTCTTTCTTTTAATATTTCTACTTTTTTTTCATTTGATAAATATTCATCATTATCATTTAATAAATATGATGCTCTCCCAAAGTCAATTAATAATGATTTAATTAGAAATGACGAATTTTTAGTTATAGTATAAATTAATGCGTTATTTTCATGTAAATCAAAATGGATAACTCCAATAATAATGAACAATTTGATTGCTTGGGCTATTACGGAGGCATACGCCTCATCTACAGCTATCTCATCACGTTCTTCGCTAAACTTTAATAATGTAGTAGAATTTTCAACTTTTGGCATCACAATTATTCCTAATCCATTTCCAGGTTTCCTTAATTGTACTTCTAAATATTCAAAAACTTTTCTTGTTTCAACATTTAATGATTTCGTTTTTAAAAAAATCAATAGCGCTTTAGAATTAACATTATCAAATAAAGAAAAATTAGCTACAGGAGGACATATTTCTGGTTTTC
>Ga0066180_10000310_pt1 | contig 10731 bp, 11 predicted proteins | sample LauGreSBDMM110SN_4_FD_59338 | JGI IMG/M metagenome (GOLD analysis project Ga0066180, IMG submission 59338) | Freshwater lake microbial communities from Lake Michigan, USA - Su13.BD.MM110.SN (version 2) (version 3) | ecosystem: Environmental > Aquatic > Freshwater > Lake | place: Lake Michigan... | reverse complement strand
GATCGTTCCATTTCCTTTCAAAAATAGATCTTTGTCGATCGTTCCATTTCCTTTCAAGTACGTGTTTTGAATAACAGTGAGGTCTTTATCGACGGTCGCATTTGCTTTCGCCCACATATCGTTAGATGAGGTCATCTTTCCAATCACATTGACGTCGCCTCCGGTCTTGACTAGACCGCCATTTTCTTGTAAACTGACGACTCCCTGACTATTTCCACTTTGGATATTCCAGTCTAGATTAGGTCCTCGTCCCCATTCTGATTTCGACATGTTTCTGTTGTTCGGAATAAACTCGATTCCGTTGCTTCCAACTCCAAGTGGTTTTGATTCGTTGTCTCTCGAATACCACTGACTCCATTCAGCAGGTACAGCTTGATCTCTTAATCGGTAGTAGGATGGACTCACGAGAGAATTTGAGTCAAATCTCTCATAGGATCGCGTGATCATTACAATGATGAGCATAATAAGAAGAAGTGTAAGCTGAAAGTACGGAACGGCCATGGTTATAGCAAGTCGTGCTTCTTTGTCTCTTGATTCTCTTCAGCAGTGACAATCTCGGTCCTTAAGTTATGCCCAAGAAAATTCTTTTCCTCAAGAACCCCGACGTACTCCGTAGTAGAACATGCGCGCGAAGGAAGAGAAGAAAGAGCGATGAGAAGTATCCATCCTAGAAAACAGACCGACGAACATGTGCAATTGTCAGAGCTCCTACTTCGTCGTCAAAAAACAAGAGAATCACTAGAAGAAGAGCAATCAGTAGACATAAGATAGAAATCGACCAAAAAAAGTAGGACGTAGATAATCGGCATGGGGTGCAAGTTTCTGCTTTCGCTCTTTCAATTTGAGTTGAACAGCTCGAATTTCGACAATCAAAGTCTTCTTCGTCTACATTCGATTCTTCATACGATATTTCATTGTCGTCAGAGGACTCGGACGTTGCAACTCTTTCCGGTTTGAATTGCAACTCTTCTTGGACGACGACGTGATCTGCGGATGGATTCAGTAGAGATGAGACGAACGATGGTGCAGATGGTAAGAGAAAGGATCGATGCGAAGAAAAACTTTTCGCAGGTGAAGATTCCTCTGCTGAAGATACTAGGATGTTTTTCCTCTTTTTGTAAGCCGTCGCTTTTGTACTAAAAACTAAGGCATCTTTGAAATTCATCGGTGATTCTGGAAAGAGAGAGTATGGCATCGTCTATTTTTTTCTTTACGATCTTTTCTTATATTATATTTGACTATTCAGAATATTTTTTTAAACTCAAAGTAGATGATATTCTATTTTTGAAGAAAGCAAAGAATACTTGAAACGAATTCTTTCTTTTTTCTCTCGAGTAAGATGTGCGATCTAAACCGGGAATAAGTCACCGTCTATTTGCCCTGGCGATGGTGCAAATATTGCGTTTCGAGTCGTTTCCAAGAAGTCGCAAATGACAGGTTTATATATTTCTTGGAACTCTTTCTTTCCGCTGAAGCACTTCTTAAACTGATTTTTAATTCCCTCTGGAATCACTGGTGTGGTCGCGAGAAGTTTTTGGAATTCTTGCATGCATTCAGAGATCATTTTTGAAGGTTGTATACGTTCTGAGGGACGACGGCTCAGTTCAAATTTCACTAATTCATAAAACCTTCGCCAATGTTCGTTGCTCACTTTGAATCGTTCCGCTTTGTGCGTGATTTTTAGATACGTGTGCAGTGTATGCAACATTCCAGCGAAAATATTGAATCCTCCAATGGTCATCAATGCTAGACTCTGATATTCCGGCGCGATGTTGCTCTGTGCAAAGTTTGCCGTACCGGTGACTGTGGAAATGAGGACCACGGGGATAGAAAGCAGCAAATTAATGAACTCAAATCGGTCACGCGCGCGAGAAGTCATCCAATGATAACACATGGCCTGATCTGCGAGACGAGCGAGAATGGTTTCATGATCGCTCTGCCATCCCTCTAGAGTCGACACTTTGAACACATCTGACTCAAATTGTACGGAACTCCCATTGTTGCTTCCACCACCGCTCTCGTCTTTCTGACTCGTATTTTCTTCAGGAGACCCAGATTTCATGACGAAGACTTTCTCCTATTGTAAGCTCGTAAAAAATGTTCTTAGTTGCGATAAAATCAAATTTCCATGTGGTAATTCTCTACGGTCCAATTGAAAGACTCATAAGTGTCCGAATTGTGTTTGGTCGAAGGCTGAATGTCAGAAGAGGTGTCTTGTCCACAGAGAGTAATGACCAACGCAGGTTCGACCACGAAAGGTTTTAATTTCTCGTTTGCGAACTTCATGCAGGCGAATTTCAACATCTCGTCGATGGGTAAATACGGTTGTGTCGTTAAAAAAGGTTCAAGCAAGAGAAGTGCGTCTCTTCGAAATAGAACAGAATGCGCTCCTGTTGTGTACTCGTTCAAATGATGGAATCCACAGGTCGTTTCCAGTATGGGATGATAACTCTTCGCACCAAGAAATAGAACGTTACAGTCTGGCAAGAGGGTGCATACACCCTCCCAAAGCCGAGAAAAGTTTTTGTGGAAGCACACGTCATCTTCCAACACACAGAGATATGGATCATTTCTATCAATAGATTGACGAATGAGATGCACATAAGACATATATACACCATATTCGCCTTCGTTTAGCATTCTACAGTGAAACCGCGAAGGAGAAGAAATGTAGCCGTGAAAGTGAAACAAATCATTCAACATATCTTGCGGGGATAAATTTCTGTCTAAATACTCGCCACAGTAAGCGTCGTACTTCAACGCATCTGAAACGTTCTCAACAGGGTCCACTGCATCAAAGATCGTGAATGGAAAGGGGCAAAGATTCTTCTTTATCAATTTGTCCAATCTATCTCTCCTGTCTGTTCGACGCAATAAACTGATGACGAAGGAGTGGTCGAAATAGAAACGTTTGCGGTCCAAAATCGCTTGAACTAGCTCACTCGACGACCGAAACACTTCTTCTTCTACTTCTGCTGCTTTTTCTTCTATCAAACACAATAGATCGTGAATTCGACGAATGACGTAATAATAATTCCGCCAGCAGAGATTCATTGCTAATATACCCTCAGTGACTTTCGTCACTTCGATTTTCCATTGTGAAGCAATGGTCGAGAAAGGAGATCCGGAGAAGGAGGAAGATCCAGAGGAGGAGGAAGTAGAGAGAGAATGTAGCGTATTCGTCACGTCGTCGAAAAATACAGTACACCGTCTTATTTTCACGTTGTTTTCATGCTCTAAGATTCCCAGAAGCGAACGCAAGTAGTTTTCATTCGTCAAATCTTTCGATGAACTGTAAAAATTGTTCTTCCGCATCCAATTAACGCAATAATCTTCGCCAAATTGCATTACGTGACAAGCGACGACGTCATCTATTTCCACCTGGAAAAGTTTCAGAGAACAACATTGGTGACAAATTTGCGAGATTTCTTCCGCCGTGAGCCCCGAAAACTTTGTACGCAAATATGTCAGAGTTGCATTGATATTCGATTTGTAATATCCGTAAATACAGTTCTTCAATTTATCCGCTCGTTCCAACGACGCGCCGCTATTGGAAGCTTTCACAAAATCAATGTTTTTCTGTTTCAGATTCATTGTAGAGCCTTCTATGTCGTTCCAGACAACCTCGATGAATCGAGTACTATCTCCTCCAATTCTCGAAGCATTTCTACGACCGATCGCATTCATATTTCTCTTCCTCGTTTCGTATTATCATTCGTCGGCTTTTAAAATTCCAACGCCGATTTTTAAAATTACTGATCATGTCATAGTGGGAACAGTATGACTTGATACGAATAATTCTCCTCTTCAGAACTTTTTCTCATTTAGAGAATCAAATCTTTTCTTGAACGTAGGGAAATGACAGAGAAAGTAGAATTTTTTTAAAAATAATTTGTATCTACGAAAAAGATTCGTTGCGCTTCTACATCTTGTTGCGCTTGCATAATTATCGAATTTTAGCAATACAGGAGTTGCTAGCTACATTTCGTCACTCTCCACAAGACCGCCACAATTTCACGAATCAACACAAAACATAATGCAATCTAGAACTTACGATCTTCGATCTTCCGGCCGCTGTGAAAGCGTGACCGACGAGATTTACTCCGTATCTTGCAAAAAAGATGGATCCGTCATCGTAAAGTACATTTACGATCCAGTTTTTTCTTACCAGCGATCTGTGGAAGATCTGCCGGAAGACGTGGGAGATGATTACGTCTGTTCTAGCATTGAAGAGAAGAGAAACGTTCGCGAGTTTCTCACAGATACGTACATGAAGAGAGAGCTGCGAGGCCAAGTGCTAGCGCTCGACGATGCAAACGCTTCCTTCAGCTCTCATGTCCACAACGCTTTGAAACTGCCCATAAACGCCGTACACACACCTAATCCATTTGTTTGCAGAAGACTGGTCAAGAGAAAGATGAGTGTAGTGTATCCACACACCATTGGTCAAATGATCCGAAATCTGCCTTCCAAGCACAAACCGTTTAGTCTGATATTCCTAGACTACATGTGCACTTTTCGGGGAAACTCCACTACCAGTCCACAGAAAGATATTTTGCTCCTTTTTGAAATGCTCAAGCTTACCCAAAAGAGTCTGATCGCAATCACCTTCTGCACAAGGACGCGAACGAAGAAGAAGACTGCTTTCGAGGATGTGGACGAGGCGACTTCCTTCTTCGTCGAGTCAGCAGCGACGAAAGGGAAAACTGCTGTGCTCCTCAAGAGTTTTCGCTACCATACCATCGTTACGTTGATTTTCGGACTTTGTCATTGATAGAACTTTTTTCCCACAACCTTTTAACGACTTACCGATGCCACGCAGTGGCCGATTTTCAAAGTATTCCTTGTCGATGCCTTTCGTCTGTCGTTTCTTTTTGATTTTGGTCATTATGAAGCTGATAGATTCTTTTTTAACCCTTTCCATCTAAGACTTATAAGAATAAATTAAAGACAACGTCACCCGGTGGCCAATTTTTAATGTTTTCTCTGGTAAAAGGTTAAGAGTGATAATTTTCCATGAGTTCCTCGCAAAGAAATTCAAAATTTATACTCACATTCCCGATACTCAGGAATCTTTTATATGTAGATTTTTTTCGTGAAATAAAAACTAAGTTTAGACGATAGTGTTGATGTTGGTTCTTTGGAATGTTTATCAAGAACGATAAGAGAGCCAACATCGGGCGATATAGGTTTCCAAATCACCTCTTTGGCAAAATCGACTTCAAAGAAAGATTCTTGAAGAACCAAATGCACTACTGGTACTTTTCTTGTTCTTTGAAAATCTTTTCATGCAAAATATCTTCGTCATCATCCAGCTGTCATTTTTGTAGAAGAATCCGAAGGAATAAGATTTCCTGTCTCTTTCGATTTCCACGCAGATATGCCCAGCAAAAAACTGTTTTTCTCTGTAATCGGCCTTTTGTTCCAGACACGCAGAATGTCTCTACTAAAGATCTTTGTTCTCACTTTGACTCTTTCCAACAGATTTTAAGGTGGGGAAACGATGTCATCTGATAGCTATTTTACATTCTTTTGCGGGGGAAATAAATAAAACCATCCACCAGATGGTGTCATCTTCAAAAATATTCCTATAAATTTCAGAAAGAAAGGGCTGTTAATCGAATTCCACCCTAAAAATTAAACTTTTCTTAATCTTTGCGATTGTCTATCTCCTTGGGACGTTGCATTTGTCTGTACAGGTAAAACATGTCTTATGGGAGAACTGCTTTCTTCGTCTTCACCTAGTAAGAGATACTGAAGCGCTTCAGAAACAGTAGATATTGGAATCGCCCGAAAATCGTCCATGAAAAGTTCAGGACATTCTGCCTCTAGTTTCTTGAAATCTTCAGCGTTTGACGCTGGAAACAAAGCAAGCGTGATTCCAGCGCTTTTTGCTCCATGAAGTTTTTGTTTTAGTCCGCCAATCATGAGCACGTCGCCAGATAAGTTGATCTCGCCCGTCACACCGACTTTGTGGTTGATTTTTCGGTTGTTGATCAGAGAATAAATGACGGTAGTCAGCGCTACACCTGCACTTGGTCCTTCTTTCTCCACAGCTCCTTCCTGGCAATGAATATGAATGTTCATCTTTCCGGAGTCTTTCCATGATTCCATCAGTCGCTTCTGTTTGTTTTCGTCTGTGAGTTTCCAAGCGAGTGTGCGCGATACTTGAGCCGATTCCTGCATGACTTTTCCAAGATTTCCAGTGACAGCGAGAACCATCGTTTGGTCAGAAGGCAACCAACTGCTTTCAATGGGTAGAATTCCGCCCGTTTCGTTACTCGTTGCATACAAACCATTGATTTTCCCGACTCTTGGTTCGGCATGGATTCTCTCTGGAATGATAGGACGACGATGTTTCAGATATTTTGATCGAATGTTCTCCTCTGATAACGCAAACTTCTTGCGTTTGCAGACAAGTCGCTCGAGATTCACTTCGCGAATGATATCCAGCAAACACTCTTTGAATTTACGCACACCGCCTTCAAACGTGTAGGTTTTTGCAATGAAACCAAGAATGTCGTCCGAGAAATTTGGTTTCTCCATTTCGCCCAAACCGACTTCTCGAAGCACCTGTGGCAGCAAATGCTTCCTTGCAATGGAAACCTTTTGAGGAAGCGTGAACCCGGATACTTTTACTTCGAAAATGCGATCGCGGAGAATTGGATTGATACTGCTCGCGTTGTTGTAGGAAAAGATGAATGTACATTTAGATACGTCGATATTCATATTTCCAAAGTATCTGTCTTGAAAATGCGTGTTTTGCGCGGGATCCACAAGATGAATGAGTAAATTAATGATTTCCTGTCCGCGCTGGGTCTCGCTTACTTTGTCCAACTCGTCGAAGTAAATGATCGGATTCATGACTTTTGCTTTCATCAGTACATCCACAATTTGCCCGTGAATCGACCCTTCATATGTGTATGAATGTCCGTTTAGAAAAGATGCGTCGCTGGCTCCACCGAGCGGAATCGCAAAGAAGGGAAGATCGAGGACTTTTGAAACACCCTTTTCAATCAGAGTCGTTTTCCCCACACCCATGGGACCTTCAATTCCGAGAACAGTGCCATTGGAAGTAGGGTTATTGATGAGTTGTCCGAGGAACTGGATGATTTTATGTTTTGCCTCGTCGTGTCCAGCTACCGATGCGTCGAGATGCTGTTTTGCAGAATCGAAAAACTCTTTCATATCGACCGATGTTCGACGAATATTCAAACGCTCCTTGTAGGTTCCAAAAGGAATGCGCAAAGCAGAGTCAAGCCAAGTAATGAATTTCCCCCCTTCTCCTTTCTTGGAATCGTTCTCATATCGAACCACCACTTCTTGTCGTACTTCCGGTGTCATTTTCGAAAGAAGCACGCGAATGAGAACTGGATAGAATTTTTCGTTTGATTGATCATTGAGGGACTGCATGGCGTCCAGTGCTTTCTGCTGATCGTTCCGGGATAGACTCGCGAAACACGTCTCAATATTGGAACTATGACGATGGTCGCGTGATCTCGAACGAACCATGTCCATAAACTCGCGATTTATATCTACTCTTGACTTGTCCGATTTCTCAGTTCTTGGGGTCTTTAAAGGTCGAAGATTCCCTCTGGTTCTGCTTCTACTAACCTCGGCAGCTGGATCTTCATCGTAGTGATTACGACGGCGTTTTCGCGAATTGTCGATATCTTCCAATTCAGGCATGTCTTCCTCATCACCACCTTCGTCATCTTCATCGTCGTCGCCCTCCTCGCCATCCTCACCATCCTCATCGTCGTCCACCACTTCTTCTTCCTCATCGTAGAAATCCTCTTCCTCCATGTCTTTCGTCGATTTTTCCTTCAACTTACTAATGATCTCTCTCAAGGATCGGAATCTGTCAAGATTAGAAGGCAGTGTATTTCTTTGAATGTATATGATTGTTCCCTTGTCTCTCATTCTCTTATTTGAATCATCGTTATCGTCATCATCTACTCCATCCCCAGTCCCGCTCCCATTCCCACTCCCATTCCCTCCAGAAGAACCGTTTCTACCATTTTTTCCTCCGTTTTTCCCCTTCGCTACTCTCGATTGCAACTTTATATTGGTATTGGTAGAAGCAGCAGCGGTCGAGTTCGTAGAGTACATGTTCTCAGATATTTTCTTTACAATGAATGAGTTTATTGTGCATGTAAGATATACCATCTTCTTATATTGCTCACGTAGGAATAGAAAATGTAAAATACTACCACATACTCTTTCTTCTAATTTTTCCTATCTATAGAATTATTCTAAACGTTGTCAATAAAAATGACATTTAAAACTCTAAAACGAACTACTACGCAGATAGGAGGACTTTATGATATTTTATACGGTGGTTACTACTCTCCTGAAAATAAAGCACTAGAAGATGCGATTGATCGAAGAAGAAGTACAATCTCGTAAGTACTTGACAACCTATCATTTTTCTTTTGACTACTTAGCTAAAATGTTACTATGGACGATGTAAATGGAATTTTCCGATACGCAAATGATATCTGTCTGATTTCCTGCCTCAGAATCTACTTGCAAAACTTTATTAATAGGCGACGTGTATTCATCATTGCTCTTATACAATACAGTTTCACTCGCGGGTGTCTTTGCAAGTTTGCAACCACGACGATGACTATCTTCGTAATAGTCTAGTTTTATAACTTTATCTAATCGAATTCCCATAAGGGCGGCTTGTTTTAATGCAGAGAGACTTGGGCAGAGATTCGAAGAAGCAGTGGACCCTCCTGAAGTTGACGGAATCATAGCAGACATGTATGCAGCAGACGAAGATACTTGATTACAGAGAAAGACTCGTTTAGAATGAAAGTCAGAGATTTTCTTTTTCATGCAAACGCAGCTTTTCCTTTTGCCTCTCCATCAAAATCATCAAAAGTTCGCATCCAACGAAAAACTGGCAGCTGGTCCTTTCATTCCATCTTCGTCGACATGCATCGACTCCAAAGAATACTCAGACACTCTGCGTTCAAAGAAATTGGTCTTTCCCGTCATGCTGATCATTTCCATGAAGGGAAAAGGATTCTTAGCATGATAAAGCTTTGGATACCCGAGCTGGACAAGAAGACGATCTGCTACCATATGAATGTACTGAATCATGAGATTTGCGTTCATCCCAATCAAGTAACAAGGAAGACTCTTGGTGATAAACTCTTCTTCTATCGCTACCGCTTCTTCAACCATCTCATAGACCAGTTCCTGTGAGACGCGATCGTTGTGGACGAGTGTATTGTAAAGCAAGACGGCGAAATCGGTATGCAGAGCTTCATCGCGACTGATGAGTTCGTTGCTAAAGGTCAGACCAGGAAGAATACCGCGCTTCTTCAGCCAAAAGATGGCGCAAAAGCTTCCAGAGAAGAAGATACCTTCGACCATGGCGAACCCAATGAGTCTTTGTCCAAAAGTAGCTTTTCTGTCTGACATCCACTTCTCACCCCATGCAGCTTTCTGACGAACACATGGGATCGTGTTGATCGCGCGGAATAGACTCTCTTTGTCATTTTGCACAAGCGTATCGATCAAGACAGAGTACATTTCCGTGTGTATTCCTTCCATGGCCAACTGAAAAGAATAGAAGAGTCGAACTTCTGGGATAGCTATGTCGTTGTAGAAACGCAAAGCCAGATTTTCTGCTACAATACCATCGCTTCCTGCAAAGAATCCCAATATGTTTGAAATAAAAGATTGCTCGTCGACGTTCAGTGCATCCCAGTGAACGCGATCTTTGGATAAATCCACCTCTTCTACGCTCCAAAAAGATGCGACTTGCTTCTTGTACATCTTCCAGATATCCACATATTGAATGGGGAACAGAATGTAACGATCATAGTTTCCTACGCTTCCCACGTCTTCTGCTACTACTGACTTGGACTGACTAATCTCAGCTGCAAAACTTGCGAGCTCTGTAACGACTTCTTTTGATTCTTCTGCCATTTGATTCTCTTCTCTTTTTTTCTTCTTCTTTCGATCTGCTACAAAATATTTTATAAGAGAACTGTGCAGAAAAATATTCTAAGAGAATTGTTATCGAGTTTATTTCTTTCATTTTTTTCGAGGTTGCAAAAGAGAATGGATTACTTATCTGTGACTATTCTGGGAAATAAGTACGTCTCTGCGATGCTCTCTCTCTTCATGAACGTCGGCGTCTCGATGCTTCTCAAAGATCTCATTCCTCTGACAGAGAGATTCTTTCTAAACACCTACTCCAAATATATACTCATATTCATCATATGTATTACCACGACGCGTGATACACTTGTGTCGATCGTTATCACTCTTCTTGTGTACATACTACTTAATTTCTTCCTCGACGAAACCAGTGATCATTACATTTTCAAGAACGGGAAACAAGAGAATTACTATACCATCAAAGACGGATTCCGACCAACCTCCATGGTCTTCTGAAGAAAACGAGGTGGGGGATATTAATCATCTTTAACCCTCGGCGTTCACCTTGTAGTGCAGTGACACATAGTCATGACTCTTACACCTTGAATTTTATTATTTTTCATAACCATCTGCCAGTAAAAACATATAAAATCGGCCACCATATGGCGTGATCTTTAAATTATTCTTATGAATTTCAAAAGGAAAGGGTTCAATTTAGCTCAGATATTCTGCAGTATCAACTTTTGTTCAAAGTCCGTAGTGAAAATGAAGATTTATGGGGTAGGTTGCTGTATGATGCTACAACTATAATTTAGAATAGAGTTTTTTTTT
>Ga0066180_10000309_pt1 | contig 10775 bp, 4 predicted proteins | sample LauGreSBDMM110SN_4_FD_59338 | JGI IMG/M metagenome (GOLD analysis project Ga0066180, IMG submission 59338) | Freshwater lake microbial communities from Lake Michigan, USA - Su13.BD.MM110.SN (version 2) (version 3) | ecosystem: Environmental > Aquatic > Freshwater > Lake | place: Lake Michigan... | reverse complement strand
AGGTAAACCTGTAATCAATTCTTGACTTGCCTGTTTTTTTGCTTCTTGAAAATTTTTTATTTTTGATAATATGTATTGATGTTTTTCCAGATTTTTTTGACGCTTTTCCGTAGGTGTAAGTTTCCCCTTGTATTTGTAAAGCAATATTAGTGCTAAAATAAATGCAAACCCACCAAGAAGACTTATATTAAAAACAACATTATTGTGGTTAATTTTGAATTCCCTACACTGTTTTAGTGTTTCTTTTAAAAAATACTTAACACCGGGTTCTGTTAAACTAGGTTTAGTAAGATTATCAAATGAAGACATTGTAAATGTTAGCTACCTAATAAATACTGTTATAATTGCAAAATAAATTATACACAATATCTATATGGATGCTTCTTATTTAACACTAATAAGTTTTGTAGTTCTTACAATTGTATATTTTGCCTTTCCAACAGTGGGAAAACTCAAGATAACAAGTGAAATGTTGGAACAACACAAAGATGATTTCCAGATATTTTATACTTTACAAAATATGCCTAGATTAATGGTTTATTTCCTTTTTGTCATATTCTTCCAATTTTTCTTTAATTCTATTTACATTATAAATAAATGTGGTGGAAGTGCTAGTAAAAATATTGGAGTTGCTGCATTATTAACATTTATTCCTTGGATCTTAATATTTGGCATAATGATTGCTGTTTTAATTATGTTCCCTGGGTTAAAGAGTGCATTTAGTGATGTTGTTGGATATTTTGTTGTTGCTAATGGAGCAAATAATATATTGAATGTTATTTTAGAGAATGAAGATTTAAGTAATAAGATTGACGAAACTTCTAGTGAAGGAGATAAGAAAGAGTTGAAGGTGGCTGCGCAAGCTATAATGAAGTTGGTTGGTAACAAGGGTATTTTGATCAATCAAATGGTACCAGGCAACTTTGAAAGTATATGGACCATGCTAACGCCTCTTATGGTACCAGCTTTTGTAAATAAACAGATGACTGGTGATTTTGAATATGAGATAGCAAAAAACAAACTTTTGAGTCTTGTCACACTGCGTGACAATGTTGGCGAAGCAATGTGGTATATTTATACGGCTATTTTGCTTACATCTATTGTGTCCTATAACTTGGCCACTCGTGGATGTGTTAAAGATGTGCAACAAATGAAGGCTTCGCACGATGAGTATTTGCAACAAGAAGAAGAAATGAATAAGCAAAAAGCATTAAATGATTCAGTTGTTTACAAGGTCACATAAATGTTACAAATGATATTTATTGAATAATATATAAATTCAATAAATATTTTATAGGTTAAAACAATGTTGGGTACCTAAGATAAAATAAAACAGCTAAATAAGAAAAAATTCCTAAAATAATGGAAAATAGCCAAATAGGCATAATTGTTTTATTTCTATAACCCACCCCAAATTGGCGTATGCTTCCATCTTGGTTATAAAGGAATCTTGCACGCATGACGTGAGAAGTTCCAAATATAACCAAGAATATAATTATTGAAACAAATATAACATTTTTACTGATGAATGTGCGCAACATATATATAATAAACAAAATTAATAAAATTTTTGAAATTGTACCGCTATTGTTTAATTATATTCACCGTAATTTTCTTCTTCTTCGCCAGTATAATCGCCATCCATATAATCTTCTGTCATATGTTTCATGTCGTATTCTTCATCTTCAATTGCGGCGGCCTCGCCTTCTTCTTCTAAAAAATCTTCAACATATTGTTCCATATTTTGATCAACAACATTCTTATTTTTGGCAACGGTTCTTTCAGCTTCAACCATTTTTTCCATAAGTTTTTTCTCATCGTCATAGTCTTCCTTTACATATTTTGTCAATCCTTTTTGAAGACCTTTGCTCCAAACACCTAGTTTATTAATTTTAAGAATTGTATCAGCATCTCTTTCCTCGTCTGTGAGGTTCTGCAAACGATCTGTAAATGTATCTTTTTCTTTTTCTCTCAACTTGAAAACACGGTCCATAATATATTCATAACTATTATTTGCCATGCTCTTATGATCCATCATGATATTTATGAATTCCAATAACAATTTGGCAGTTAGTTTTTTAAGAGCAGAACGATAACCCTCCGTTTGTTGTCTAAATGATTCAGGATTTCTTACATCAAATTCGTCGTCTGCTTGTCTTTCTCTTTCGGCTTCATCATCACTATCATCGCCAAAAATATCATCGCTAACAGGAGTAGTTGATTCAATTTCCAATATAGATTCATCGTCTGTTAAGCTAATGTATTTTAAGAATACTTCCAAAATATAGTGCTCAAAGAGACCCATGCTAATTTGCTTACTAAAAATGGCGTGATTTTCTTCACTTCCATATGTAATGTTTGACATTGCCGGAGTAAATTTTGCCAAAAGAAGCATGTTCTCCAGTTGGCTTTGAACCTCGGTCAATAAATTTGTCAATGCCTTGTTTCCATAAAACTGCCTTAAAGATTTGTAATATTCGTTTATGCTCTTTTTAACATCGTTGTAATGAGATGGGGACAAATTCCAATACTTTGGCAGAACAATTTCATCATAGTTGATTTGATTAAGAATAATATTTGGAAATACTTTTATCATGTTAAAGATATACATTTTAACAAAGTTGATTGATTCGTACATGGAGTCATCTGTAATTTTCATATTTAAATTGCGAACTGGTGCATTTGGCAAACTTCCCCAGGACATTAAATCGGTTAAAAATGCATCAATTTTTGACAAGTTCCCCTTTGTAATTGTAGCATTCTTTTTAATAAACTCTAACAGTTCTCTTTTCATGTCCCGATTGGTTCTTCCAAGATAATTTTTAAAGTCTCTCATCTCTGGTGGATCCTCTGAAAGTCCCACGTCAAATGTATCCAAATTTGCTTCAATATGATCGCGCAAAGCGGGAGGAACGACCTGCTCATCGTCTTCATCAAATTTCTCAAATAGTTCGCGCATTTTTTGAATAATTGTTGTTGTTTGTGAGTATATGCTAACATTTATAATATTGTTTCTTGAGACAATTTGAAATAAACGTAAAAAAGCTTCCAAACTATAGTTGCGCCCATCATTTTTCAACTTTCTAATCTTTTCTATAATAGAGTCGGTTGCCGTGAAAAAATCAGGTTTTTCTCTGCACACCGGAAGCAAGTCTTCTGGAATTGGCGCAAGAGTGTTGAATTTGCAATAAATAATAAATGCGCGATAAATAGTTTCTTCGTTAAAGTCATAACTAAGAGGAGGATAGATCAACTTGGTGTCTTCGCGACTGAAAAACATTGCGGCTTTTGTTAGCAAGTTAATATCGCGCAAGATATTGGAAAGATTCTGCACAGTATCATTATAAATAGAGACATCCTTATTTGCTGCATTAAAATAGTCAAATGTTGATGAAAACCCAGTTTCGTTGCAACAGGAATTTTCTAAAAAAGGTTCGTTTGCAGAGTTTGTAAGCAGAGCATTCTTTTTTTCAATAATCTTTGTAATAATTTCTTGAAATGCAAAAGAAAACTGAATAATTTTGGATTGAATTACGGCAATCTTTCCTGTTTGTGAAGGGGATCCTTTTTGCAAATCGGCCAACAAACCTTCGGCAAATTCCTGTGAAATGGAGGCAAGACCAGTTATTTTAAATGGCATGAGTGGAGGAAGAAAGTTTGTCCACAAGTCAATGCTGTGTTCCTCTGGGATTTCTTTTCCCCCATGTAAAAGCAAATATGCCTCCTTTTCTCTAAATTTGCGTGTTATTTCTGGATTTGTTATCAAATAATTCTCAATAAATGCCTGTATTTTTGATGCAATAACATCCTCCTTTGTCTTCATTATCACATTCCATGGTTTAACTGAACTGCGTGTCTTATAAGCAACACATGCCAAATATTTCACAGAAGAGTAGTCCCCGGCACCTTCTATTGGGAAACCATCCAAGGATTTTACACATCCAGGATAGGTTTTTCGCGTTTTAATGGATGGCATATTTGTTTGAATTGCAATTAAGAACATGCCAAGGGTTACATAAAGAATGGTTGAATTGTATACATCTTCATAAGGAACAACTTTTTTTCCTTTTTTCTCAAGCTCAACCATATTTTTTTTATAATCTTCTTCCTTGGGTAAAATAGTAGGAAGTGTATTTGTAACAGTGCGAACTATAAACTCCATTTGATCGTTCAAATTAATGCCCATATTAACTGAAAGAACGTCAACAATATTTGATACCATTTTTGCTTCGGGGGAAGAAAACTTGATGGTTTTTTTTTCTTGAGAGCTTGTTAAAAGTGCATCTCCTGCATCTTTCTCTAATATTTCGCGGGTTTGCACGCGGAATCCATCTTCAAATCCTTCTTCATTACTGAAAGCTCGGTTGCAAATTGTATAACCACTATATCTGTCAACAATTTTATCACCATCGTCGCTGATTTTGCCAATTTGATCAATTACCTTGTTCATGCTGCCTTCATATCCCGAGTAATCTTGAACAAATGCACTAGCAAGCGTGTATAAAAAGGTGGGAATCAGTTTAACCCCCGTTTTAAAGCAATAGCGCCAATGAATTGTTTCCTCAACAGCTTCATTTACGTCCATTTGGTCCTCAATTGCTTCGCGAGTGAATGAAATGCAAAAGCGAATAATATCATTTTGACGTTTAACAAAGTCTGTTTGACCAAGAATAATGTCGCGTAGTTTGGCATAAGGTGATAGAACTACCGCGGGCTCGTCTTGCAGTTGCATTCCTAGTTTAAACTTTTGATCATTGTATTTTAAAAAATTGTATTGTGCAAGTTCATCCAATTTTGGAAAGACATATGTGTAGTATGCAAAATAGTTGCCAATTTTATCAGTTAATTCTTGTTTAGAAATTTTATAATTTTCATCAAACTCGGTCATTATTTGTTTTAATGCATTACTAGCCAAACTAGCCTTATTCATCTTGTCATCTTCGCATTTTCCGTCTTGCGTTTTTGGTACAAATAGACAGTCTGGTTGGAGATCGCAAAGGAGACCAGATTCATTTGATTCAATTGATCTATCAAAACCAGCATCTAAAATCCAGGCATTGCCTTTGCGAACATAATAATCTAGTTGATATTTATCTTTATTATATATTGTTGCGTATTGGTCATCGCGAACTTGTTTAATTCCATTAAAAAGCGATTCGGCAATATATTCCGCGTCAGCTTCGTTGTACTTGTATTTAGATTGTAATTTTTCATTCAAATATGCAATAAACTCATCTGGAGGCATTCTAGATTGTTCTTTTGCAAAATCATCCATAATACCGTAAGGCGTATTGTCGTATTCCTTGTCAAAGTATATATCTCGTCCATTATCGGCTTCTAGATCTTTTTCAAATGTATACTTTTTGGCAATAACATAGTTTGCGCATTTATTTGAATCGGCGGCAGCGGATTCTTTTGAGGCAAGAGATTGTTTATCATCATTAAAAATTGGAGCCAAACTATCGGGAAACATTAGAGGAAGGTTTACCATTGCAACTGCTGTATTATACAAATTTCCACAATCAGCAAGTGTCATTTTTCTAATTACCTCTGCATTTGTCATTGGTAAAACACCAACTCCGTATGCTTCCCAAACCTGTGGCGCTTTATCGGTCAGTTGGCGAATAGTTCCTTCTATAATTCGCGAGTTGACCTTTGTAATATCATTAGTTCTTCCATCAACCATAGTTTTGAGCGTGGTGAACAATCGTCTTTTTTCAATAAATTTTTTGTTAAATGTTGAGATAGATTGATCTATAAATTGATTAATATCAACATATTGCATAAAACTCAAGTCGTCTGTATAAATGAGAAATGGTTCCATATAACTAATAATTTCTACCATTGAAACTTTACCAGTAATATATTTTCTAATAATCTTGAACAGTATTCTTGTTTTTGGTATAATGACATTCAGGTATTGCTTAAACGTTTGTAAAGATGGTGTCGTCTTTTCTTCATCATTTAAAGAAAGAGCAAAGTTTTTAATATTATCAAAGTACGTGTCATATATATCATCTGGTAATTCTTCTTTAAACGTATCCACGAGAACATTGTCAACAATGGTCTTTTTTTTAAGAAGCTGCCAATAATTCAAAAAAGTAGTGTTCAAATTTGCCTTGCTTAAAATGTCAGTGCTTGGTAAAGTAATGCGAGAAAACCTTACAGTAGGTTCAGGGAGAGTCATAATTGATCTCAAAGAAAGAATGTCTGGGTCAGTTAGTTTTACTAATTTTGCATTCATTTTAGAGCCAGTAAATTGAGTAGCGTGTAGATGAGTTTCACCCAAGTTGTACATTTGAACAACATATTTTCTAGTTTTAATGACATCTTCGTTGACAATAGATGATTTAAAATCGTCTAAATTGTCTATGATTGCATTAATATTGCTTTGAACAAAATTTTCGTAAATTACGTCCGTTATTGATTCACGATTTGGTTCTTCAAATGGTACAAAATAAGGTTTTAATGCGTGCATTAGTTCCACGTATTTATTTTGTTCATCCGGAAAAGAATTTGCTTTATACATGTCAATGGACTGTTCCATATTTCTTACATCATCTGTAATATCAAATTTAATAACGTCTTGATAGTCAATGCTCTCATTTAGACTAGCATTATAAACCTTTTTAATATTTTTTGTTATAAAGACAATCCATAGAAGATTATTTTTCATTTGAGCAAGTTGTTCACATAAAGGTTTGTAATTTGCACCTTTTAACAAAAGTCCTTCAACATTGCCATATTGATCAATCTGCGAAAATCTTTCGCGAAGCTGGATAAAACGTTCAATCATTATATGAATATTGTTAAGAACGCGAACTGTTCGTTGACTATTAGGTACGGTTGATAACATTTGCTCAAGAATATCATTTGTTTGCATTTCAAGACTAAAACGTTCAGTACCCTTTTCTAAACTAATAATTTGTGTAATTTTTCCAAGATCTGGACCAAATTTAATTTGGTCTGCGTTTAAAATAATTTGGCGCAAACCTTGTTTTATTTTTTTGGAAGGGACCAGGAATACTTGTTCTTGGTCTTGATCTTCTTCCTCCAAAAAGTCAAGTCTTGGCGCACTTCTTTCTTCTTCCAAATCACTGTCACCTTCATATTCACTGTCTAAAGGTTGTGCAGAGGTTCGGCTTTGTTTAAGCTTTTCGGCTTCTGGTGCTTGACGAATTTCAATATTTTCAATAGGAAGATTTTCAGGAATGCCTTTACATGCAAAATTTAAATAAATAATTGTGCTTTCTGGATACAAGTTAATCTCAATCATATCCTCTTCTAAATTTGTAATTTCTCCAGTTAAAACTGCTGGAATATCCCCGCCAAAATATATATTAATCCATGTTCCGGGAAGAAGACCATTTTGTCTAGCAAATCCAGGGTATTCGCTTCGACTAAGAATTGTAATAGATTCAATTGTTCCATTTGAAATTGTTCCGTCTTCACTGATTCTAAGTTGAACCTCAGATAAATCTCTTTCTCCAATTAATTTTATTTTTGTTTCATCAATGTAGTCAATGATAAATACATTATCATTAAGTATTTCATTTGTGGGGTCTTTAATTCTAATTACATCTCCTAATTGTAATAACATATTGCTTGACTCGGGGGTGGATTTTTTTGAAGAGCTGACAAGAACTGCATCGTCGGCTTTAACTACAGATGTAGTTTGCGGAATTGGTTCAAGAGAAGTATTTCCTACATTACTGTCTTGCATCGTATCTAATGCTACACTATTTGCTGGTTCTAATTCATCGTCGTCATTGGACCCATCCATTAAAACAAGTTCGGGTTCTCCTTCTGTTGTTTCTTTTTTAGATGTTGTTTCTTTTTCAGATAAATTTAATGACATTATCTTATATTTTATACAGAAATTTTTATATTGAACTACAATTCATTAATAATATTTTTTCAAAGATTTAAAGACAAATTCATAATATTATCATAACGTTAATGTCGGCATATTTGTTATCAGCTGTGCCTCATTTTATTGATTTACTTAAAAATGATGGATCTTCTATAGAAGAAGTTGATTCTTTGAAAATAACGGCACGAGAATGTTATACTAAAAACAACCAGAAATACCGTGTATTTCGTTATGACAAGACTTTTTTAAGCAATGATTTAATTCCTACATATGGTCTGGTGCGATCGGTTGTTGCTAATAATAAAAATGAAATTGTTTGTTATTCTCCACCTAAATCAATGCCTACTGATGCGTTTATAAGATTGTATCCCAACCCAGATAGTAGTAGCGAGAAGGCATTGGCAAATGAAATTGTTGCAGAAGAGTTTGTTGAAGGTACAATGATTAATGTCTTTTGGGATGGAGCAATTGGAATAAATGGTGGTTGGGAGATTGCAACGCGAAGTGCAGTAGGCGCAGATATATCTTTTTACAAAAATAAAGACAGTAAGACATTTAAGCAAATGTTTTTGGAGGCTGTCAAGTCAAATGGGCTAGTGCTAGATGTATTAAATAAGAATTTTTGTTATAGTTTTGTTTTGCAACACCCAGACAATAGAATTGTTATTCCCTTTAAAGATCCTCAATTATATTTAGTTGCAGTTTATGAGATTCATTGCATTGACGAAACTATTCAAGTTGCAACTATAGATATGGAGATGGTAAAAGCCTATGGAGCTTGGGAACAAACGACTATTAAATTTCCGCAAATTTACACCAAATGGTCAACTTACACCGATTTAATTGAAAAATACGCTTCTCCAAATACATCGTACGATATTATGGGGGTAGTCTTAAAGAATAAGTTGACCCACGATAGATGTAAAATAAGGAACCCTATTTATGAAGAAGTTAGAAACTTGAGAGGAAATCAGCCAAAGGTGCAATACCAATATTTGCAATTGCGAAAGAATGGAAACATGCCGTCTTTTTTAAAATATTATCCAGAGTATAAGAGAGAATTTTCTGCCGCAAGAGATCATTTGCACTTTTTTACAGAAACCCTTTTTCAAAATTATCTGGCTTGTTACATTAAAAAAGAAAAACCACTAAAAGAATTTCCAGGACATTTTAGACCACACTTGTTTAATATTCACGAAATTTACAAAAATGAATTGAAAGATAATGGATTGTATATTACAAATACAGTTGTTCGCAGATACGTAAATGATTTACATCCTTCGCAGCAAATGTTTGCAATGAATTATAATATGAGAAAAAGAAATATGGATATTATAAAAACTGAGCAGGACGAAGTATAGTGTAGAACTATTTTATAAAAACTACTTAAACATTTTAAAATATCTATTTAAAAATGTTTAAGTTTATTCGCTTTTTATACGCGAGTACAAGTGTATTACCAATTAAAAATCAATTTATTAAGAATGTGGAATTACCAGTGTGTAAAGCGTGTGTTCATTTTAAGTTTTATGATGCAAATAACTTGAACTATACACTTGGAAAGTGTGAAAAATTTGGCAATAAAAATATAGTGTCGGGAGAAATTACATATGTATTTGCAGAATCATGTAGAATTGGATATGATCAATGTGGTAAAACTGGAAAATATTTTGAAAAAAATCTGTAAACTAGTAAAAATATAAATATAAATATAAATATTTTAGATAATTTGTAATAAATAAATTATCTAAAAATCAACTACCGGAAACTCTCAGCAACCTTCTTAAATACTGCAACAGAATCTACAATGCAAGCTTTCAACCCAATCTTAATTCCTTCTTTGTCGGTTGGATCGTGAAAAGCAATTCGTATAATGCTATCATTATCATGTGGATGCATTTTCTTAAAACCACAAAATGTAAGTGTTTTTGCACCCTCGTAGAATTTGGAATAAAGCATATATTCAATAACTTTTCCAAGCGTGTAATCTTCATTTACCAATATAATGTCGTAAGAATTATTCATAGTATTTTTTGAAGGATCAATTTGCAATTCATCGGTTTCAATAAGTATGTCAAGTTTATTTAGCTTTTCAATTAGAACAGAGCACGATTTTGCAATCAGCTCATTATTTGTAAAAACACCAACGGTTTGAATAATAAAATCAAAACTATCGGGCAGCGTAAAGCGAAGACCGTCTAGCAATCGCCAATTTGCTGCCTCAAACTCAATATTTTCCGCGCTAAGCCCAGAATCTCTCCATTGCTGAACGCGTTTTGCCAACTCCTTCTCTACCTTTTCAGGATCTTGAGTATAGCCATATGCGCACGTGCCTACCACATTATACATTGCATCCTCCTTGGCGGTTCCAATGGAGAATTCGCACATGAAGTGAATTTTTTCACCAGGAATTTCCTCTGTAATTTTTGATCGTAAATGAACAAAATCAATATAATATTCTCCTCTACCACTTTGAGGTATAAAAGGAGGGAAAATCTTCTTTTTATCCGCCGGAGTTAAATATTCACCAGTTGACAAATTTTTAATTTTAAAGTGTTCAGTTGTAACGCGCATGATAGTATCAGTTAAGTTCTCCTCTTTCACTTCCAAGAGATAAGTTTCTAGTGGAATTTCTAGGTCAGGAATGTGAATGGGGATGCAACCAAGTCGCTGCTTCAAAATCTCATTATTTAGACGAGATGTGTTTGCAATAAACTTGGCCTTGTTCAACTCGTATGGAAGAGTTTTGAAAACAACTGTAGGAATATCTGATAAAATAGTTCTACGAATTGCATTCGCTAAACTAACATTTACACCGCTAAGCGTAAAGGTAAGCGTATTGAAATCATCATTTTGTTGGAGCTTTTGAATGCGAGGATCCATGGTAATCTTATATAAAACA
>Ga0066180_10000308_pt1 | contig 10778 bp, 12 predicted proteins | sample LauGreSBDMM110SN_4_FD_59338 | JGI IMG/M metagenome (GOLD analysis project Ga0066180, IMG submission 59338) | Freshwater lake microbial communities from Lake Michigan, USA - Su13.BD.MM110.SN (version 2) (version 3) | ecosystem: Environmental > Aquatic > Freshwater > Lake | place: Lake Michigan... | reverse complement strand
CACCCGCAGAGGTGTTTCATCAATCTTTAAAGCGCGTTGCGCTTCGAACTTGAATCAGCCATTTAATTAATATTATTTAAATTAACTAGTTTTAGAGCTGAATTTTTTAATAGAATTTAGTTGCTTTGCTGTATATTCAAAAAAAACAGAATACAACATACCAAGTGTTAAACAAGCAAACAACTCAATCATAACTATGACAAATCCATATTCTGGATAGTAGTTATTAGAACTTATCCACCTTTTAACCCAGAAATATGTCATTTGCACCAAGAAAATATAGTATGAATTTTTTCCAAACACACAAATAATGCGTACAACACCTAAATATTGAAATTTTTTAGATAGATCTTTCAACATGATAAAATAAACAAAAGCAATAAAACCAGAAAGCGCAGTATGACTATGCCAGGCGGGATAAACTGGATTTAAATCAAACAAAAAGTATTGAACTACGATCAACCACAATATTCCGACCAACCAAAAAGCAGTTAAGGTTAACTTATTAAAATCCAGAATTCCACGAACATAGGCTATGCCTATTGCATAAAAAAAAGCATATCTAGTTGCAACAATGCGATACAACTCATCATTTAAATCTATTTCATGCGCTAGCAGGTCAAGCAAAACTGAAAATCCTGCTGTATAAAATAAACCCAATCTCTTATATTTTTTAATAATCAAAAAATATAATCCACCCAATAAAATATTTTCTATTGCTATGTAAATAAAATAGCCGCCGGTCCCAAATCCACCCTGTTTGAAAATTTCAGTAATCCTGTCCTCATCAATACTTCCTTTAATTACATAAACCAACAGCAACTGAAGAAACCATATAAAAATTGCCGGTTTAACAAGCTTAATAATAGATATTTTTATTTTTGATAGATGACTTAATTTATTCCTTTCTGCTGCCTCAGCATATAAAGCACCACTGACAATTACAAAAACAGGTATTGCTTGCCAAATGTGCCAAGGTGCCAAAATTGAATACAGATCTGCATAAGAAATTGAGTGTAATAAAACTACACAAATTATGGCCACTCCTTTTGCAAAATCATATTCGAGCTTTCTCATACTATAAAAAAATCTTAACTCTGTGCAATCCAGTGCGTCAGTGAAATTAATGCTCGGATTTCCCTTGTGTTATTTGATGATCCGTTCACATGTTGTGCAAGTAGCACATTAGCTTGCTTGATATCTATCAATCCATCTAAGGCCATTATTTCTGTAAAGCGCTCGACACAATATTCAGTCTTCTCTCGACAAAACCATTCACCCACTGGAACAGTAAACATCTGCTTCTTACGATAAGCCAACTAGTCACCAATTAATCCAGCAACCGCCTTTTTATAAAGATACTTAGTCTCACCATTTTTCAATTTCAACTCGCCAGGCAGACGGAAGGCAAACTCCATCATTCGGTAATCTAAAAATGGTGTGCGCGCCTCCAACGAAACTGCCATGCCCATACGATCGGGTTTAACAAGGTTATTACCTGACAACAACAGTTGCATATCTAAAAACAGGGCTTGGTTAATACGGTCTTGGTGAGGCACAGTATCAAACCAAGGTTTAGCCACATCAAATGAATCCAGTTGCCCCACGCTATTGCACATGTCTGCACTATAAAGACTGCGCTTTCCGTTTGCATCAAAAAGAGAAATGCTGTCGAAGTAACGTCGACGGAATGCGTTGTCGTCCAGCACACCAATATCTGGCTGGGCAAAGAAATCTTTGTACTTGTCGTAACCGGCAAACAACTCATCGGCACCATCACCCGTCAACACCACCTTCACATACCTTACTGCGAGCTCAGATACTCAGTAAGTTGGCAAGAATGAAACATCGCCATGGGGTTGGTCGCAATGGTATGTCGCCATGGGCAACAACTCCAGCATGTCGGGATCCACCCGCAGCATCGTGTGTTGGGTACCAAAGCGATCCGACGCAGCTTGTGCAAAAGCTGATTCGTCGAAGCGCGGGTCATGAAAACCAATACAAAAAGTTTTGACAGGTTCACTCATGTGTCGTGCCATCAATCCAACCACAATGCTGGAGTCGACCCCACCCGACAGAAATACGCCAAAAGGTACATCACTTCGCAAACGCAAACGTACCGCATCATCCAATATTGCACTTTCCAAGGGATGATCACGAAGAGCCGTCAACATTGTCATCTTTGTTGCACTATGATGGAAACTACGTATTGATCAAAATTTTTTTAAGTAATTTAAACTACTTTTTTTATAATTAACAAATATTGGTTCCGCAAAGAGCAATAATAAAACCAATCCAAATGAAGTCAATAAAACCTGAGGTATTCTATTTGCATAAATGATAATTTTATCTAAAAAAATGACATGGAAATAAATTTAAAATTAAATAAAATCGCGTCTTAATTTAGAGTATTTCAAAATAATTGGAAAACTAAAAATTATTGACATTAGTGTGGTGAAACCAAAAAACCCACCGACTAAGGAAACTACAATTGCTTGCTTGGCAAACAAATGTATTTTCCAAAAATACAGGAAGCAGAACAAAACAAAGTAAAAAATTATAAAAGAGATGACAGAAATTGTATGAAAAAAGGTAGAGGAGAGAAGCATGGACGAGACTGAACAAATCAATCCATTTTCAGAGCTGCAATTCTCAAGAACTGGGGCAGGATTCAGAACGAGACCTAATCCATGACTAAGAATATTAAATGTACCCTCTAATCCACCGCCATAGTAGTCAAGATTTTTTTGGAGAAATAAGAAAAAAAAGTAAAACAAAAATGTCAAAAATAAAATCATACTCAAAATCTTAAGGAACTTAGCAAAGAAATTTCCAGTTAGCAATGAACGTAAGACAAGCCGCCAAGATGTGATGAACAAAAATAATATCGCCACAGAAAAAGTTCCAGAACTAACGCTAGCGTACAAAAACGATATCATGATTTGCACAATTGTAATCCCATCAATTAATTTCAATTTTAATTTAATTAACCCCATCATTAACAATGATAAGCCAAATAATGCAAACATAAATCTTCCATTAATAAAAAATAACAATATAAATGGTAAAATAAAAGTATAATTTATATTTCTTGCCTTTAAAATTAACATGCGCTGCGCTTTGATCCATATCAATGAAGTTAATGAAGCCAATAAAACCACATATATTGTAAATACTTTATTCTCATCGATATCTAAAACTTGCCCAAAATAGTAACTTGGGAAGACAACCAAAAACCTTGGAAGATGGACAAGTAGCGAAGGATCAAAAATATTAAGTTCAGCAATTGAGTTGATGTATTCAATTTGAGACCATATTTCCAATTTGAAAAAATTGAATGATGCAAGCAAGAGCGCTATTAGCGTTATAGCCGAATTAATGTGTATCAATTTCAAAAACTATTAAATTTTAAGATTTTCAAAATCGTTTTATAAACTATAACAAAATCCATTAAAATATTCGATTTTTTTATGTAATAAAGGTCTCGAACTAGTCTTTCATTGTTATTCTTACAAATATATAACTGTGAAAAACCAGTAATGCCCGGCTTTATAGAGTGCCTTGCTACCCAATATTTACTCTTATAATCGTGTTCTTGTGCAGGCACATCTGGTCGGGGACCAATCATCGACATACTTCCAAGACAAACATTAATCAATTGTGGTAACTCATCAAAGTGAGATTTTCTTAGAATTTTTCCTAATTTAGTTATACGAATGTCATTAATTTCTGTAGTTTTGTATTTCATCCGTGATTTCCTAATATCCCCTTCAATCAAACCATTTCTTTCATCATTAAATTCAATGCCGACGTGATACATAGTTCGAAATTTTAAAATTCTAAATTGTCTTAAATTTCTTCCAATACGATACTGCTTAAATAAAATCGGCCCTTTAGAATCTAATTTTATTAAAATACAAATAATAGAGATTAATGGGAAAAACAAAATAATTAAAGTCACCGACGTGATCACGTCGAACAACCGCTTTAGTAAAAAGCTTCTTGAATTATAAAGAATTTGCCTGCCACGCATGAATATGCTCCTCGGTAATTTCATTCATTAATTCTTGTGGTAATTCTTTTAAATATAAATTATTATTAATTTGGTGAAATGTAGTCCCCCCTATTAGTATATGATCAACGAAGTCCATATTTGCAATTACTGAATATGCAAAATTTGACATTGATATTTCAAGATCATATTTCCTGCATGCATATTTATAAAATTTCATTATCTCAGCAATTGCCTTAATTCGCTTATTGTATATATTTATTTGAAGAGGAGATATTTTATACCTACTACGAATAGAATCTTTAAAATGCAGTACGTCCTTTTCACCATAACGGCCAGACAACAGCCCACTCGCCAAACATGAGCGTGCTTGCGTTGTTATTCCATATTTCTTTGCATTACTAAAAATTTTTTGATTAGAAGAATAATCAATTAAATTTAAAGGTGCCTGGACAAGATCAACATTCAAATCCTGATATTCCTCTAGTACAACTACAGAATGTGTGCTCATTCCCAACAATATGGACGGATAAGACTCCCTCATAAATTGAAAGAAGATTTTGTGCATATCAAACAAATGCGGGCCAGTCTTATGTAAAATAATACATTTTAGCATCCTCCCATAGACTTTCTTTGCAACTTCAAATTCTAAAATTAAGTCATCTATGCTACCATTATAATAATCAGCTCCAATTTTAAAATAAACAGATTTATCTTTGAACAAAGTATTTTCTGATATTAAGCAATCAATTGAATTCCCTCCTTCTGCATAAGCCGTTGCAGAATCAATTATTTCGAAATTTTCATATTGAATTGATTTAATTATCTTTCGAGCATTTTCCGCAGATAGATTTAAATACTTCCCAGACAACCCAAGCATTCCAAGCCCTACTTTAGCAATCATTTATTAAAATTTTAGTTATATATTCAATTTAATTTAATTTAATTCAGTTCTATTCTTATTTCAAAAGAAAAGCGAGTTTGAGGAGAAAAATTATCACCGCCTCCGTGCACTGACATGGGAGAAAACAGCATAAAATCACCTTCAAGTATATCAGGGCGGTGCTCTCTAATTAATTTATTAGTGTGCTTAATACCAGGGACACTAAATGAAATACCTGCTGAATTCATTCTTTTTCCTCCTTCATATGGAAATTCAGGTAAAACATCTTCATCAGCCCATAAATGAGAACCAGGCACTACTTTCATTGCCGAATCTGAATAGCTTGACGCTAACGGCAAATAAATATTAATAAGAGGTTTAAAATAAGGAAACCAATGATCTCGATGGAGGGTATTATTATCAGGAGAATTAGGCCGTACAACCCTAAACTCTATCTTTTCATTGTATACCCTAGTTTTTTTTTCAAAAATATCAGATGCTTGCTCCAATATTAGTCTTATCATTGGTTCATCAGTAGAGATAACTTTTGAGGGGACTATTCTTTTAATTTTATCTATGAATTTATAATGCTCCATAGGATCCTTATCAAAGGCAGCATGGTAATTTTCGAGTTCAAAATTATTCTCAACATATACACCATACTCCCTCAATTCGGCAGCTATATAATTACCAAATTTTTGTTTTAACGATCTAAATTTTTTAAAATCACCTCTAAAAATTTGATATCCATATCGAGCAAAAATTGCGTTATCATTCAATAACTTATGGGCTGGCACATTATTCATTTAAGACTCCTGCAATGTTTTTTCAGATTTTACTTAGATTTTTATCTTTTTAATAATACCGGCTTGCACTGCATGAGTGCATCATGACAAAGCCGGATATTACAAAAAAGTAGAACGGCTCCGCAAATTAAAGTTTCTTAATAAATTTTTATAGTTGTTGATCGAATTATTTTTTCAATTAACACATATAAGCAATTAATGAAATTTTTATTTTATTAAATTTTAATAATTATTTTATTTATAATTATTTTTTTGCTGGTCGAATTTTTATTATCTGGTATTAATATTAATTAATATGATTTAAAAATAGAATTTACGCCACTTCCAACCAATGTGTCAAAGATATTAAAGCCCGAATTTCGCGTGTACAGTTTTGCGTGCCATTTATATGCCTGGTAAGGAATTGCTCAGCCTGTCGAACTTCAATCAACTCGCTTATTTTCCCTATCATTGATATCCTCTCTTCGCAATATTTTACCTTATTGTCGCGAAACCATTCACCTACCGGCACCGTGAACATCTGCTTCTTACGATAGGCCAGTTCGTCACCAATCAATCCAGAAACAGCCTTTTTATAAAGATATTTAGTCTCACCATTTTTCAGTTTTAGCTCGCCCGGCATACGGAAGGCAAACTCCATCATCCTGTAGTCCAGAAACGGCGTGCGCGCTTCTAACGAAACAGCCATCCCCATCCGATCGGGTTTAACAAGGTTGTTCCCCGAAAGAAGCAGTTGCATGTCAAGGAATAAGGCTTGGTTAATCCGATCTTGGTGCGGCACAGCGTCAAACCTAGTTTTAGCCACATCAAAAGAATCCAGTTGCCCCACCCCAGCACGCATGTCTGCGCCATATAGGCTGCGTTTACCCTCTGCACTAAAGAGTGAAATGCTATCGAAGTAGCGGCGCTGAAAAGTTTTGTCGTCTAAGTTCGAAATTTCTGGCTGCGCGAAAAAGTCCTTGTACTTGTCATACCCTGCAAACAGCTCATCTGCACCGTCCCCGGTCAGAACCACTTTGACATCTCGCACCGCGAGTTCAGATACGCGATATGTGGGTAAGAATGAAACGTCGCCATGGGGTTGGTCACAGTGATAAGTTGCCATGGGCCACAAATCCAGCATGTCGGGCTCCACCCGTTCCATCGTGTGTTGGGTGCCAAATCGATCTGCAGCGGCTTGTGCAAAACTTGACTCATCATAACGCGGATCATGAAAGCCAATGCAAAATGTTTTGACAGGTTCTGTCATGTGCCGCGCCATCAGTCCAACGACCGTACTGGAGTCGACCCCCCCTGACAGAAATGCGCCAAACGGCACGTCGCAGCGCAGCCGCAAGCGAACAGCATCATCGATGATAGCGTTAAACTCCACAATCCAATCTGCCTCGCTGCGTCCATGCACGGGTTGCACATCGGCCAAATTCCACCAGCGCCAAGTTTCAGATCCATCGCGTGTGACTTTCATGGCATGACCCGGCATCAAATGTTTGATGCCTTCGTACATGGTGTACGGCGCAGGTACATAGTTGAAGCTCAGGTAGTGGTGTAACGCCTCTTTATCCATCGCAGGCTTTGGCATACCTGCCTTCAAGATGGATTTAATCTCGGATGCAAAGGTCAGTTGCCGTCCGTCGTCATGCACATAAAGTGGTTTCACACCGATGCGATCTCGCACTAAATACATGGCATGCTCGCGCTTGTCAATGATGGCAAAAGCAAACATGCCATTGAGTTTGTGTAAGAAACCCATTCCTTCAGATTCATAGAGGCGCAAAAGAACCTCTGTGTCCGAATGCGTGCGACAGGGGTGACCTATCCGCGCGAGGTCTTGTGCAAGCTCAATATGGTTAAAGATTTCACCGTTTTGAACAACGATGATTTGCCCATCGTCAGAAACAAAGGGTTGGTGACCGCCTTGCAGGTCAATGATCGACAAACGCTGGTTACCAATCGCCATGCCTTTTGTGGCGTAGACGCCTCTATCGTCTGGGCCGCGATGACGTATAGCTTCACCCATCGCAGCCAGCACATCAGCTTCAAGTGACCTTACATCGCGGTGGTAATAGCCAAAAATTCCACACATATCAGTTGCCGCCTTTGAAGATGACTTGCTTGATGGTCATCAAGATGATTCGTGCATCGAGCGCAAGAGAAACATTTTTTGCGTACGCCAAGTCCATCGCTTTTCTTTGCTCTGTTGTTGCCTCAGAACGCATGGTCGATTGCGCAAGACCTGTGATGCCTGGACGAATACTGTGCCTAAGCATCCACTTATCTTCGGTATAAAGGACGCGTTGTGCGGGCACGCCTGGCCTTAGTCCAACGATGCTCATGTCACCAACCAGCACATTCAACAATTGTGGCAACTCATCCAGGCTGGTTCTGCGGACGAATCTGCCGATGGAGGTAATTTGTGGATCTCTATCAGCAGTAGAAAAGCCGCCAAGGCTTTCTGCGTTGATGACCATGCTTCTGAATTTCCACATGCGAAAAATTCGGCCATCTTTGCCTACACGCTGCTGGCCAAACAAACTGGGGCCTGCATCTTGCAACCGAACGAATGCAGCTATTATCAAAAGCAATAGCATCAAAATAAGAAGTGTCATCAGTGACAACACAATATCAACAAGTCGCTTAATCAATTTTGACTTTCGATTGGTTTTTTATACATCAAAACCTTTTGTAACAAAACAATGATTGCAGCTAAGCAGCAACATGCGAAAAGGCCATGCAAAAGAATTTGACTCTCAAAAACAGGTTTCAGCAGACGGTCAATAAAAATGGCTGCACAAGTCATGCAGGCAATGACCAACATGCTAAAAAACAATCTTTTATCTAGCCAGCCCATTAAATTTTTGGAAAATAAACCGCATTTCATAGCCAACCACAAAGCGTGAATCACTTGGAAGCCGACTATCGAAGCAACCAACAGGCCCTCCGACTGATGCCAAATGCCTGGGAGGGCCAATACCGGAAGTAAAAACAAACATGCCAGGGTGACTTTGAAAATCACCCATGGCTGCTCTTTGGCGTTTAGATCTGCCATGGCCATGCTGGACAATGCAAGAAATGGCAAGCCAACCATCAGCAACTGTGTCAGGCTGACTACTCTTTTGATCGCCGTTGAGTCCATTGCGCCCCTGCCAAGAGCCAACTCAACCAGCGGACCGGCAAAGTAAGCAATCAAGACACCCGCTCCAACTGCGTTGGTCAGTGCGCGCTTCAGGCCGTTGTGCAGGGTTTGTTTGGCTGCCTGCCTATCTCCACTTGCATGGTGAGCACTTAATTGAACCAATGCCACTGTCGCCAACGAAGTAACCAAGACCCCGGCTGGAAGCTCAACCAGTTTTGTGGCGTAATTTAATGCCGCGATGGCACCGGGGCTGACGGTTGATGCAAATGCTCGAACAATAACAGGTACCAAAAGCATCAAAGATGCTGTTGCAGCTGTGGTCAAGAACCCACGTATAAAAATTGAATCCACTGAAGATGGTTTGATGGAACCGAAGAACCAAGCACGGGGGAGAGTGAGACATTGACTCAATAAACGCAGGGCTGCTCCTGTGGCGATGCCAATACCCAAAATAAACAGCGGGTCATAACTTGAATATTGCTCAGAGGCGAGCGCCGTGATAACGATCAAATTGAAAATAAGGGTGCCACAACCTGCAACCAAGAATTTTTGCTGAGAGTTCAAGCTAGCACTTGTGACACCCGTGGCAGCAGCCAGTGGAATAGCAATGGCGGTCGCAATAACTGCTGCCGTTGACGGCATGGCACTCGTTACAAGCCCAGGTGCCAAAAGCGAGAACCACACGCCGGGAACAAGAACAAGGATCAAAGCCATCAAGCCAAACAAGATAGAAACGAAGAGCAGCATCTGACGACTGAGTGCTTGAGCAGACTGTAGAGGCAGTGCGCGAAAACGAGGAATAAGGGCAGCACTCAGTCCACCAGATAAAACCAAATTGACCAGCAAGTCCGGTAGCGTCAGTAAGAGTACTGCTACATCAGCTGAAACCGAAACACCAAAAGCTGCAGCGAGTTGGATTTCTCTGAAAAGTCCGCTGACTCTGCCAGCCAACAAAGTGGCGCCTACAAGGGTGGCTGCGCCGATAGCCCAACGGCCAATGCGAACCCCACCGTCAGCGGTCACGTTGTTCCAGTTGTTTGCGATTGGGCTGTTTCGCAGCAATATCAGCAACAACCGTTTTCACCAACTCATGCTGCAAATTGAGTTCTTCTATCGGGCTACTGCAGCCTGCTTCATAGGCTATTCGTAACTTTTGCACTTCATCTGCAAAGTTCATTTGAGCCTGGATTTCTTCAACACTGCCAGCCTGCCGGTGGAATGTTCTGGAAAGTATGGCGCAGTTCGAACCAAGACGAGCATGCTCCGACAAAAGCATTTCGGCCGGAAGCATTCCCTCACCCACTCGCGCCAAGCCGCCAATACCAAAGGGAATGCCTGCTTTTTTGAGTGTTTCGGTCATTCGCTCCACATGACCTGACACCAATGGTTCAAACATGAAGCGGCATCCCATCTCAAGATGCAAATCGTTCAGGCCAATTAGCACTTCATCAACGCCAGGCACTTCAACACAGGCAGCCAAGTTTTCCATGGCGTCAACCGTCTCAACCAATAAACAAACCTTGGCCCTTGAATTGACAGCCTTGCAAAACCTTCGAACTTCATCTGCACCACGAAACATGGGCAGCATCAACACATCGGCCCCGCGTTGTATGGCGTCATCCACTTCGTTTTCTGTATTCGGGTTCACGGGGTTAAGCCGCACCAATAAAGCACCACGAGGTAACAGGGGACGAAGCAGGCTGATGTCTTCTGGTGCGTGGCGACTGATGACCGTACTCAAATGCCCCTGACGCTCAACTTTGCCTAAGATTTCAAGATCAACAAAGATACGGTCTGCGCCTTGGCTGATAACAAATGAAGCTATTTTTGGATTGTTTGTAATGAATAAAAATTTAAAATCAGATGATTTCATTTGAAGAATATGGCGGATTCAAGCACGAAGTGCAACTTTGATTAACTGAGGTGAAGGTGGCTGAGAATGTT
>Ga0066180_10000307_pt1 | contig 10796 bp, 9 predicted proteins | sample LauGreSBDMM110SN_4_FD_59338 | JGI IMG/M metagenome (GOLD analysis project Ga0066180, IMG submission 59338) | Freshwater lake microbial communities from Lake Michigan, USA - Su13.BD.MM110.SN (version 2) (version 3) | ecosystem: Environmental > Aquatic > Freshwater > Lake | place: Lake Michigan... | reverse complement strand
GCAATAAACTGCACGAGCTGAGAAGAGAGCTCGGAGAGGCCAAGGCCGCAAACTCAAATCTGGAACCCCTCCTTGAAAAATTGAAGGCACTTCGGAAAGAGACCCAAACTTCTGAAATCTCTCGCAAAGACCTCGAGAAAATAGGAAGAGAATGCGACGACTTGGCAGGAGCGTACAAAATCAATTCCGAAAATTACAGATACCTCGTGTCAACCATTATGGTTGCCATTGGGGGTCTCGTCGCTGGAACCGGGGGTCTGGTGGTGGCTGCCTTGGAAAGGAAAAAGACAGCTCAAGCGATCCAAGAACATAACATCAAACATTTGAAGAGATTTGAGGAGAACTACGCTAAGCAAGCAAGGAATAATAAGAACACCTCAGATGCGAATGAAAGACAAGATACAGAATACATGATAATATCCAACGAAGAAAAACGAAGGCAACGTGAAGAAGATGCAATGAGAAGAGCGGAGGAAGAGCAAGCAGCCACACAAAAAAAAGAAATTCAAAGGATACACGAACAGAAGATATCCGATATTGTAGACAACCACAACAGGTGGGTAAACAGACAGATTGAAGAAGACAAGATAAAAGAGGATGAAGACCGACTAAGAAGACTAAAAGAACAAAAAGAAAAACGAGAAGAAATTGTAAGAAAGGAAAAAGAAAAAGCACAACAAGAAAAACAAGATAGATACATTGGAAAGGGTGCACCACCAGCGCCTCCTAAAGGTAAAGGAAAAGGCGACAAAGCCAAAGCGGGAGGGAATGACTCTGGCTACTATGAACAAAAAGGTAAAGGTGTGAACGGCAAGAAAGACGGGACAGGGACAGATCCAAATGTGTTACAGCTTGTTCGCACAGGCAATGATTTTAACCTGGAACCTAGAACTGCAGACACCCTGATCAAGAGCTTGACCACGACAGAAGACCCTGGTCTGATAAAGAATCTCGAAGGTCGGATGAGTTTCCTGCTTGGAAATGTTATAATCCCCATAGTCAACGCAATGTACTTGAGACGCTGCAAGGGGGGCAACAACACCCCTTGGCTCGAAGGCTACACAGCTGTCACACATGACTTCCAGAGATTTATAAAAAATTACGGACGCAACAGAAACTCATTCGTTGATGAACAAAACCAAGACTACTTTGCAGAAGATGTGAAACTCAACATTCTGATTCTCAGGGAACAACAAGAAAAAGCTAGAAAACAAATAATTAAAGTCAAAGAAGAAATGAATGATAAGATAAAAAAAGATCCTAAAAGATTTTACATTAAAATATTACAGGAAAAAGATAAGGAACTGTATTTCAACTCAAATGAATTACTTGAGAGGACATCGGAACAAACGAATAAATACGGCAATCATGGGTTGTATCAAGTCGTAGATGAAGCTGTAAAGGCCGCCTTAAATTCTGAGTTTTACAATAATCCCGTAGACAAGAAAAATTTCATTGTGGATGTTTTGTCTGTCTTGGATAAGTTTTACCAAGCTGTCATAGACTTGAGTACAAATGATAATTCAAATCAGAAGGCACATAGACATTTGCAAAGAAAATATGTTCTGTTATCTATCAATCCTACTCCCGAAAATAAGCCGTGTTCAGAAGTCCTGACTCATTGGGAGCACTATAACAACAACACGTCCGACATGTTGAAGACGGTTGAAATAGGGGTGTCCAGAGGGAATGTGCCAGGCAGAGAACTAGGTTTGCTGAACATGAGTTACAACCCAAAATACAGCGATTTCGATTTCTTGTTTAATTCTTTGAAGGAACAAATCAATGAAAAAAGGAGACAAAATAGACTTAAGGAACATCAGTTACATAAACCAAAAAAGACAACTAGGAAACAAGAACCAATAAGGAATGCCTTCAACGTTTTGTACGGATTGGAAGGTAGACTACCCATTGAAGATAGGGAGCTTTTGGTTCTCGTAGTGGCACTCAGAAAAGCGAAAGAACTTCCATTCTGTTTCATGGAATTTAAACAAGTTCTTACTGACTGTATTAAAAATCAAGGAACACATTATTTCAGTCAACATGGTCAATTGGGTAACAACTTCTTTCTCATATGCTCTAAGATAGAAGAGAATACGGATCTCAAAATGAGTCTGCACGCCATCGAACAACTCTCAGTCTCTTGTAATGCGTGGATTATGACATTCAAAACAATCCTCACAGAAAAAATAGACATAGTTTATTTTGACACAATACAAAAATTGGAAGAAGACAAGAGGCCTACCTTTTTTGACATGCTTGAAAAGATCAAGAACTTCAATATATCGGTTGATTATGTTCCTGAAATCGAAGAATCCATAAAAAATATAGAATCAGAAACGTGCGAATATATAGCAAACCTTATCGGAACTGGATATAATAAATCGAAATACTATAATAAATTATTTAAAGCAGCACTAAAATCCGAAAAATACAGCATACAGGACTCCGATCTGAAAAATGTTTTTGTGGCCTACAAAGATATTATGATAGCTCTGACAATCATAACGAAGGTGCTCAACAGCAGATTCATGCATGTTTGTACGACATCGTATCCTCAACATAATTCGCAAGAATAGACAACCTGGAAGCGTTCGGCGCACCTGAGAGGCGCGGAGTGCGAGTGAAGTCTCAGGGCCGGCGCCGAAGCCGAAGCCTCGATCGAAAAAACTACTATGCCCGTGGGGAGCGTCTGGATATGAACCAGGGCCCCGTCAAGCGCGATCTCCGCTCCTCCCTTTCGCTCGTTGCAAAAGAGAGCCACCGGGAGAGAGAGGTGTTTCAGGAGGTCCCCTGGATCCAGGGCGGCGAACTCCTGTGGAAGCGTCTTGGGAGCCAGCACCGTGCACTGGTAGGGGAGGGTGTCCAGAACGGTTGCCACTGAACGAATCCCGCTGCAGCAAGGGTGGGCCTTGACAATATCTTCTAGAGACGGGTGCTGGTGGTCGTGGGACGGAACCACGTCTTCAAGGTCCACGTACAAGATGTACTTCGCAGGGACGCTCGCCCCCGCAGGGACCATCTTCTGTCTCAACCCCAATCCCGGGAGCAGTCGCAGTTCGCCGTTTTGTTGCACGAAGAGGCGGTGCAAGCCCCTTGAAAAGTCCACTTGGAGGTCGTTTCCTGCGCATGACAGAAGCGTGAGAGACCCGGAAGGGTCCAGGTCGGCTGTCATGGTGTCCAGGAAACTCTGCCCTGCCGGGGTCCTGGCTTCGGCCGTCACCGTCACTCCTTCAGAGGTTCTGTTCTGTACGATGACGAGGCACGCGTCGGTCTGAGAGACGCCATGTCGGACGGGGTTAGTGGTCGCCCTGACGATTCCGGAGCCGTTTCTTGCTCCTGCGAGACGATGCATTTGAGCGCGCTTCTCTTTGTTGGTGTTGGGGGCAGATCTACAAGAGAGATATGAACTTGCCGAGAACTTGAAAAAGTCCGCATGAGAGTGGGTATGACTGAATGCATCCACTTCACCTCCGAGCCCTTTGCTTGTCTGTCCTCTTCCTCTCCTTGAGATATGCCTTTCCCAGTCCAGGATTCTTCTCGCACTCCCTGACCAAACTTACTGCCAAAGTGTCCAACTCCTGGCATAAAGTGATGTCCTCCTGGCCGGCATTAGAATTTGCTCTTCTTTGCGCCAAACGACACTTGTATTTGTCGACTGTATCCAGCCTAACTTTTGCTGTCGTGGTGCCCTCAGCCACCTTCATTCTGAGCTCTTCGAATACTTAGAGAGCCTTGCTCTTCTTGGAGGCCTTGCTGGCTTGCAGACCGGCGCGCGTTGATCTCACTCGCTCTTCTCTGCTGGCTCCCTCCCACCGAAGAAGAGCTGCCTCTCGATGGCGGTCGCTCTGTAAACTCTTCCCATTCTCTGAAAAAAGAAGAGGCTTTGAGCGAGGTGGCATCTTCTTCCCTCAAGCCCGGTGTGTTCTTGTACAGCTCCAAAATATTCAAAGCGAGGCTGTCTGCAGAAGACGAGGTCAGAGCATAGCCGGTTGCGAGCCTTCCTCATAGACACTCGCTTCTCATAGGGGCCCACTAGCTTCAGCCCCTCTGCTGCAGTGATGCTGCTGCTGTCCGGATTTTTTTTCCTTTTCACAGAAGTTGAGCCCCGATGCTTCCTTCAACAAGCTGCATTCATCCCGACCCTCGGCTGATGTGTTCTGGGAAAAGGCTGCCCATTTTTGGGATGCAGCCTTGCTCCGGGGGCCGGGGTGGTCTCCTAGGAACGGCATCTCCCGAAAAATATTTTATAGTGGACAACCGCCCCGACCCACCTTTTCAAAGACGTACCCCAAATCGACCACGAGATTTTCAACAAGCAGCGCAGCGTGAGGAGTCACCACCTTCACCTAAGGTATATTCCGAGAGTATGACAAAGCCATATGTTCGCAGACATCACCGAAAGCATGGTGGCCCAGGGCTTTCCGATCACCGCCTCAGGGTACTACTCACTCCAGAAGAACCTCTACGTGGGAGTCCCAGCGGTTCCCAGCAAGAAGAACTGGCACGTCTTTTCGAGAGACGACAGGCCCTGCGTCCTGAAAGTGTTGGCAGACGATGTTACTGTGGATCTCAACGGATTCGTCCTGGCAGCTTCCACAGAGCACACCCAGGGTCTGGCGCTTGTGTACGTGGCCACCGGCGTCAAGAACTTCACGTTGAAGCAAGGCCACCTCATGACGTGCTGCGTGGGGGTCTTTCTGGACATCAGGTGCTCCAACTCGACCCTCGTCAACCTCCAGGTGTCCAACTTCTTGGAGAAGGGGATCCTTTCCTATTCCCCTCAAGGACTTTTCGTTTCGGATTGCATAGTCGGACCCAACCTCAGCATCTTCTACACCATGTCGCAGGAACTCTATGCTTTGGTCAGGTACGGATCCGCCATCACTCCCTCGGAGCTCGCGGCTTGGCAGAATTTCTCGGACAACCTCGCCCTGGCTGAAACGTCCCACGTAGCCGGGATCTCTATCGTCCCGGACGCGAAGCACGACGCCCCGTATCCTGCAGAGAAAGACACGGGGAGCGGAGTAGTTCTTAGGAATGTGCAGGTGACGCAGCTGACCATGAATTTTAGGGAGCACAGTCTCCTGCTGGGCGTCGGCGTCATCACCAATACTGTCTCCAAGGCTCGGGGCATCCTGGGAGAGGTGCTGCCCGAGTGGTATCTCCTGCGGAAGACGGCCTCCAAACGCCTGCAGGTGGGATTCTACCCGTCTCTCCAAGAGAAGGATACCTCCTTTGCCACGGACGCCGGGGGGTTCCTGGTGAACACCGGATACACCTCGGACGGGTACGAAGAACAAGTCACTGTATGGGTGAGGGGAGTGGACAGGGAAGGGAACGGGGTGAGGGGTGTGCAAGCCATTCTCGTAGTCGGGGCAGGGTCTCCCTTGCTGGAAAACGTCCAGACTGAGATGCCAATCTTTGCGACTCTATCGTCCAGGGTTTTGCTTCCAGCCCCCAAACATGTGGAAAAAATAGATCTGACCTCTGCTAAGAGGGCCTTCCAGGTGGTGGTGCTCCCTTCACCCACGCAGACAGATAAATATTGTTGCCCCAATGTAGAAGGAGCAGCCAGCGCCTACTTTTCGAGGGAACGAGCCTCCTTCGACGTACGACCCGGAGGAAACCAGCGTCCTATCCTTACAGGTTCCATCTTCGGGATAGGGAGCAAGTGATTCCGTTGGTCCTCATGTAGTTTTGGAATTCTTGTTTCCCACCTTTGTGGTGCTCTAAGGTGCCTGGAAAACATTCAAAAAAAAAACACTACCAGTTTCATTGATTCCTCCAGAATTCAGAAGGCTTGTAAGCCCCGTAGGAGAGATCGCTAGTTGCTTCACGTGGAATCTGCTTACAGGAAGCAGACCCACTGCTTTGGCATATTTCCCAAAGACCTGTGAGGCGTCTTGGTCGCAAGGCAAGATCTCGTTCAGAGATTTCAAGCACAACGTACGATGCACCTGAAGATCATAGAGCCAGTGAACTAGCATTCTAGTTTTAGAATGCTTTGAGTCGCCGTAGAAAACTAGAATGAGGGCAAGGGAGTACTTCTGAAAACTTGGTTTTCCAGGCCTTTACTATTATATCCAGTTGTCTTCGAAGATCTATAGGTAAGTCATCTGGACCAACCTTGGCCTGCATACTGTGATCTATGGCCAAACGAACATAGTAAGTAGCTATACGCCATTTGGAAGCCTTGCTGAGCCCTCTTCCCTGCTCCACTTCCCAGATGGTCACCTCCCTGTGGATTGCCTTCTCGAGCTGTACGCGAAAGGTGGAAGCTATTATATTTTGACAGGCTGTAAGGGAGTCCATTGCCAACTCAGCGATAAAACTCCACATGTAATCCATAGGAGTCCACGGCGTGTTCCCAGAGAAAAGTATTTTAGAGGCTTCTTCGATAGCAGGATCGCTGCTTGACTTACGAGAGCGGATTCCTGAATGAGGTCTGCAAGGATCTCGACCCTCTATAATACCGCAACTTGTGAAGCATCTGTTCCACCAAGTTTGATTGCCAATAACCGGAACAGATTCTCCATTCTCCAAAGTAACGAGCAACACTTGAGTAGCGACCAAAGAGCCTTTGGTGGCAATGCTGTGAAGCCTCTTTACGCAGTATAATAGGATGGTGAGTACGTCTTCTATATTCTTTTGAAAGGTCGTAGAACGCGTGCTCAAATAACCGTAGTTTTGACCAAACCTTGAATCTGTGATGTACTGTCTTGTATGAAACTCCATCTATCCCTTGTATTGCTGACCACTGACGTCCCGTTCTGTAAACAAACATTATTTTGCTCAGAGCTTCTACCGATGACAAGGTGCGAGGCCTACCCAAACGCTTTGGAGGGTCCTCTCTCAAAATACATCTGGCCAATGCATTTCTAGTGGCGACTGGAATGTAGTCAGACCTCATTTTTAAATAAATTTGAAATGCATCAGTCTTTGATTTTTCAGACGCCGTCTTAGCAATTGCGACATCTTCGATCTGTGCTTCTTCGAACTCGCAATGCCACGAGAAGGGAACTTATCCCTCAGAGAACTTGCTCGGGATCACTTGGTCGGCCCCCAGGAAAAGGACCCAACCTGTCCGGGATCAGACACGCTTGCCGAGGCACCGTTGTAGTTGAACGAGCCGACGAAGTTGCCAGCGGTATAGTCCTGCCTCACCGATCCCCAGTCTCCTGGCTGGGGATCGGTGACCTGGCGGTTATGATTGGCGCTGTCCGCGCACTTGAATTCCAGCACCTTCTTGCTGTCGGCTGTCTTGCAGCTGGTGCAGCCGAGGGTCTGTGAAGCCCCCATCGCAAGAGTTTACTGAACAAAAGCTCAACTCGACACCAAGAAGCGAAACCGCCAACAGATTTCAGCTCTCAGGGCCACCCGCTCGAGCCAAGGGGTAACTCAGCGAGCGTCATCGTTGTATGTGCTGCTGGATTCGTGACACTTTTTGTTGCTTTGTCCAATGAAGTCACGTGCTTCTCACTGTATACCCTGTTGCTTTTTATACTCTATCACTTCTTCACTCTGGAATCTCCAGCCTGTTTTGAAGGCAGAAAACGGCCACGTCTTTCCAGAAGTAGACGCCCAGCCTTCTGTAGAGGGGATTTGCGGGATTGGCGATGGACCCTACTCTGAGATGGAGAAAAGAGCTTTCCGGCAGACCAATGGAACGCCTGACCTCTACAGACTTCATGATCTTGTATTCGGGAAGAAGTCTGCAGGGGGGGCAAAGGACCTGTTTGGTGCACACGCGGAGCCTTCCTTCAGGCCCTGCGCAGGAAATACAGGGACTACTACTACTCTTCCCTCTGGTCATGCAGGAGACAGTCTTTGATGTATGCATGTCTCACACAGTCTTCGGTGCAGAAACTCTCCGCGCGTTGTTGAGGAGAACCTGCTGCTTGACTTTTGTGTAGTACTTGAGGTTGTTGAGGTCATCGAACCTCGTCCCTGACACGTTTCCGGTGGTGTACGGGACCATGGTCTGCAAGAAAATGGGTGTGGCGTCGCAGACCCCTGCCTTTGTCACAACGCCTCCCAGGATGCACTGTCCGTCGGGATTGGAGGTGCCGTTCACGGAGCCCCAGCAGCTTTCCGGGAGAAGAGCACTGGCCCCCGTGGATGTTCCCACCGCAAAGTCAAGCTGAGAAGTATATCCTCCGGTAGTGTTCATTTATCTGTATACATAAAAGAGGAGTGATGATTCATCAGGGCGGAGGCGCGTCTTCGTCTCCGTTTTTCCATCCAACTCCCCGGAGCTTTTCTCCCCATGCTTTGCCCAGAGGGGCTATGCTTCGGAGACAGCAACAACATATTGATCTCGTTTCCTCTGCTCCTCCTCTTCCTCCTCCTCACACTGCACCCCCTCCCCAGGCTCTGAGGCGACAGACCTTCAGGGCACCCAGCGTTCTTTCGGAGCATCTGCTCCAGGGGCAGAACAAGGGCCTGGTCTATCCCGGAGCGATACAGGGCCCGTCTCAGTCTGCCCCAATGTCCAGGGTCGCGCAGAGGATGGCCCCCATCGCCCGGCCTATCGCCCCCAAGAGCTGCAGATCGTGCGGTGGATAGGTAATTTATGATGCGATGTTTTAAAGAGTATGTCTTCAGAACATATTTCAGATGCTCAAAAATTTAGAGACCTGTGGGGCTCCCTGACCGAATCCAAAGTTTCGAACTCCAAAGAAGAAAAGCTGTGGGAGGAGCTGTGGGAGAAGCTTCGTCGCATCAACCAGCACAAAGGCATCAGGCCCGTATCATGGGGGGTCTTTCCCTACGAGGCTTCTCGATACCTCTTGTACGTGGCGCGAGCACGAAGGAAGGGTGTCGTCACCAGGACACATCCCTCTCTGGACTCCATTTTCTCCTGGATGGAGGAGTGCCTGACCTTGCTCCACCCCCACTGGTGGAAACTAGTGGACGTCGCCAACGTTCCTCGGGACTTCGAGAGGCAACTTATAGATTTTTTGTGGAACATGAACAAGATATACACTCTGGCTCATTATGTCGAAAGGAAGGAGCTGAGACGCATAGACGATTCCTTCTGGCACTGGCTAGCTGCAGTGCTGTCTTATGCATATGTTCTCCCAGAGCCCGAGGATGAAAAAAATGGTGGCCGCGGGACCTCACAACACGACGACAACCCCATCGGCCTCCTCGAAACGCACCAAAGAACGGGAGGCGGAGGAGCCCCATCTCCACTGAGTCCTCAAATAGATCTCGGCTCTGTAAACGATTCTTGTAAGTGGAGTGGTATCTTGAAGGATAATGAGAGACTGAATCAGATACAATCAGAATACATAAAAAAACTGGAGGAATATAATTCTCTCGAAAAATACACGCAACCATTCAGAAGTCGTGTAGAAAACTTGAGGAAAGAATTGAACACGCTGGCAGAAAAATTGGACAAAGAAGAACAAAAAGTCCTGGAAATGGCATCGAGGACTCGGGATGCAAACAAATGGACAAGTTTCACGACAAATCTTTTGGATAAAAGACAGCTTGCCCTGATGGACAATCTCTCAAGTTGAAACTAGAGTCTCTTCCTTCCCGGAGAGACATTTTGGGAATGGTCGGCTTACCTTTCTTGCGTCATTCCTTTGCTGTTCACAATCTTTGGAGCGTACGAAGCTTTGGGTGTAAGAATGTGGAAGTTCCGAGCATATATTTTAGAGACCGAACACTCGATAGGATTTGTCAGAGGTGTTGCTTGGGCAAATCCGGAAGACGCTCTTCAATTTCATTCCCAACGCTTGTAGCCTTTGGCGCGGCAAGCATCTGCTCAACAGGGTTCGGCCAAGACTTGGCTCCTCAAGCGAGCTTGTGGAGAAGAATGGAAAAGATCCACATATGCCCGATCGACGAGTTTCGCACCTGCCAGTACCGTAGCAATTCTTTGTGTCGCCGCAGCCTCTTGAAAGCTGCTGTAGCTTCTGGGTATGACCGACGAGGCATTTACCAACACAGACAGAAACTCCACGGATTTTGCTTTCGAGGGTGCTAGAATTTCTGGAACAGGGATTTCTATGCGGCCATCAATATTTTGTCATGCTATACACGTCGGTCGTGATAAGTCATAAACGACCAGATGCTTTTGATCGAGCTTTCAAGATTTCCAATTGCGCTACGCCACATATTGCACGGAATATTTTCCAGACGCTGCGTAATCCTCAATGCAACACCCTCTAGTAAATGAAGAATAAATTCCCAGGGGTCTACCTACCTACAAACAATTATCAGACTCTCTCTTAAATGCCTCTCCCAGACAGTGAAGCTGCAAATCTCATGGCACAACTGTGGGGAAACGACCATAACCTCTCGCTCGAAGAGGAGAAACTGTATGCCCAACATTACTGGAGCCTAGATTCTCCAGACCTGATTCTGCCTATACTCGATTTGGAGTTTCATATTAAGGCCAAAGAATACTTTCACGGAGCAATACAACACAAATTCAATGGGGATCAGAACTATGCCATGCAGAAAATATTAGTGTGGATCCAAAAAGTCAACTCCGAAATCAAGAGTGAAGTAGTCCGTATCCGTTTTGGATATGTACCAACATTATCAACGTATCCGTTGTTCGACCAAAAACTAGAACTGTTTTTTTACAACGTGCATACTATGCTACAGGGAATTCATTTACAAAATCAGATTCCCTCCAGTGATATGTTCTGGTACTTGTTCTCCCATGCCTTGGAAGCGATGTCCGAAAACTCCCCTGTGACCGTCACCGAGAACAAGAAAGACACCAAGAACAAGAAAAACACCAAGAACAAGAAAAACACCAATATAAAGAGAGG
>Ga0066180_10000306_pt1 | contig 10797 bp, 9 predicted proteins | sample LauGreSBDMM110SN_4_FD_59338 | JGI IMG/M metagenome (GOLD analysis project Ga0066180, IMG submission 59338) | Freshwater lake microbial communities from Lake Michigan, USA - Su13.BD.MM110.SN (version 2) (version 3) | ecosystem: Environmental > Aquatic > Freshwater > Lake | place: Lake Michigan... | reverse complement strand
ATGTTAAGGAAGATGATGAGAATAGAGCTACATTCAGGAAGTTATACTAATGGTAATAAGTCAGACTTAGATTGATAAAATGATAGAAACGGAGAAGCAGGAGAAAAAAATATCTTGCCGAGATTTAGAGGAGCTTATTAGGGCAGAATTACTGTCTTCTAGAGTAGACGAACTTGTATTTACGCAAACAGCAAGAGCTATACTTACGAAAGGGAGTAATAATTTTATTAAAGCAATTCAAGGAGCAACAAGTAGAAAATGAACCAAGAGATACAACGACATATTACCGGTATCTATAGTAAATTAGATGATTTTGATAATACTAAAGATTTGCTTGAGATCCGTTATTGGCTTTTAAGTAGCAACCTTGGTCAGAATGACAATTTTCTGGTGGCAAGGTTCAACATAGAAAAGCAAAAGTCCGTAGTTACCGGGCATTTAACTCAGCTAGCGGAATCGGTAGATGATCTGGAGATATATGTGCACCGATGCAAGCAGCTAGTTTTAGTAGAACGCGAAAAAGACCCTAAATTTGCAAAAGCTTATGATAAGTATCACAAAAAACTTAAAGGCAATATACAAGGCGTTTCTCTTGATAATTAGCCGTTAATAGCATTATAACAAAAGTAAAAATATATGGTAATATAAAATTTAAGGACTCTCCCTCTTCTGCCACTTTGCAGAAGAGAGCAGAGCCAGTAAAGCCATTAAAAATGACTAACAACGATGAGATGTACGGGAATAACTATAAGATCCAACAAGTTTTTTAGTTATTTCCTACATATCATTATAGCATATTTAAAGGGAAGTGGAGAATTTTCTTGCTTTATTGACCTAATAAAATAATTAGCAGTCATTGTTTAGTCACTATTTTAAAGGCTTTTAAGCCATCTAAATAACTTAATCTGATATATTTTTCTTACAAAAGAATATTTCTAATGTTATTAATGTAAAAATTATGATAGAAGGCTAAACATTAGTTATATGCTCACAAACACGAATAATCTGGATAAATATCAGTTAAAAAAATTATTGGAATATAACGGAATAAATATAATTAAAGATCATGGGAATTATTATCAAATAACATGTCCTAATTGCAAAGAAGCTGAAGCGTTTATTGAATATTCAGGAGAAAAACGCTGGATACAGTGTAACAGGCAAAATAACTGTTCTAAAGACGGAAAAGCTTACAATAAAAAAATATGGAATTTTATTGCAGAAGTACAAGGACTTGAAGAAAATGATAAAGCTAAAATAGTTCAGTATATAAATGAAACTTTAGCAAAACCTGATCTAGAAAACGATATAATTCCTAAAGAAGAAATAGCTACACTTGAGATCACAAAAGAAGACTTAAAATTTTTACAGTATTGTGAGGAAATATTTAAACAAAATATAAATCAAAATAGTGAAACTGCTAATTTTGTTAAAAAATATTTACAAGAGGAAAGGGGTTACAATGAAGAAACAATACAAAAATTTGAAATAGGTCTTCTTCCTTCGGAGCAGGATTTAACACGGATAATGATCGATCAATATAATTACAACCAAGAACAAGCCAGACATCATATTAATAAATTGCTAGGTGTTACAAAACATAATGATAACACCACAAATGAGTTTGCAAAAAACAACATAACAATTGCATGGAAAGATACAAAAGGGACTCTGCAAGGGTTTTCATTGAGAAAACCTACTAGTAAAAAAGTTGCTAATAAGTACATGAGTAGTAAAGGTCTACAGAAATCTAAATTATTCTTCAATTTAAATCGCTATGACCCAGAAACTAATAAAAAAGCGGTTATAGTAGAGGGCCAGTTTGATGCCCTTTCGGCAACTTATTGTTCTAACGAGAATATACAAAAACAATATCATTTTATTGCTTCGGGCGGTAAAACAGTAAGTAAAGATCAGGCAATTTTAGTAAGAAATCACGGGATAAAAGAAATTATATTATTGAGAGATAATGATGAGGCCGGAGAGGATTATACAACTAGCCTTAAAAATTTAGTAGAACAAGGAATAGAGGTATATGTGGCAAGGCAAGATGAAAAAAGCGAGTTTAAAGACATAGATGAAATGCTAAGAGATAACCCTGATCAAAATGATCTTGCGGAAGTATTAGATAAGATAACCTTAGAAGGACAGATGGGTAACAAACAAGATGATGCGCTAGAAAGTAAAAAAAATGAGGTAATAAGAGATATTGAAACCTCTTTTTCTAAAAGAGAAGAGATTGATACGTATAACCTCCAAAAAATACAAATAGAGAAACAAAACCAAGATATAGAGAATAGCCTCCGAAATGCTCTAGCGAGTAACGACATTCCCAATATTATAAAATATTCGCAGCAATATAATGAAAAAGTATATGGAGACCTGATATACGATCAGCCTTATTCTCCGGCTGATTATAAAAAAGATATGATCAAGCAGATTGAAGGTTACAAGACGGGTTTTAAAGAATTGGATAATTTTATTGCGATAGAGCCGGGTACTCTAACGATAGTAGCCGGTAGGCCATCCCACGGCAAAACCACGATGATGCTTAACATGTACAGGAATATGATAAGTGCTAATGAAGACAAATCGTTTCTTTTTTATAGTTATGAGGAACATCGCCAGGATATTATTAACAAAATAATTATTTCTTTAGCGAGGCTAGAATATATGACAAATGAAAGATTTGAAAAGCTTAGGGGTAGAGATGAGATACAAAATAAGGATAAAAACGTATTAGTAGATGAATTATTACCGCAGCAGACATATTGGCAAGCTCTAAAATATCAAATAAATAATTATTTTAAAAATGTTCAACCGGAAAATCCCACTCCTATAACGTTCGCTATTTCAAAAGTAATAGAATGGATGGAAGAGGGGAGGTTATGCGTGATGGGTAAAAAGTCCAGTGTAGAAAAATTAAATATTGCCTTAATAGACAAGGCAGTCGAGTATATGGATTCCAATAAATTCAGACCCTTAGGAGGTGCATATATAGACTATACCCAAAAACTTAACACGGAAGAAAACCGAACTAATCGTCAGCAAGAAATCCAAAGAATATGTGAAATATTACTTAATACAACCTTAAATAAAAGGTTTCACTCTCCCCTAATTTTAGGTGCGCAAGTTAATAGAATGGTTTACTCACTAGCAACACTTACAGCGGATAAAATGAGAGAGGGAGGGGACATAGAGCAAGATGCAAATTTAATACTAGGGATATGGGATATACAACAGTCTCAGCAGGAACAAATTTTATTATTGTTAGAAGAATATGAGAAAAAGAAACTTAAACATACAGCTGAAAGTAAGGAGAAGGAATTATCTGATGTAGAGAAAGCTATAGATAATCTTGAAGAAAAATTGAAGGAAACCAAAAACCACGATAGTGAAACAAAAACAATTAAAATTTTAAAAAGTCGTAACGGTTCAAAATGTCAGGCAGACTTACAGTCCTACTCATCGGAATTTTTATTGCAGGAAAAACCTGAGATCAATACGGGTGATGAAACATTTGAGTGAGATATGAAGTAACTATGAAAAAAAGCTTTCAGATACTTAAAGAACTTACCATACCTGTTGAGCATGATAATAAGGAAGAGCATGTAGAATGGTTTAAATCTAACATTTATGTAATAGATACTATAATACAAGAAGTGAAAGCTTTAGAGTCAAATAGCGAAGTAGATATAGGAGAAATAAATAGGAAGAGAGTAATAGAGCTTTTAACGTCTATTACTAGTACTTCATCCAAACGGTTTGCTATACATCATTTAAATATAATATTTCTGGAGAGCGGTTTATCGGGTCAAGCACGATCTATCCATACGGCACAGTTAGAAAAAGTAAAAAAATCATATAAAGAGGTTATAGATTTTTTAGAAGGTAAAACAAAAGTAATCAATAATCTTGAAATTATCCCGATACCTAATCAGATAATGAAAGCTATAACCAAGCAACAGAAAGGCATAATTGGTGATATTAAAGAGAAATCAGACAAAGAAGTATTTATTAATATTTTAAAAAGGAGAATTCAAAAAGATTATAAAGAATTACCTGATATAGCAGAAAAAGAAATATTAAAAATAAATAATGATTATGAAATAAGTAAATATTTAGGTTCAAACTTTAAAAGCAATGAAATTCTAACAATTAGGTCTTTGCTAGTGATCCTAAGTAGGAAACTAAAATCAGGGTATATTACGGATACGGATAAAATGATATATATCCCTTGGAAAGAAATATATGAAGAATGCGGTATACCAAAAGCTGTAAATGGTGGTTACGAGCCAAGGTTAGCACAACCGATAAAAGAAGCAATATTATCTAAAGACGGAAATCTGGCTACAAAACGATGGGTAAAAGATGAAGTTAATAGAACAGTAATCATGACCTCCTTTTTATTGGAGGTAAAGCCATTAGAGAGTAAAGTAGGATTACGCTTTTCCAGTTTTCTTTTTCTGGACAAGAAAAAACTGGAAAACTCTACCATGATGGATAATGCAGGGTTTGTAAGGTTTAGAAAAGTAAATAAGACAGATATAGGCTTACATTTATTTTTGTATTTAGAAAGATACATGTCGCAACACGACGAACGAAAAAAGCTAAATCATGAAACAATAATAAAAATTTGTAATTTACATAGGAGTTACTTAAAAAATAAAAAGAGGACTACGAGCGAGATAGAAAGAGTTTTTGATGATATGGTAAGTCAGCAGACTATATTGAGCAGTTGGAAAAAACAACCGGGTACTAATGATCAACCGCAATATGAGCTTGTAAATTTGCGATATAAAAACGTAGGACGTGAAATAACCCAAGAAAAACAAATAAATATAGAAAAAATAATCAATATAGCTGCTAAAAAAGTAACTAAAAAACTTAATAAAAATAAAAAACGTTAATTTCTCTTAAATATACCATTTTAAGAAAAACCATGAGTTTCTGGGGGAAAACCCATGAACTTTCGGGGAGAAACCCATGAGTTTCTGTGGAAGAACCCATGAACTTTTGGGGAAAAACACCCCTCTAACCCCTTATAAGAATTGGTGTTGAAATTCTTATAACATTATAATTATATAATGTTATAAAGAAGCTCCCTTTTTCTCGCATAGCTGCAAAAGGTCGCTTTTACTAGTAAGAAGAGAAGAGACCCTTTTGTTATTATTTATCCGCCTAACATATAGCCCCTTATCAGGGTTTATGGTATAATTGCGTTACCAAATTGCCCTTAAGAGTATATGACCACGAATTTATTCATTGATACTGAATGCTACCCTAATTATTTCTTGCTGATGTTGAAATTACCTGACGGGAAGAAAAGGTATTTTGAATTGGATGAAACCCATAAATTAGACTCAGAGACGATTGCTAAGTTTTTTAAGGAAAGACTGACAATTGGATTTAACTCTCTCATGTATGATATACCTATGATTCTATATGCTCTTAGAGGTAAAAACAATGCTGAACTAAAAGAGCTATCCGATAGATTGATAAGTAAGGAAGAGAAATCTTTTGATGTTATAAGTAAACTTAGTTTGTGGTGTCCTAACTATTTTGACCATATAGACATTTTTAAAATTCCTGCCGGTAAAGCTAGTTTAAAGATGTATGGAGCAAGGATACATGCGCCTTTTCTGCAGGATTTACCGTATGATCCGAGTAAGCCCTTAACTGAAGAACAAAAGGAGGAGTTAAAAAAATATTGTTCAAACGATATAGATTTAACCATAAAACTTTTCAACTCTTTAGAAGAGCAATTGTTAATACGTCTTAATATTAATAAAGAATACGATATTGATGTACGTAGTAAAGGCGATGCTGGTATAGCAGAGATGTTAATGTTTAAATCTTTAGGCATATTAAAAATGAATATTTACGTCCCTGATAGTTATAAATTCCAGTATAGTCCGCCTAGCTATCTTGCTTTTAAAAGCGAAGAATTGCAAGAATTGGTAGCTACGATATCAGGATTAACTTTTAAGGGAATAAAAGGAGAAAGCAATTTCAAGGACGGAATACCGGGTGAAATTAATATTAATGAAAAGAGTTATAGTTTTGGCATAGGGGGCCTCCATTCCAAAGAAAAACATAGAGTAATAATTTGTAAGGATGACGAGTTACTGATAGATGTGGACGTAACCGGTCATTATCCAAAAATGATTATAGATAATAAGTGGTGTCCCGAGCATTTAGATAAAGATAAATTTAATACTCTGATTAGTAATTTCTATAACGATAGGGTGGTAGCTAAGAGGGAGGGCAAAAAGGCAAAATCGGATACGTATAAAATTATACTTAATAGCATTTACGGCAAGTTTGGAGACGAGTATTCGTTTTTATATTCACCAAAATGTATGCTTCACACGACATTAACAGGTCAGCTTAGTTTGTTAATGCTGATAGAAATGCTGGAAGAATGCGGGTTAAATGTAGTAAGTGCAAATACAGATGGTATTCTTGTTTATATCGTGAAAGCTGATTATCAATTATTTCAGTCTGTCTGTGAGGACTGGCAAGAGATATCTAATTTGAATTTAGAAGAAACAAAATACAAGGCTTTGTACAATGAGAGCGTTAATTCCTATATAGCCGTAAAAGAAGACGGCAGTTTAAAACGTAAGGGTTCGTTTGTAGAGGGGGATCTAGCTCACAACCCTACAATAAAAGTATGTATGGATGCTGTAATAAATTACCTTCTTAAAGGTAAATCCATAGAAGAGACTATTTTAAACTATGATACTGATCCGAGAAACTTCCTGATGGTAAGGAAAGTAGTATCAGGTGGTTATTGGAGGGGAAAATATCTAGGTAAAATAGTAAGGTGGTACTGGTCAACTACGGGAGAGCCTATATATCGGAGGCTAGAGACTACCGAGCTTAAAAAAGACGGAACTGCTAAAAATGATCCTAAAGTAGCAGGTAGTGATGATGCGTTTCCTATAATGGACTTGAGAGAAGGACTGGTAAATATCAATTATGAGAAATATATCAATGAAGCCTATGAGATGCTAAAGAACATCGGCGTAGAAGTAGCGGGTGGGAAAACCCATGAGTTTTTGAAGGAAAATGGAAGTATTGCTGCCTGAATTTTAGTGAAATCTCTCATGATTTCAAGAACTGAAATCAACTATGTTATAATTACTATAAGTTAAGAAAGAGCCTTTGCGCAGGAAAACTGCCAGGTACGGCTTTTTTTTAGAGAGTTATAACAAAGAAACTAAAAGTATGTCTTCTACTCAACACTATCCAAGTAATCATGAAACTATTACATGGCAGGCTACCGGTATTAAACTGGCACATTTAAAAGAATATCCTAATAACCCGAGAAAAATAACCAAGGAAATGCTGGATAAGCTAGCGTCTCATATCAAGGAGGACGGGTATCATCAAAGAATAATAGTAGATAGTGATTACACCATTATCGGCGGACATCAGCGTAAAAAGGCTTTATATATGGCAGGTTACGATGATGAGACTGAAATTGAGGTGTTAATGCCCAGTAGAAAACTACTACCTGCAGAAATAGACAGGTTAAATATTAGAGATAACCTAGCGTTCGGTGAATATGACTTTGATGTTCTAACGGAGCGGTTTGATATGGAGGAGCTATTATCTTTTGGCATGGATAAGGAAATGCTCGCACCTATATTTGATAAAGCCATATTAGAAGAAATAGGGGCGGAAGAGGAAATAGAAGTACCAAAAGAAGCTACTGCCAAACTAGGTGATATTTATATGCTCGGGTCTCATCGTTTAATGTGCGGAGATAGTACTAATCCGCAGCATATTGAAAAACTAATGGATGGAGCAAAGCCGATTTTAATGGTAACTGATCCGCCGTATGGGGTCAATTATGAGCCTGAGTGGCGTAATGAAGTAGGCAAAGGGGCTAGAAACACAGGCAAGGTACTAAACGATGATAGATATGACTGGTCTGATGCTTATGCGTTATTTACCGGTGATATAGCTTATGTCTGGCATAGTGCTAAGTATACTCATAAATTTGCCGAACATATAGAAAATAGCGGCTTCGAGTTAATAAACTTAATTATTTGGTCTAAGCAGCATTTGGTACTAAGCAGGGGAGACTATCACAATAAGCACGAGCCTTTATGGTATGCGGTAAGAAAAAGCCAGAAAGTCAGGCATAATTGGCAAGGACGTCGTGATCAAACAACAGTATGGGATATAGATAATAATAATTACGGAGCAAAAACAAAGGAAGAGCAAACCGGTCACGGTACGCAAAAGCCGCTTGAATGCATGCTTCGGCCAATACTTAATAACTCCGCGCAAGGTGAGAGCATATACGATCCGTTTGGCGGTAGCGGTACTACGTTAATTGCCTGCGAGAGGTCAAAGCGTAACTGTTACATGATGGAATTATCCCCAGCTTATGTTGATGTTATAATAAAGAGGTGGGAAAAAGAAACTAATAAAAAAGCGGTATTGTTGAATGAGTAAAAAAATAACTTTAACTGATGATCAAATATTACAGGTAGAAGCATTGTCCGCTTATTTATTTATAGAACAGATAGCTGACTATTTTGGTTTTTCAGAGAAAACCTTTCATGAAATTAAGAAACGTCAACCGGAAGTACTCACAGCCTATAAAAAAGGAAAAGCAAAGGCGATAGGCAAAGTTGCTCGCAAGCTTACAACCTTAATAGATGAAGGCGATGTAACGGCTATAATATTCTACCTAAAAACTCAAGGTGGATGGTCTACTGATAGTAAGGGTACTAATATTATAAAAATATCATTTGGTAATAGAACAGCTACAGAAATAATAAATAGTACTTTAACTGCTCTAGAAGAAGGTAAGATTAGCGTTCCTGAAGTTCAACAGCTTACCAGTTTAGCACTAGCTAAAATGAACATAGAAAATAACAGCTCTGGGGATGATAAAGCAGTCTACCAGCAAAGAAGTAGAGAGGAAGCGTTGGAATTTGCTGCTAAAATAAAGGAAGCAAGAGAGAATATAAAGTTTTTTAATGAAAATAATATAAAGCCAGAAACGATTAATAAAAGTGGGAATGCCTAATAGGATGGATACTATTAACTCTCAATTAATCGAAGCAAGCAGTACCGGTTATAAGCTAACAGATGAGCAGAAGCAATGCGTAGAGGCAGCACGTGTTGGTAAGGACGTAAAGATAAAGGCATTTGCCGGTAGCGGTAAGACTTCCACCTTGGTAGCAATATCTAGGGAGCTGTCTGGTAAAGGGCTATACCTTGCTTACAACAAGGTCATTGCCGCTGATGCCGTTAAGAAATTCCCCTTGCATGTTGATTGCAAGACGGCTCATAGTATTGCCTACAGGGCAACTGCTTATCAAATTAAAGATCGAGTTCGTACCTTAAGTATTTTTGATATTTTAAGGTATATGGATATTAAGCGTATTTGCTGTTATGAAGAAAACGATATAGCGTACCTTACGTTAAAGCTTCTACGTGTATTTATTAACAGCGATAGAAACAAAATTGATCACCAGTTCAGACTTAGCAAGGTATTTGAAGAAGTAGCCGGCAATAACGGCGAAGAAACTAGGGCTATTATAAACTACGTCATTGATAGAACAGCAGAGTATTGGGAGCGATGTATGTATGGAGAGAGGGTCAACTCTACCGATAGAACATGATTTTTACTTGAAGATGTACCAGCTATCAAATCCTGATTTAAGCAGTGTCTATGATTTTATTCTATTTGACGAGTGTCAGGATGCCAACCCCGTATTACTGGATATTCTTCTTAAGCAGAAGTGTCAGAAAATTTATGTCGGTGATGAACACCAGCAGATATATTCATGGCGAGGGTCAATTAACAGTTTTGCTAAATTAGGTGGTGAAGTATGTTATTTAAGCAGGTCATTCCGTTTTGGTAATGAAATAAGCAGGGTTGCAAACATAATTATTACCGCAAAGAATGAGGCGCAGCTTTTATGCGGCAGTGCAAGCATAGATAGTAAACTAGTAGCAAATAAGTTAACAGCTCCTTTTACTGTCTTGTGTCGTACCAATGCACGGATTATAGAGAAAATATTAACCTTTCAAAAAAATAAGCTTCATGTAGTAGGCGGTGTAAATGAAATATTAAATCTAGCTAAAAGCGGTTATGCATTGTACAGCGGTAATAAAGACAAGGTCAGTCATAGCAAGCTAAAGCACTTTAAGTCATGGGAGGCAATGTTACATTTTAATCATAAGTACCAAGACCCCGATATTACTTTTCTTGCAAAGTTGATTAAGGAGCATAAAGGTTCTTTTAAAAAAATTATTAGTCAGATAGAGGATGCCTGCTACGTTGAAGAAGGTAAGGCAGAGGTAACATTATCTACGATACACAAGTCAAAAGGTAGGGAATGGGATAACGTTGTACTTGAGGACGATTTTATTATTTTTACTAATGAAGTACCTTTAGAAGAAATCTTAGTCTATGACATAGAGGAATTGAATTTGATATATGTAGGAGTAACAAGGACAAAGACTAATCTGTTACTAGCTAGTGGAGTAAGCAGCTTTCTTAAGAGGTTGCAAGGGTTTACCGCTAAAAGAATAAACTTTATTATTGATTCAGAATTAAAGGACTCTGCTAAGGTTTATCAGTTTCCTTCTCGTGAAGTTGTGGCAATTTAAAATTTCCTAGAAATACAAAACCCGATTTAAATCCCATAGAAGAGTTAACTTTGTACATACTTTTATTAGTAACTGTTTTTAGTTGCATTAAATTTATTAATTTGTTATTCTTAAATAAGATTATAAAAAAGTTATAAATGAGTTCAAAAGATA
>Ga0066180_10000300_pt1 | contig 10880 bp, 6 predicted proteins | sample LauGreSBDMM110SN_4_FD_59338 | JGI IMG/M metagenome (GOLD analysis project Ga0066180, IMG submission 59338) | Freshwater lake microbial communities from Lake Michigan, USA - Su13.BD.MM110.SN (version 2) (version 3) | ecosystem: Environmental > Aquatic > Freshwater > Lake | place: Lake Michigan... | reverse complement strand
GGTAATGACATTGCAAAGTTTGTTAAAAGTAGGATTGGAGTATGGATCGAATGATTTCGTTTCTTTCTATGTGTCTTCTTGTGTAAGTGTGTATGTGTGTGTGTTTGTTCGTTTCTCTCAGACAAAAAAAAAAGATATTTGTGGGAGGTCTCAGCGCGGATACTACCGACGAACATCTTAAAGAATACTTTTCAAAATACGGACCCATTCAAGAATCTGTCGTGAAAGCTGACAAAGCCACTGAACGATCTCGTCGATTTGGTTTCATAACTTTTGAAACTGAAGACGCGTGTTTAGCAGCTCTCGATGAAGATGTATTTTTGGAAAACTTTTCCATTCTTTTCTATCTTTGTAGTTTTAAAAACTCTTTAACTAAACCTTTCCTTAGAACCACGAAATCTGTCACAAGAGAATCGAGGTGAAACGTCCGAATGCGCAGCGTGACAACAGAATGCATCATGGCGCATCTGCTGGTTTTAGCGGTTCTGGTTCACCGTCTCATACTGCTCACTGTGCTGCAAGCGTATATGGAAGAAGTAGACTGGGACCATATGGTATCATGAATTCGACAGCCGTGCAAATGCAACTAAATCCAGCTGCAGCCTACGCCTACTATGCGATGAGAATGAATTCATTCTATTATCCACAAATGTATGCCATGATGAATCATGCTTGCTACGATGGTCAGAGATCCAACAACTGGATGTCTTACAACGACTCCATGATGCAACCCTTGGAGTCGAATACAGAGACAGAATCGACGGATGAAGGCTGCGAAGATAAGGAAAACAGTGCTTCTACGTGGTTCAACGCAGAAGAATTCGACAAACCTGTCTCTGATTCTGACTTTCGAGGATCTTATCGAACAGAGTCGAGAAACTTCAACCATTCACCAAGGGAGAAGACTCATTGTGCTAAACGCAGAAAGGACATGACGAAGAATACTAGAGCCTTTTCGCCATATTAGTAGCATGATATTCAACATTGTCAACGACTGCTACTATGAGAATCACTCTTTCTACTACTCATTGTATGTAGAGAGAGAGCGCTAGTCATTTAGGTACTTTATATCATAGGATGTTATATCTTGAGATTAACTGGTTTTCTGTTCTGCTGATTCCTATGTTTCCGTCTTTTTTTATCATGATCAAGTTATAAGAATAAAGATACCATTCATATCTATGCTTACAATTCGTTCCATTTGTCATATTAGATAGCAGAGTACTAAGGGTGAAAAAAAGAACGGAGATTTAATAACAACATCTCTTCAAACTTTTTTTCACAAGGACAAACACATAACATCGGCCACCAGGTGGCGTCGTATGAATGAATTTGAATTTCATAAAATTCAGAGAGAAGCTGTTTAAAACGGCGGGTTGAGTCCTTGGACAAAAGGCATGTTCGCACTTGCAGATTCGGTTCCATAGAGAGCGATCACCGAGCTGGAAAAAGAAACCGCCGCAACGATGATAAATACGAAGAATGTTCTGTACCTGGAATTTGCGTCAGAATCTTTGTTTCCAGAATCTTTTGGGTCCTTGTGATTCAGGTAGTACAAGACAGAACAAAGAGCGCCGAAAGACAACGCGACGATGATTTGCATGGGCTCAAAGTATGAAATGGAAGGAACAACTGTATCCATGTTTTGAATCGAAAAAGAAAGGAAGAGCTAGAGAGAAGAGAACTTTTTTATGTAAGAAAGAGGATGAGACAAATCTCAAAAGTCTATAAACGCAGCGGTGTGAAAGTTGTATACCTCGGATCACTCTGTCTAGTCGATCTGTCAAAGACAAGATATTTTATTCCTCTCGAGATTCCGAAGAAAGCGAATCTAAAATCTTGATAGAAGAATTGATTGTCGTTCTGGAAGAACACTCGGTACTTGGCGTTCTCGTCGTGTCTTCGAATGGAAACGAACGCTTCTACAAACACAGGTATACGTTCCTGAACCGATCGAATGAATCTTGATTCTGATTTTCTCTCGACACGTTTGAGATATTTGCATCGTACCCGAATAAGATCGTTGTCATGCATTGATTTTTGAATCGTTGCAGCGCTGTTGAAACTACAAGGAAGTTCAAGCATGAGCTCGTTGTCTCGAGTTGAAGATGTTTTTGAACGCACGAGACGAGACACGATGTAATCTCTGAAACAAGAGATATCTACCTGCAAATTCAGTCTCAGATAGTTTAAAAATGGCGGGATAATGGGAATAGGCGAAGCGATCGCTGTTCCAGAGTCTTTCGTTGGAGTCGCGTAGAAACGAAGGTTGGTTAGTAGTAGAACAATTGGGAGAAAACTCAAATCTTCCACCGCCTGGTGAAGCAGAGATCCGCGACGTATTTCTGTGTATTCTTTGAGAAATCGCCTGATTTCTCCTTTTTGATTATTGCTCAGAGGTTCTGCTGGAGTAACTCTTTCTGTGGAGTGCGCTTTCAGAAACTTTTGAATGATTTCGCTCTCAAGAACAGTCGAGAGCAAAGACTTCTGTTTGACGACGTTTTTGCTCTCAGTCGCGAAACTCGAGTAGATATTACGCAGAAACTGCATGGACAACGTTTTTATGTTGAAGATAGACGATGCGACGTCGACGAGAATGTTTGTGGACAAAGTACCGTTTTCTTTGATCAGGGACATGATTATTCCGCTCAGATCTTCCTCTGTGACTTTGTCGAGTAGAAACGGGAATTCTACATCCAATTTCATGGGGCCGAGATCGACAGATGTTAAAAGGAAGGTAAGAAACGTCAAGAGTACACGCAACTTCTGATTGTCACGAACAGACGTCGCCGACGCTTCGTCGTTTCTTTTGTAGCGACTGAAGATGAGTTTCTCGAACATGAATAATCGGAGAGGTGAGAGATTCCCCTGGAACCACGAATGAATGCCGTCGCAGTTTTCCACCGCTTCCGTAAGAACAGTTTTCAATCTGTTGAGGAAATCTTTGATGAATGAGGTGAAGATGTTGACCTTGTCGAGAATGCTGTATATGTCGACGGAAAGAGGACCCGCAACAAAATTAATAGCGTCGCCAAGGAATTGACTGTTTTTCGCAACTTCTCTGTGCATGACAAAGAAGAAGAAGTCTTTCAAATTCTCGGTATCCGTGACATGAATGCGAAAATCCCGAATGAAAGAAGAGACGACTCCGACGAGAGACTTCTCTGTAGCAGGTTGGGGAACCTCTTCTGCTTCACCTGCTGCTACTGGTACTACTGGTACTTGTGTCAATGTAGGTTGCAGCGTCATCTTAGAAAAAATTGATTTTCTATTCTCATCATCTCCTCCTCCCCCCTTTTGTGTTCTCATCTTTCTTCCTTTCCCTCTTCTCGTTCGCCTTCCCCCACTTATATGTGAAACCGATGATGCGTCAGAAGAAGACGACTTCTCCTGCAAAAGATCTATGCTAGACGAGGAAGAAGAATCGAACATTTTTTGCGAATCCTCATTTTTCCAAGAATCTACCATGTGTTTCAGCAGTGAATTGTCGTATTTTTCCTTCGGAGTCTTTTCTATGAAGCTTATGAAACGGTCGATTGCATCATCTTCGACGCGAATAACATCCTTCGCTGCGACTTGAACTAGTAAGTTGAAATCCGAGACATTCTGTACTCTCGCAAAACTTCGTCTTCTGGTATTTTGTCGTGTTTGTGGTTGAAGTTGCTGCGGATGATGATCCTCTTCCTTCACCTCGTCACTTTTCTTCGTGTTGGTGGAAAAATTGGCAAAAGAAGCAACATTACCGATTTTTTCAATAACGTCGTTTATGAAGCTGTTGTTGTTCATTGGCGAAAAAATATACTTCCTCCTTGATCTTTTCTAGTAAACCAGCGACTTTTTTTTCCGCGTCGTTGGAGGAACTTATCTACCCGCGACTCAGGGACATGGTCTCAATATTCTCGTCTTCAAAGATGCTTGGTACGTTGGTACCAGAAACCTCGGAAGACGAAGTAGCAGCAGCAGCGTTCGCGACTTTGCGTTGCTCGTTCTCTTCAACAATCTTCTTCTTGCGTTCCTCTTTCTGTGCGTAGTAGAACGCGTTACGCTTCTCGATATTTTCATTGTACCCCTTCATCAGATCGTTCAACTGTTGTTCTTGGTATTCTTGGTTTCCGACACGTTCCGGGTTAGGATCCCAAGGCAACCAGTATCCCACAGATCCAACGAACACGTTATGATTCGGATCCAGTTTCTGCAGCGCCTTTGAACGTATTTCCGCTTCGCGATAGGTCTCGAATGTACCGCGAACTTTCAGACCTCGCACGTTCGTCTGGGTTCCGTGCTTTTCAACAAAGTTTTCATCTAGTGCAGGTGCATGTTTGTCAATGAAGTCGTCATACAGCTTCACGACGTCTTCTTCTGGAACTCCAGACGACGCAAAATCCAGCTTTTTCTCTTTCTGGAGCATGCGTAGAAACTCTTGGATATAGAAATGAGACTTCTTTGCAAGCACAGTCTCTGGAGACAAAAATGATAAACAAACAAAATTTTGCCCTGGAATCGGAGTGTCTACCGTCAAGAAATCTTCTGCCAACGGTTCGGTTGCTTTTTCAAATTCGCTCATGTTATACTCTTTGTTTCACTTCCTCTGCTTTCTGATGGTGGCTTCTGGATACATAGAAGAAAAAATATCTTTAAGTTCCGGTTTTGTTCGTCTTCGTCGTTGTACGCATTTTTTAGACTCTATGTAGAAGCAGTATAGCTTAACTAGCCTAACTAGCTTAACTAGCGTTTTTAGACATCATGAACGCATGAAGGAGAGCAAATATGAGTCCGCCGATAAAGAACACGACGATTCGTAGCCCTTTGTACGGGAAATATGACATGTACAAGGGAACTCCAAAAGTACTGACGATATAGCTGACAATGCTAAAGAGAAGCACTGTTTTCGCAAACCCTAGCAAATCTAGAGAAGGGTCGAAGAAACTGTTTACGTCAAGAAGATCAAAACTATCGCTGTTCATCTCGGCTTCTTTCTCCTGACCATCTTCTGTAGGATCCTTATTTTTCTTATCATTGTCATCCTGCAAAACGATAGAATTACTCTCGTCGTGGAGACTGACATTACCGCTACCACTACCACTGCCTCTGGGATCCTTTGACCATCTCGGAGAAGAAACATTTTCTTCAAGTACCTGTTTCTGCAGATTTCGCTCTTCTTGAATCTCTTTGAGAATATCCTTCACTAAAGCAACTTCTTCCGTTGGGAGAGCATCAAAGCTTGTCTCGCGGATTTCTTCCATGATTTCTAGTATTCCTGCAAAAACAAATAGAACTTTACTCTGAAAACAGCATAAAAAATAGTTTTCTATAAACGCATGATGGCACTTCGAGACGTATGTGTTTAAGCGTTTTAACAAGCGTTGTACAAAGTATAATATGATATAAATAATTTTTTAGATATGCTACAATGCCATATATGTATTTTTTTTTATAAATCTATATGTTTGCTAAAAATGGGCGGGAAAGAGACGAAGAAGCAACGAGAACCAACCGAAAGCCTAATTCTTCTTCCTTGAGACAACGACGAGATTGATGGAAGAAAGAGATATGATCGTTTCCGCGACTTTTAAAATACGAAAAGTCACTAGACATTTCAAATAAGAAGGAGCCGAGCGTTTGAAAAACGGATAGAGTGGATAAGCTCTGCACGATTTGGTGATTGAAAAATCTTCCTTGCCTTGCATGGTTTCGTCAAAGACTATATTGGCATCGGAAACATTGGAGTCTACGTAGTACACGATATCATCATTTGTTTCTGTATCGATGCTCAGTTTCAAGAAATATTTTAACTCCTTGTTGGAATTCAATTCGACCTGGAAAAACTTCTTTCTCCCTTCCTTTTGGTATAATTTCGTTTCCAACTCAAACGATGTCGGGGGAACAATCTCTTTATTCAGTCGTCTATTATAGTACGACGCAAACTTGTTGAAAGACTGGACGACAAACGGGTGGCGGAAAAATGAAGCAGGATCCGAGGAGTCTCCACTTGATCCAACTGTAGTCATGGATTCGTAGATCGCATTGCTCACTTCTTTTTGCAAGCCAATGGTTTCTTTGAGGAAATAGTTGAACTTGAATCGAATGCAATTCAGCAAGTACAGTATATCTGTTCCAAACGAGATGGGTCCTTCTTCGCCGCTATACGGTCCTTTCTTCTTCAGTCTCGCTTTTAGGTATAACGCCATGTTGTTCAGAGACTCGTCGATGTCTCGTAGCGAGGGGAACGAAAATGGAACGACGAGATTTGTATCGCTCTCAAATGCAATTGCGAACTTCCAATCGCCGAACCACGACTCGTCGATTCGCTGCTCGCAAGCTCTGCTTTTTGGATTCACGTGGCAGAGAGAAGTCCGATTGCATCTTGCAGAAGACTGAATCTCGTCACATTTCTTTGGAGAAGCAGAGACGCATTCTCCTTTGCTCCCTAGAAAAGTGGAGGAAAAGAAGTTTGAAGATTTCGACCATGTACAATGTTCGCGATTGTTGCATTTAGTTTCAATGTCGATATCGCTACAAGGAACGGTGGAGTCATAATCATAGTCGTCATCATCATTATCATGGTCATCGCCTCTGCCATCACGGTTGCCGTCGTCATCGCTATTGTCGTCTTCACCATCTGTTGTCGTGCTTCCGGACTGACGAAGAGGTTGGAAGCACGGGAGAGGTTTATTGCTGGCAGATAGAGGTAAATCATTGACTTCGCGGAAAAGAGGACAATCCACCGATCCCACTTTGGCGAGATCAAGAAACGTCCGGAATTTCGAAGCCTCCATCTTTGCGACTTGCTGCATAACGATATCAGCTGATATAGGAGTTCCATTTCTACACAGTTGAAGAGAAGATTCAATATCGTCACACTCTGTCGACAGGCTGTTTCCTTTTCTTGTGCTGTTTCTCTTCGCTGCGGCCCTTTTTTCCGATTGCTTTCCTCCTCCTCCCCCCCTTCCTCCTTTCATCATGGCATTTACCGTCGTCTTCGCTGCATCTTTTAAAGAGGTCATCGTCGTCATCCAATCAAAAGATCCACTAAGGTATCTCTGCTTCTCTTCTTCTGAAAACACCATGATGTAGTTGAAAACAGTGACGTTCCATTTCTCCAAATCCTCCAACCTCTTATGAGAACAGTAACGAATCGCTCGTCCAACAGCTTGATCTCTATCTAAGAGACTCAACGGGGTGCCGACGACATGGACTGTGCGAACGTTGAAGTATGAAATCCCTTCCGAGAACTTCTTGTTAAATAGAAGCAGATTGATCTTCTCTCCTTCTGCATTCCACGTGGAGTTATACAACTCTTTGACCATATCGCGGATCACAGCTGGAACCGCTGCGCTTCCGGGAACCAATGAGTTCAAATCGATCATAAATCGTGTAGACGCGTCTCCTCCTGTCAACTCGGAGATGTATTGCACGAATGGCTTCTCATCGAAAATTTCAAACATTCGCTCGCCAATCTCTGGGAACACTGCCTCAACTCTACCCAAAGGATGTTTCATGAATCGCTGCATCTGCTCAAAGTGTTTCATTTCCAGCTTCTTCCACCTGCCGAACGTCGTAGTAGACTCAAGAATCTTCGTGATGGAGATGGACGAATAAATACGATCGACTTCGCTGCTTGGAAAAGGAGTGAACAGTAATTGCTTCCCGAACTGAGGAGTTCCCTCAGGTCTGCTTCCAAGGGACGCGCCGATCTTGATATTCTCAAGAACAGCCAGAAGTTTGGTCGAAATTTCGGCGATCGGCGTGCTCTTCGTCATGGTTTTCACGCCTCGAGTGGCTGTGATGATTTTCGTGAATTCCAGTCGGAGTTTAGCTGTGTCCTGCAGAGTCTTTGTGGATTTTGTTCCTAATTTCTTCGCCTCGTCATAAAAGAGACGATGTGCAGATGACATCACCGTCACAACCTCCTGAATTCTCTGCGAAGGATAATAATTCAAATCTTTCGTGTTCTCAAAGTAAGACACCCATCCAGAAATGTTCTGCAGGAACAAATCTTGATTCTTCATCTTGCCATCTTCGAAAAACTCTCTTTGGAACGCTTCTTCTGTCTTCTTGAGATTCGGGCGCCGAGCCTCTGATGGCACGGCGATGTTCTTGACTCGCAAAGCGTCTCCGATTTCTGGAAACATGAACTTCGCATCTTCCTCTCTGTGTTTCATGAAATTTATCAAGATTCCGAACTCGCTGAGCTTCTCCGCCACGGGGGTCGCAGTCATCAGGAGAATTTTAATGTTTTTCGTCTGCTGCACACAGTTCTTCAGAATAAAAGGATCTGCAATCACATTGTAGTCCGAAGATTGTCCAAAGGTTCCTCGATCGCATTTTTCCGGTCGCACGAGGTTATGCGCTTCGTCGATGATGAGCAACGTGTTCTCCAAGATTCTCTGTTTCGCAGAATCCGCGATATACTTTCCATTGTGTATGTGCAATCCTCTAGCAATCTCCGGCGGAATTCCGTTCCATTGTTTGCGACCCATGAGCGAAGCACATAAATCATGATAAGTGGTTACAAACACGCGATCGCGGAAAACTCGGTCGATTTTGGCAGTTTTCTCCTGTGCGTTGGCTGGAACAGGTTCGCCGAAGACGTATTCGTAGGGAATGTATTTCCTAAATTCGCTGTTGAAATTCGGAATCAACTCCTTCTTTACAATGAAAATGATAACACGAGCGTCAGACTTAGCGAAAACGTAGAACTCGCGCAGATGGTGAGCGCAAGTAAGGACGGCGATCGACGTCTTCCCGGATCCAAGACTATGCCATGCGAGAATACCGCGTGCGTCGCTCCATGGAGAAAGGTAATGCGCGACGAATTTATGCTGTTTCTTGTATTCATTTACACCACACATGTTCTTCCGCTCGCCTTCAGAGACTTTTGGGATATGGTAGTTGCAAGTGCCGGGCTGCTTCCCGGAGAAGAAGTGATTCACGGCATCCTGTTTCTCTTTGTAAGATTTTGTATCATCCGGATTCCGCATAATTGAAGAAAATACTCTCTGAATCTTTTCTTTGTGGGCTTTTCTCAGCGTCGCTTGCTCTGACTTCAGAGTATGGATCGTCGATGATAAAGTTGCTTTGAGATATCCGTTCAGCAAAGGAATCTTTTGGAAGATTTCTATATCACGGAGAAGTGAGTCGTCGACAGAGACCGAGTTCTCTGAAGCAGAAGTTTCAGTAGATGCAGAAGCCTCGCCAGAATGCTGGAAATTACAAACGTGTGCCTCGGAAGTAGAGGTCGCTAACGGACGCGAGGAAGCGCGAAGATCAAAATCTTCTCCATCGTCCAAGAATCCGTCTTTCTCTCCTGTATTCGTAATTCGCAGAGGAATCGCATCCGTCACGTAGTTTTCGACAAATCTGTCGTAATCTGTCAATGAAGGAGCTTTGGTGCCCCATAACGACGAGGAGGTTGGTTTGTGAATGAAGAGTTTCACATTTTCTTCCTTATCTTTCTTTGTATCTAGCTTGTGTTGAAGATCTTCCAGCTGATCTTTCAAAGTTTTGTTGCTCTGTTCGAGCACAACAACTTTCTCATATTGTTTCTTCAGAAAGGAGTTTTCCTTTTCAAGCTCATAATTTTTGAAAATCTCACGATTCACTTGATCTTTGTAACCATCAAGCTCATCCATGTTATTCACTATACGTTCTAGTGCATTAGCTGTTGTAGTGAAAGACATTGATTATAAACTTTAAAAAAAATATAATCTATATACTTCTATCCAACTATTATGAAGTACTTCAAGAAAAAAAATGTTTCTCTCTATCTACTGAGTTCTCGTCTCTCTTGACGCGACTTCGATTATGCGTACGTTACTCTCTTTGTTGAATCTCAGAAAAGTTCGATTACAGAGATCTCGCAGCATTACAAGATCTTCTTGCGACAATTGTATTCTATTCTTCTCTTTCTTACGAAGAAGTCGAGGAGGTTCTGTAAGACAAGCAGATTGGTTGAAAATGGATTGTTTTGGAGCCATTATATACTTTGATTTTAATCTTCTTTGTAAACAGACAGAAAAGGAAATGAAATTGTGACGGAATGTTGTACGACACAAAGAAATTTAAAACTCCTTTTCTTTGAAAATAACAAATACCCAGGAACATAAAAAGGATTTTATATGAAACGGTCTACCCTCAAAAAATGAATTCTATAAAAAGGGTAGAATGTTCATACAGCGAAAAACGTAAAATGGTGAAATAATACAGATGTTTCCTCGCTCATGGACTTCCTCGATTCCTGATTTTCTAAAAGTTAGCAAGAATCGGTGTAAACCCGGATTCCAAGAAGAAGATCATTAAAAACATCATCAAGACCACATGGCGCAGTTATCGTGAATAGGATCTCTGCAGAATTTAAAGCCATGCTGCCAATTCAAATCTAAGTTTTAACAGAGAGGAGAAAAATGGAAGATACGCAAATCAGAGAGGTCTTAGAGAATAACCTGGTGGCAACGCAGCGGAAGATTAGAATCTTATCTTTCGACATCGGGATGCGCCACCTCGCATATGCCCTCATCGAAGTGTCAAGTGGAAGCAAAATCATAGAAATGAAACAATGGGATGTGGTAGATTTGTACAAGGAAAGATGCGAGAGCGATGAAGCGGATTGTATCGCGAATCTGACGAGCGTTTCAACACTGAAAAAGACGGATTTTGATTCCTTGCAGAAAAAGAAAGCGCTGGCGGAATTGAAGACACAGAGGAAAGAAGCATTGACCGCTGAATGTAAACAGCGTCGTATTCATGCAGATCAAACCTTCACGACAATTGATCTAATTGCATGCAAGCTCCGCAGCTTCTTCGGACGTCATCCAGAATTCTTGGATTGCGATTTCTTCGGGCTCGAAAATCAGCCTGTACTCACGAACCCCGTTATGAAA
>Ga0066180_10000299_pt1 | contig 10893 bp, 10 predicted proteins | sample LauGreSBDMM110SN_4_FD_59338 | JGI IMG/M metagenome (GOLD analysis project Ga0066180, IMG submission 59338) | Freshwater lake microbial communities from Lake Michigan, USA - Su13.BD.MM110.SN (version 2) (version 3) | ecosystem: Environmental > Aquatic > Freshwater > Lake | place: Lake Michigan... | reverse complement strand
TCGAAGGTGCACACTTCGGTAGTGCGGTCGTCGTAGATGCCCAGGGCAAGGTTGAGTGGTCCATTGGTGATGCAACGAGCGCAATGTTTCCCCGGTCTTCAAACAAGCTGATGCAAGGTTTGGCTATGGTCCGCAATGGTCTGCCTCTAAAGAATGAACTGCTGGCACTTGCCTGCGCATCCCACAGTGGGGAAGATTTTCATTTAGCTGGGGTTCAAGATATCTTGAATGCAGCAAACCTGGATACCTCAACATTGAAATGCCCATCGGACTGGCCGCTAGATGAGGTTGAGCGAGATACGTTCTTGGCTATGGGAATGGGTAAAGCTCCGCTTTATATGAACTGCAGCGGTAAGCACTCCGCAATGCTTTTTACCAGCGTATTAAATGGCTGGGATACCGAGACTTACTTAAAGCCAAATCATCCAATGCAAGAAGCCTGCCGAGAAATTATCGAGTCCGTAACTGGCGAGAAAGTTGCGCATATTGGTGTCGATGGCTGCGGTGCACCTTTGATGTCAATGTCCCTAACCGGACTGGCAAGATCGTTTTCCCAGTTTGCCGGACCAGCTGCTGACGCGGACCAAAAGAAGATTGCAACTGCGATCAAAGAAAACCCTCAGTACCTCGGTGGCACCAGACGCGATGTCACCCAACTTATGCAAGGAGTTCCAGGTCTGGTCGCCAAAGACGGCGCCGAAGCCGTTTATGGAATTGGCCTAGGGGATGGGCGAGCACTTGCGCTAAAGATCGAAGATGGCGCTGATCGAGCTCGCATCGTTGTAGCAATGTCGATTCTGCAAAAAGTAATGGGCGTAGTTTCCCAAGAAGTTGAACGTCAGTTAGATAGCCAGGAACTATTTGGTGGCGGCGTTCACGTTGGAAAAGTAATTCCAGCTTTTTCGGTCTAGGTGCCCAGAAGTTGCTTGCGGTACTTCATAACTTCTGCAGTCATTCCAATACCAACAACACCGATTAGTGCATCATCTCGGAAGTAAGCCATAACCAATTCATCGGATAACTCGCCAGCGAGTAACTCATAACGATCAGCCAGTCCAGGCATACCAAAACCTTGAATCTTCATGTCATATTGATCTGACCAAAATGTTGGCAGTGGCGTGAAAGGCTGCGCTGCTAGTTCAGCAAAGTTATCTGCCTGTGACAAGTAAGCGGTCAACACCGCACCTACTCGTTTTCCAGTCTCCGTAGGGATGTTCCAATGTTCAATTCTTCGTGGTTCATCGTCGAAAAGTGGATTGGCAAATCTTGCCAGGTCGCCAACAACATAAACACCTTCGACAGAATCACCGTCGGTTGTTACTGCCCGAAGCGCTGAATCAGTCAGGACGCCATTAGAAATATCAAGGTTGGTATTTGCGAGCCACTCAACATTGCAATGCGAACTGATCGCTTCCACCAATACTGTGGCTTCCAATAGCTCGCCATCATCAAGAATTACCCCAGACAAGGAATCTGTTCCGGTTAAATCCTTTATGCCATGGCCCAATCGAAAACATACGCCGTGAGCAACGTGTCGACGCTGTAGTTCGGTGGCAAGCCGTTCACCAAGTGGACGAATCATTGGAAAGCTATCGATAGCAACGTTAGTAACTTCGCAGCCCAAGCCTCTTGCTGTGGCTGCAACCTCGCAGCCAATGAATCCTGCGCCAGCTACAACAACTTTGGCGCCGGGTACCAATTCAGCCCGCAATCCGATCGCATCGTCTAGTGTACGGACAGTGTGGCGACCTGATACTTTTCCGTTCGGCAGGTCCAGTACTCGTGGCCGCAATCCAGATGCAACAACTAATCCGTCGTATTCAAAGGTTTTGCCAGAAGCTGTTGTAACAACCTGTTTTGCTAGATCAAGCGAAGTCGCTGGATCTCCAAGATTCCAAATGACGTCGTCTACTTGAGCACGCAGTTTAAAAGCAACAGCATCGTGAGTAACTTCCTTGGCCAGCACTTCTTTTGATAGTGGTGGGCGGTTATACGGTGCGTGTACTTCCTCACCAATTACTGTGATTTGGCCATCGAATCCGTTGTTACGCAGAGCCTCTGCTGCCCGCAGGCCACCCATTGAAGCGCCAACAATGACGACTGACTTTGACATATAGAAGGTGGCTGTTATTCAACGATAGAGATTGCCTGCATTGGGCAAACATCCACGGCGCTTTCAACATCGCTTCTACGACTGTCATCAGCGGTAGCAACAAATTCAAGCTTGTCGTTGTCATTTAACTTAAAAATGTCTGGTGCCTCAAATACACATTGGCCATAGTGCTGGCACTTATCCATGTCGACATTTATGGTAATCATTTATTCTCCTCAACAGTTGATGGATACAGATCTTTAGATGGTGTTCGAATTCCGCGGAACTCCCAGTCGCCACCCATAGCGGTGGAGACCACTTCTTCACTTTCTGTTGGCTGCGCGCCTACATCAGTGCGAATTGCAGTTGGCCCTGTGACGATTGTGTTAGTCAACTTTCCAAGACCTTCAACTTCGACCTCGACGACATCGCCAGGTTCAACCGGACGAGAGTTAGCTGGAGTGCCAGAGAACAAAATGTCACCCGGAACTAACGTGATAGTGCGTGCAATGTCAGCAACTAGGTAATGCATGTCCCATTCCATGTTGCTGGTGTTGTCGTCTTGCTTAACAACACCATTAACTAAGGTTCTAATCTGCTTTCCTCGGAAGTCCCAATCGGTAATCAAGCCAGGTCCAACTGGGGCCAATGTGTCGCTGCCCTTCACGCGCAACATAGAACCAGCATCGGTATCGCGGAAGTCATGCAGACCGTAGTCATTTCCGATGGTGTAACCAGCGATGTAATCACCAGCCTCAGCTGGGCTGATGTTGCGGCAAGTCTTACCAATCACGATTACGATTTCACCTTCATAGTTCAACCATTTACAACCTTGTGGGCGAACGATTGAACCTAAGTGGCTATTGAGCGCAGTAATCGGTTTGTGAAAGTACGTTGGTGCCGCAGGAAGTTTAGTCATGAACTCCTTTGTGCGACTGTCGTAATTTAAATGAACCGCAATGATTTTTGTTGGCTCACTTGGTGGCAAGTGAATCGCGTTCGTAATTGCAACTTCTCGGCCATCTGGCGCAACGAGAGTTTCGCCATGGCGAATTGTTTGAACTGCAAAGCCATCAAGCAGAATGCGACGATACTCAGCCACGTGACACCACCGGATGCTTAACAGCTGGGAAACCTTCGGCTGGCTGATCAAACCAAATGTGTACTTGGCCAGTACCAATTGAGTTTTCATACTCACCGTATTGGCGGCCAGGCGCAGTGCAATCCTTTTCACCAAGGGCGCCGTGCATCATCATGCCGTGACCGTAGCGAGCTTCTGGCTTGTACTTATGGAACTCATCCATAGTGTCTAGGACCTTGGCATGTTCACCTGCAAGGTACCAAGCGATACGTTCTTCGTCGGCGACACGTGCTTCTGGTGTGTAGATCGAATTCAAGTCTGCTGACTCATGCTTACGCAGTTCGCGTAGTGGCCAGAAAGTATGTGACAAAGCACCCGAGGCAATTAGCAAAACTTTGCGATCTGAATTTGCGATCGCTTCACCAACTGCTCTACCTAGTCGTAAGTTATCTTCATCATCACCGGTTTGGCACATACCAATGCTGATCCAGTTCTTATTCAAGCCCTTACCTAGATACATCCAGAGATTTAAGGTCGCATAGAAAGTTGGCAGGTGCGTGTTGTCGATTGGCGTGATCCAAGTTCCGTGCTTTTCACCAAGTGAAGCGATTTCTTTCGCTAGCGCAGGATCACCCTTCCAGTCATAAGGTACTGATGACATTCCGCGAGGCAGTTCTTCGCTGGTATAGAAACCTTCGCGACGATCGTGTGAAGTAACGACGAATTCAACTGTGGTTGCCCAATGCGAGTCAAAGACTATGACGGTGTCGTAATCGACTTTTTCAAAGACATCTTTACGAAGTTGCTCAAGTCCAGCAACGAGCGTGAAGTCTTCACCATTGTTGAGTTCCTTACGAATCTCAAGTGGCAAGACGATGGTAGGCACATGTGCCAGCAGGCCAGCTCCAACAATTTCACCCATGATTTATTCCCTCCAACCGTTAGGCGCAAAGACTGTGTTCTTTACGTCTGCATAAAAATCAAATGACCAGATTCCACCTTCGCGGCCGATACCTGATTTCTTAGAACCACCGAAAGGTGCACCAAGATCGCGTACAAAGAAGCAGTTAACCCAAATCGTTCCGGCAACCAGACGATTCGTTATGGCTTCAGCGCGCTTTTTGTCGCCGCACACGACAACTGCAGCTAATCCGAACTCAGTTCCGTTAGCCATTTCAATTGCCTCGGCGTCAGTATCGAATTGCTGCATAGATAGCACTGGGCCAAAAACTTCTTGCGTTACGATTTCGCTGCCAACCGTTGGATTATCAATCAAGGTTGGCATAAAGAAGTTGCCACCCAATTCTGAATTAGGGCCACCACCCATAACTACTGTCTGGCCTTCGGCTACTGCGCGATCAACAAAGCCCTTAACGCGCGCAAAATGTTCTGGATGAATTTGCGGCCCGATGTCAGTTGCTTCATCGCGCGGGTCACCCTGCTTGATTTGCTTGGCCCGTTCGATAAACGCTGCCTTGAACTTGTCCGCAATTCCACGTTGCACCAAGAATCTCGTTCCGGACAAGCAAACCTGACCGGCATTATCGTACTGTTCTACGGCAACCGTAACTGCGATATCCAAATCAGCATCGTCAGTGATGATGAGTGGACTCTTGCCACCAAGTTCAAATGAACATGGCACAAGATTTTCTGCAGCTGCTTTAGCGACAAGCTTGGCGGTAGGTACTGAGCCAGTAAATGAAATGCGAGACAGGTCTGGATGCGCGGTTAGAGCCGCACCAGCTTCTTCACCAAAACCTTGCACAACATTGAAAACTCCTGGTGGCATTCCGGCTTCGGCAGTTATGTCTGCGAGTAGGGAAGCAGTTAGTGGTGCCCACTCCGGTGGCTTTGCTACGACTGTGTCACCGGCGGCAAGAGCTGGACCAATGCGCCAAGTAGCAAGCATCAATGGTGCATTCCACGGCGTAATGATTCCTGTGACACCAGCTGGATCCCAAGTCACGTGATTGGTGTGGCCGCGAGTTTCAAAGTCAGGATAGTTAAGTTGGTTCATTGCGTAGTCTGCAAAAAATCTAAAGTTCATAGCAACTCGAGGCATTACACCGCGACGATGTGATCGAAGCAGGGAACCGTTATCTGTAGTCTCAACGATTGCTAAGTCTTCGATTCGGGCTTCAACTAGGTCCGCAACTCGGTGCAAGATTGCGCCACGTTCTTGTGGGGCCATTTGGGACCAAATCGGAAAGGCAGCTTTAGCGGCAGCAACGGCCAAGTCAACTTCCTGTTTTCCACCGCGAGAAATGTCTGCAAGAAAACTGCCATCGATTGGAGAATGATCTGCGAATGTGGAATCGGAGGCAACTCGCTTGCCGCCGATGAAATGCCGGGTATCAACTTCAACCCCAGCAACTATTGCCATTGTCATGCCATCCCCTGAAAAGTCGTTCGGGTACTAACGAATTACGATACGTTAAATTCAGTGATTTGGGAACCGAATTCAGGTAATTCTTTCATTAGGCTGGTGAAATGTCGTTACGTCCGAGAATCGCTCTTTTAGGGCGGTTTACAAACTCTGCTTTGGCGCTCAGATATGAGGGAGTCGTTAGTTCAAGAGCACTTTTGGAATCTCTTTGGAATGCGGGGGCTGACCCAGTAACTCTGCTGGCTGCGCCGGAAAGCGACTGGGCTCAGCGACTTGAGGTATATCAAGGGGTTTTACTTGCAGGCGGTGGTGACATTAACCCAGCTCGGTATGGTCAAACTCCAGATGCCAGTGTCTATGACGTAGATGATCTGCAGGATGACTCAGACTTTGGGATGACTGAGTACGTCTTGCGAGAAGGGATTCCAACCCTGGCTGTATGTCGCGGACTCCATGTCGTGAATATTCTTCGTGGCGGCACCCTCATTCAAGATATGCCAGCAAATCATCGTCATGTCGTTCAAGAGGTAAAAGTTAGTGATTACGAATCATTTGGTTTTGTTTCGGAATTGGTAGAAACTTCGTGTTACCACCACCAAGCGATTGACAAACTCGGATCTGGTTTAGAAGTTTTGGGCCGTGGACCGGATGGAACCATTGAGGCTGTTGGAATTGAATCAACTGGTTGGGCTCGTGGTGTGCAATGGCACCCAGAAGATACTGCAAAAACAGATGCAAACCAACGGGGATTGTTTGCTCGATTAGTGAAGGAAGCTAGTGCTTAGCATGCTTTTGGGAATCTACAGTGACGGTAACGGCCCTAAGTAGGTCAGCAAAGATTCCTAAATCAGATCGCTTTAAGTCAGCAACGGCTAACTGCTCACCCTTATTAAATTCGGGAAACAATTGCTTCATCATTTTTCTACCCTTGGCCGTTAGCTTTACCAAAACCAAACGCCCGTCCTTGTTGCTGCGAGTACGTGTAATGAGCCCTCGCCCTTCAAGGGTTTGCATCACACCAGTCAAAGTAGCTTTAGAAAAGCCACCCTCTTCAGCAATTACCCGAGATTCAACTGGTTCCCAAATCCAAACCACCCAAAGGACTACAAATGCGGTCCAGGATAAATCGTGCTGTGCCAAAACGGTTCGCTCTAGGTAATTGCGGACCGCGTTGGCAGCCCGGAATAGATTGGATGCAACGGCCATTGCTTCGAAGTCAATTTTTAGATCGCCGAGGCGCTCCTGAACTTGTCGTTCCGTTTCATCGAGCGTGTGCTGACCAGCCATGGAACCTCAATTTCCTAGAACCTAGGCTAACTTTATCTGCTTAGTTGAAAATCATCACGGGATGGGTCAGAATCGGGTATCTTAAAACTGTTCGTACCCGAACGAATATTCCAACTTGTTGTGAGGTGAGTTAATGTCAGCCGCTACAGATGTCAGTTTGGCAAACTTAGATTTATTCGAAAAGCAAATTCCATGGCAAACCTTTGACGAGTTGCGTGCGAATTGCCCTGTGCATTGGAGTGAAGAGCCTGCACCGAACTCAGGATTCTGGTCGTTAACTCGGTATCAAGACATCGTTCGCGTACTTCGTGATACCGAGACTTATTCGAGTGAAAAAGGAACAGCGAATCTAGAAGAACTAGATGAAGAGCAAATGGAAGCTCGCAAGTCAATGCTTGAAACTGACGGCATTCGCCATCGCGCATTGCGCCGGCTCATGCAAGATTCATTTACTCCAAAGGCCGTCGCAGGCTATGAAACATTCCTTCGGGGCCTAACTGCCAGCACACTTGATGATGCATTCGCCAAAGGATCCTTTGACTTCGTAAAAGAAGTCGCTGCAGATTTCCCAATTCGAGTATTGGCTCGCCTTATGGATGTTCCTGACACTGACATCGGTCAGCTGATTGCTTGGGGTAACCGCATGGTGGGTAATACCGACCCTGAGCACGCAGATGTTTTGCTAGATTCACCCGAATCTGAAAAATATCGAATGTTGCCATTCAGGTCTCCAGCAGCTTTGGAAGTTTGGGCTTATGGAGACGAATTAGCCAAGCAAAGATTGGGTGGTAATGGAACTGATATCGTTTCGACCTTGATTAACCAAACTCCTGTAGATGGCTTGCCACTGTCGACAAGGGATTTCCATGCCTATTTCTTGCTTTTGATTGTTGCTGGAAATGAAACAACTCGTCACACAATTACGCACAGCATGAATTACTTGATCGACAATCCAGATCAGATGGCACTACTGCAAGAACGCCCTGAGTTGATCGAATGGGGAGTTGAAGAAATGCTTCGTATGGCGAGCCCGGTTTATCACTTCCGTCGAACCGCAACCAAGGACACAGAAATTAATGGTCAAGTGATTAAAGAAGGCGACAAAGTTGTCACTTGGTTCGCTTCCGGTAATCGCGATCCGGAAATTTTTGTCGACCCATATCGCATGGATGTCACTAGGAATCCAAATGAGCACATGACATTTGGTCGAGGTGGCCCACATATGTGCCTAGGTAACTCGCTTGCTCGACTTGAAATCAAGATCATGTTCGAAGAATTGTTGCCAAGAATTTCTGACATTAAGAGAGTTGGCGAACTAGAGCGACTTCGCAGTAATTTCGTTAATGGAATTAAGCGTTTCCCAGTCGAGGTAACGCTTAAGTAATTAAATCAATTTAGCAACATCTCTTAAGAACGTATCAACCAATTGGTTGGTACGTTCTTTTGCTGCAGCCTGCTCAGCTTCGGTATGCGCAAGCAATGCATCTGGGTCCTGGCCATCTTTAATGACAAGTTCGCGACCGCCATTATTAAGCCAGCCAGTAAGCATGTCGGCAGTTAATTCAGGATGAAACTGAACTCCCAAATTGCTGCCATTGGTGAAAGCCTGGCTTGCCGCAGAGTTTCGAGCTACTTCTGTTGCTGATCCAGGTAGTTGCCATCGATCGTAGTGAAACTGGAACCACGGACCAGCAGACACTAAATCTGGACGGTCGGTATGAACTACAGTCCAACCAATTTCTGGTTTCGGTCCCGGCGCTACGCTGCCTCCCAGGGCTCGAGCAAGTATTTGTCCGCCAAAACAAATACCAAAGATGGGCACTTCTTCTGCGATTGCCCTAGTTAGAAAATCCAACTCAGGGGCTAGCCAGTTACCAATACGATCATCATCCCAAGCACCCCAAGGCGCGCCCATCGGGACAATTACGTCATAGTCGGCAAGATTGGGGAATTCCCGAACCACGTTTGGTTCTGGGAAGTCTGCTTCAGGAACTACTAAAAACTCATCAACTTCAAAGCCATGATGGCGAAAGCGCTCTGCAACTGGCCCTGGCGGACTGACATGGTCATGCGCAATTATGAGGACTCGCATTGCCACTCTTTTCTGGTCAGATTTTCTACCATTCTGCCCTAAAAAGTCCCCAGAACGATTAAAATAAAAAAATCGTTCATACCCTAACGATTTTTGGAGGAAACATGTCACTTGATTTATCTGCACTTCGTGCACAACTGCAGAGCGAAAACATTGACATTTTGAGACTACTTTTTGCTGATGTGTTGGGACTGCCACGCTCTAAAGATTTAGTTGTTAGTCAAATGGAAAAAGCAGCAGCGCACGGTCCAGCTTTTTGTCAAGGAATTTGGGTTACCAATACTCGAGGTGGCGTTCTAGATGGCCATGGCAGTATTTCCGATGGCTTATCGGATTTCGTTAGCCGGATTGATCCCAGCACAATTCGTAAACTTCCTTGGGAGCCAGGTGTCGCATATGCAGTTGTTGATGCCTTCGAGCCAAATGGTGACGATAACCCTGTAGCACCACGAACGGCTTTGCAGCGCGTATTGAAAGAATACGAAAAACTTGGATTGACACCAGTGATTGGTCCAGAGTTGGAGTTCTACTTAGCCAAGCAAGAAAACGACGTATGGGTACGTGCCTTGCATCGCACGGGTCGGGTTTATACGACTGGAGCAATTGTTGATCCAGATGGCACCTTCTTACATATGATGCGCATGCTGGACCAGATGGCAATTGGCGTCTTTGCTGGAAATCATGAGTTTGCTCCAGCCCAGTATGAAATCAATTTGTGGCACGGTGAAGCTCTGGAATCCACAGACCGAACTTTCATGTTCAAGACAGCGATCAAAGACATTGCCGTGCGTCGAGGTTACAACGCAACCTTCTTAGGAAAGCCATGGGCTGAATCTGAAGGCAGTGGTTTCCACTTGCACTTCTCAGTTGTCGATGCCAAGGGCAAGAACCAAATGCATAATGGCGAAGAGCTATCTGAAGTTGCCAATCAAATGATTGCTGGAATCCTGAGCCATGCAAATGCGCTAACTGCATTTACCAACCCAACAATCAATGCGTTCAAGCGCCTTGGCCCAGATACCTTGGCACCAAGTCGCGCTAACTGGGGTTATGACAATCGGGCAACGTTACTTCGGGTGCCACCAGAGCGCGGTGAAGGCACGCGCCTTGAGATTCGAATTGGTGATGGCGCTGCCAACCCATACCTAATGGTGGCTTCAGTCTTAGCAGCCGGGCTAGATGGAATTAAGCAAAAGATGAAGCCAAATAAAGCTGCTGAAGGTTGGGCTTATGAAGATGAAGCAGATCCTTTGCTACCACTTACATTTACGGCTGCGCTAGATGCCCTGGAAGCGGATCCACTATTTGTTGATCTCATGGGTCCAACCGTTATTTCAACTCACTTAACTTTGAAGCGTGATGAAATCGAACGTTACGAAGCAGAAGTTCCAGATCCAAGCACTCGTGAGATCACTGCTTGGGAACTTGACGAATATATTTGGGATTACTAGACCGGATTTGAGCGGTCAGCAATTAATTTGCCGCCGGCGAAGGTAACTCCAACTTCGCGGTAGTAGCCACCAAGTATTTTCTTAACTGGAAGAATCGACGCTAGTTCGTCCCATTGCGAATCACCAAGGACTAGATCGGCGTCACCTTTCCAGGCTTGCCCTAAGTCTGCATCGATGCCATGCATGGTTATTAATTGATCCATAGATAGGCCAGCATCTTTTGTAATTGATGGCATAAAGCGGCTGTGCAACATCGCATGTCCATTTACAAAGCCATTAGTTTCAGATGGTTCGCGAAGCGTTACAACCGCCGACGCCAGTCTGTGATCGTAAGCAGATAAAGTTGCGCCAAGCTTTGCGCCTGCCTCCAGACGAGGAGATGCTTTTCCGCGATTAAAGATGCGGGTGACATGGGCCGAGCCAATCTTCTTTGGATAGCCCTGGTACCAACCACGAGCGATTGCAAAATCCTTAGTGACCCAAATTGCCACACAGCGACTGTAG
>Ga0066180_10000291_pt1 | contig 10955 bp, 8 predicted proteins | sample LauGreSBDMM110SN_4_FD_59338 | JGI IMG/M metagenome (GOLD analysis project Ga0066180, IMG submission 59338) | Freshwater lake microbial communities from Lake Michigan, USA - Su13.BD.MM110.SN (version 2) (version 3) | ecosystem: Environmental > Aquatic > Freshwater > Lake | place: Lake Michigan... | reverse complement strand
AATGTATGTCGAAGTTTTCCCTCGGGTCTAGCTTGCTAGTCGCGACTTTGTTTCTTTCTGGCTGTGCCGCGGAAACTGAGGGCTCAACCCCGGTTGCCGAACCCACTCCAGTGATTGCTCCTGAGCTAATTCCAACTGCACCTCCCGAAGAGGTTGTCGAAGTTATCCCAGGGGGTTTTTTGACTAGCTACGGCGACATCATTTTCAAAGTGGGCGATGGTCCAACCTGGTGCACCATCAGCGAGTTTGACAATTTTGTAATCTGCGAACATCGTGAGTTCGATGCCAAGTATGAGCAGCTTCCGCTTCCCACGGACTGCCAATACACCTACGGCTATCAGCTGCGCCTTCGAGGCGCGCCAGTTGAGGGTTCGAAGATGGCCGAGTTCACTTGCGCCAATGCAAACTGGTCGGATTCATCCTCGGCACCAATTCTTGCAAGTGGCGAAAGAATCACAACTTTTGGATTTAGTTGCTTCGTTGAAAAACAAGCTGCTCGTTGTGAAAACTCAATGGGTGACTTTATTGTGCTTGGGCCTGATGCCTGGGCGATGAGTGATTAGCCTTCAGCTAATCTTTTGCCAGTAATGTAATAAGTCTGACCTCTGGTCGACAGAAAAACCTTACTGGCGCAAAAATAGAGGCTCCTAGTCCAGCAACAACACTAAGCACTGAAAATTTCCCCTTAAACTCCCAACCGGATAAACCTCGGGCAAATTTGTTTGGCAAATCCGAATTTGTTGTTAGAGCGCCAACAAATGGAAATCTTACTTGACCGCCGTGGGTGTGTCCGGCAAAAATCATTTGAGCCCCAAGCCCTGTGAGCTTCTCGATTGCCTCCATATATGGAGCATGGGTTAGAGCAATTGAGAAATTATCGCTTCGAACTAGTAGATCAAACTTGGCGTAGCCGATGTGATAGTCATCGATTCCAAGAAATCGGATTCTATTTCCATTTACTTGAACGTCAGCAAATCGATTATTTAGATTCACCCAACCCGCACCTTCGAATGCCTTGGTCAATTCCTTAGTGTTTAAGGCTACGGAGTTTGGATTAGCTGAGGAGTGAAAGATGTATCCGAAGGGGTTTTTGGCTACCGGTCCAAAGTAGTCATTCGAGCCATGAACAAACACCCCTGGCCTAGCTAGCAGGGGACCAAGGGCATCAAGTAGTGGCTTGATGGCGCCTTTGTGGCCTAAGTTATCCCCGGTGTTTACAACCAGATCAATCTGTTTTTCCCCAAGAGAGGCAAGAAAGCGCATCTTGTTTTTCTGCCAAGGAGCTAGGTGAATATCACCGATTTGTAGCACTCGGATGGGGTTAGCACCCTGGGGTAAAACCTTGATGGTTTGCTGCCGAATCACATAGAGCTGGCGCTCGATAACTATTGCCCAGGCAGCAATCCCAATTAGAACCGCTACAACTAAAAGGCTAATTCGGGCCCCTGCTGATTATCAGCAGGATGGCTCCCACACCTACAGCTGGTGTGCCTGCTGCTGGAGACGTAGAGACGACGTTGCCTTTGGGTATCGAGGACCTAACGAAGTACTGCGGCTGAGAGGGCACGGGCTCACTTACGGCAGAGAATCCTGAACCCAATAACTTGGCCTTAGCTTCGGCAACGCTGAGGCCGGTAACATCTGGAACTACAACCTCGCCGCCCTTACTGATAAACAGAGTGACCATGGAGCCTCGAATGACCTCAGTTCCCGGTTCGACGTTTGCATAAGCGATGGTTCCAATTGGGTTCAAAGACAGTACTGGGGTCATGTCGATCTCTACAGAAAGACCAGCAAGTTTTATAAACTCTTCAGCATCTGCTGGAAGCATTGCATTGATCACAGGCATAATAACCTTGGACGCACCAAGATACACTGCCGGTGGTTCCGGGAAAGCAGAACCACCATAGATTGAATTGGCTTTAGTCATAACCTTGCGCCAAATTTCGTGGCGGACTCCACCACCGAATAGACCTCCGACCGATGTGTTGTCAACCTTAATGGAACCTGAAACGTTTCCAACCCACGTCGCGGTTGCAACTTCCGTTGAGTAACCTGTCATCCAGGTTTGAACTGACTTGTCAGAGGTTCCGGTTTTGCCAGCAATTGGAACATCATCATCAATTTGAGAACGAGTTCCGGTACCGCCTGTGATTACCTGCCGGAAAGCGTAAGTTGCGGCGGCTGCTACCTCAGGGCTCATAGCCTGAGCACACAGCGAAAGTGGCACCCGCATCTCTTGGCTCGTTGACCTAACAACCACCCTGTCAATGGCAATGGGGGAACAGTATGTGCCTTGGTTGGCAAAGCCAGCCATGGCTCCAGCCAGGGACATTGCTGAAAGCTCATTGGTTCCAAGGACAGAAGACGGCACGTAGGAAAGTTCGTCGCCGTCAGCACGCTTGACTCCAAGTCGCGCGGCCATGTCCCTAATGTCACAAAGATCTAGCTGGGCTGCCATCGAAACGTAGGAGGTGTTGATAGATCTGGTGGTTGAACGGAGCACGTTTTCGTTAACGTATTCTTCTTCGTTAGAGTTCTGGGGCTCCCAAACGCCAACCAGTCCGCCACATCGAGCCGAGAACTCCTCGGCATTCCATTCGCGACCTCTGGCATCAACACGGTCCCCGAGCAAGAATCCCCTAGAAAGCCATTCGGCAAGGACGAAGACCTTGTAGGTCGAGCCGGTCTGGAATCCTGAAGAGCCGCCATAGGCTCTGTCAGTCGAGTAATTCACGCTTGTGGTGGTTGGGTCTTCATCTACGTTTTGGTCAAAGACTCGGTTTTGGCTCATCGCCAAAACTCTTCCGGTTCCAACTTCAACCGATACTGAAGCGGCCCCAAGTGCCCATTCATTGTCTACTGGCATTTCGCGCTTTACTATTTTGTCGGTAGTAGTTTGCAGATCAATATCCATGGTCGAGTAAATCTCAAGACCACCGCGTCGAAGCAGTGTCTCGCGGTCTTCTATTGCAAGCCCAAACTCAGGGGAGTTTCTAATTGTCCAAACCACATAATCACAGAAGTATGCCGTTTGCTGGTTGGCTTCACAACCGGTCGGTGCCTTTGTGATGTTTGGAACAACTGGCTCAGCCTTATAGGCGTTGGCCTCTGCAGAGGTGAGGTATCCTTCGTCGCGCATGTTGTCGATGACGTAGTCGCGACGCTCTTTGGCAATGGGGAGATTTTCTGGCTCATCGGGCTTGTATTCGTTGGGAGCTTTAAGCATTGCAGCAAGTAGGGCCGCCTGCGGAACGGTTAGCTCGGAGGCTTTGACTCCGAAGTAGTAGTTAGCAGCTGCTTCGATGCCGTTGATTTGGTTTCCAAAGAATGACAGGTTCAGGTAGCCGGCAAGAATTTCCTTCTTGGTCGCCACGGACTCCAGCGCGATTGCCAATCTAATCTCTCGAAGCTTTCGATCGATTGTGGCCACTGTGGCCGCCTCGATAGCCGCCTCGTCTCCGGAAAGGTTGGCTGCCTCAACTAAGGAGTTTTTGACGTACTGCATAGTGATGGTGGATGCTCCAGGACCTGAAAGACCGGAGGCGGCAACGCCCACGGTAGCTCTAGCTAGGGAGATCACGTCCACCCCACCGTGAAGGAAGAATCTAGGGTCTTCAGTGGCAACTACTGCATTTCGGATGTTTGGGCTCATCTGGTCATAGTCAACTGAGATGCGGTTCTCGTGGTAGAAAGTGGCCACAACCACCGGTTCGCCGTCTTTAGTGGCGTAAAGGTTAGAGGCTTGGGAGGCGTTTACCGGCTTGATGTAGTCGGGTAGGCCATCGAAGATGGACACTCCAGCTGAGGCCGCGTAGCCACCAACGGCGGCAATCGGGGCTAGTAGTGCCAGTGTTAATAGCCCTGCAATAGCGCTAAGGCCAAAGAGCTTTCCAAATAGTCCGAGCATGGGGTTAGCCACACCTTTCCTTGAGCATAAGCTTCTAGAATACTTGCTAACCCTGAGAGGCGCCTGAATTATGACTAAGTGGGAGTACATAACCACCCCCCTGATTATCCATAACACCACCCAAATCCTCAATAACTGGGGCTCTGAGGGTTGGGAACTGGTCCAAATAGTCGTGGGTCCCGAAGGTGGCCTGGTGGCCTACTTCAAGCGTCCGGTGGCATAGATGTCCTCAGTCGAGAAGAAAATCAACGAGCTTGGTCTGATACTTCCTGAAACCTCAAAACCTCTGGCGGCATATATTCCTGCTGTTAAAACCGGCAACTTAGTTTTTACATCCGGTCAGCTGCCAATGTTTGGTGGAATGTTAACTCACACTGGAAAAGTTGGAGCAGAAGTTTCAGAACAGCAAGCCCAGGCGCTCGCAGAAATATGTGCCCTGAATGCACTTGCAGCAATCAAAATGGTCATCGGTGATTTGGACAAGATCAAACGCGTGGTGAAAGTAGTCGGCTTTGTCGCATCGGCACCAGGCTTCACCGGCCAACCTACTGTGGTTAATGGCGCGAGTGAATTTCTAGGCAAGGTACTTGGCGATAAGGGCATTCATGCTCGAAGCGCAGTTGGGGTAGCAGTGCTGCCACTTAATGCTCCAGTCGAAATAGAACTAATCGTGGAGATTAGTCAGTAGCTCCAGCTTCTAGCCTGTCCGTTATAACCGACATCACTGAGGTATCGGCGAGGGTTGTCACATCACCAATTGGTCTATCTTCAGCAACGTCTCTAAGAAGCCTTCGCATGATTTTTCCTGAGCGGGTTTTTGGAAGCTCGGCAACTACCATAATCGTTCTTGGTTTGGCAATCGCGCCAATTTCTTTGGCTACGTGATCGCGCAAGAGTTTGCTGACATCGGAGTCGCTGCCTGCGGCAGCGACCTGGTCTGATCTTAGAATCACAAATGCAACCACGGCTTGACCGGTAGTTTCATCCTTGGCTCCAACTACAGCAGCTTCGGCCACGAACGGGTGGGATACCAACGCCGACTCGATTTCAGCTGTTGAGAGCCTGTGGCCCGACACGTTCATGACATCATCTACTCGTCCGAGAATCCATACATCGCCATCTGTATCGAGCTTGGCGCCATCGCCCGCGAAGTACTTTCCAGGGTGTTGAGACCAGTAAGTCTCTTTGTAGCGCTCGTTATCGCCCCAGATGCCTCGAAGCATTGAAGGCCAAGGCTCGGTGATGGTCAAATAACCTCCACCGGAAGTTACCTTCTTACCTGCATCATCGACTATCTCCATGGAGATACCTGGAAGTGGGATCATCGCTGATCCAGGTTTAGTTGCTGTGATTCCCGGAAGTGGCGAGATCATGATGGCGCCGGTTTCGGTTTGCCACCAGGTGTCGACAATCGGAGCATTGTTGCCACCAATTACATCGCGATACCAAATCCAAGCCTCTGGGTTGATTGGCTCTCCAACCGAACCTAGGACCCTGATTGAGCTCAGGTCGTAGTTGTCTGGAATCTCGCGACCTAGTTTCATGAAGGTGCGAATGGCAGTTGGGGCGGTGTACAAAATAGTCACCTTGTACTTTTCTACTATCTTCCACCAGCGTCCCCAGTCAGGGGTATCAGGGGTGCCCTCGTAGATAACCTGGCTAACTCCGTTAGCCAGTGGTCCATATACCACATAGCTGTGCCCTGTGATCCAGCCAACATCCGCCGTGCACCAGTAGATGTCTTTTTCTGGGTGGATGTCGAAAACGTTTTTATGAGTGAAGGTTGCCTGGGTTAGGTAGCCACCCGAGGTGTGCAGGATGCCCTTTGGCTTTCCGGTGGTGCCGGAGGTGTAAAGAATAAAAAGCGGGTGCTCAGCTCCAAAGCCTTTTGCCTCATGCTCACTCGATGCCGAATCAACAACATCGGACCACCAGTGATCAAGGTTTTGGTTCCAGGAAACTTCATTGCCGCCGCGCTTTAGAACAACCACCGCTTTCACGCTTGGGCAAGCGCTGTCGGCGATGGCCTCATCAACGGCGGGCTTAAGGGCTGAGACTTTGCCTTTTCTATATCCACCGTCAGCTGTAATGATCAACTTAGCCTCGGCGTCGTTGATGCGGCTTCGAAGTGACTCAGCCGAGAAGCCACCAAAAATAACGGAGTGAATCGCACCTAGGCGAACAGTTGCCAGCATGGCAATAATGGCTTCGGGAACCATAGGCATGTAAATGGCAACGCGGTCGCCTGAGACAAGCCCCAAAGTTTGGAACGCGTTGGCAGCTTTTTTGACCTCGGTTAGAAGCTGGGCATAGGTATAGGTAGAGGTGTCTCCGCTCTCTCCCTCGAAGTAGATGGCGATGCGATCCCCGCGACCTCCGATGACATGCCGATCGAGGGTGTTGTAGGAAACGTTTAGCTCGCCGTCTTCGAACCAGTTGGCGAAGGGGGCATTAGAAAAATCAAGAGTTTTAGTAAAAGGCTTGTGCCAGTGCAGGGCCCGTGCCTGCCTGGCCCAAAATTCCAGCCGGTCTGCTTTGGCCTCCGAATAGAGCTCCGGCTTGGCAACGGCCTGCGCCACAAACTCAGAACTCGGGGAAAATCTCCGGGTCTCGTGGAGCAAATTTTCGATTCCAGATTTTTCAGGCATGATCATCTCTATCTTTTTAGCTCTTGGCAATAATGCCACAAATCGGCTTTCTCGAACCAAGTGCCCACCTTAGAATTGTCTAGTCAGTAATTTATTGCTGACTAGTGATAGTTAGATTCCCCCAATCGCTATCACCAGGCGGCAGGTTTTCCCCAAAACCTGCCGCCCCCTAACTTTCCACAACTTTTGTATCTGTGCCCAAAATCCCATCTGAATGACTCATGGTTATCAGCGTGGAAACAAAAATCCCTGAAGCTCTCATGGAGCTCATTGATGACCCAGCGGTCACCTTTCTTTTCCTTCCATTTGCTAGCAAATACAAGGGCTCAAGCCACTACAGAGGCTATTGCACTGGCTGCAACTGATGCACTTCGAGGTGTATCTTCCGGTTATCCGTGTATTGTGGCAAAAGATATCGCCACCAATAGCCAGCTGGTTTTGGAGCGATGTCGTATTGTCGGTTTCGAGGTCTTTATTGAGACCAGCTCGGAGTCTTTCGGGATCGCGCACAAAGCACGAGCTCGAGCAGGCCCCTGAAGTAAATGTAATAGGAGAACAATGTCAGGCAACAAGTTAGTAATCGTCGAGTCGCCAGCTAAGGCCAAGACCATTGCTAAGTATCTAGGTGATGACTACACAGTCATGGCCTCGATTGGGCACATCCGAGACCTCATCGACCCAAAGAACTTACCCCCTGAAGAAAAGAAGAAAAAGGGCTCGCTAGCCAAGTTCTCAATTGACATCGAAAATGACTTTGAGCCTTACTACGCCATTTCGGCCGGTAAATCCAAGACCGTAGCCGAGCTGAAAAAAGCCCTGACGCAAGCTGACGAGCTTTACCTCGCAACTGATGAGGACCGAGAGGGTGAGGCCATTGCCTGGCACCTACTTCAGGTGCTAAAACCTAAGGTTCCGGTCAAGCGAATGGTGTTCCATGAAATTACAAAAACTGCCATCCAGGAAGCTTTGGGCAAAACCCGAGATGTTGACCAGAACCTAGTCCAGGCTCAAGAAACCAGAAGAGTTGTTGACCGTCTTTATGGCTATGAAGTTTCACCTGTATTGTGGCGCAAGATCAACCGCGGACTTAGCGCAGGACGAGTTCAGTCCCCGGCGATGCGACTGGTCGTTGAGCGCGAGCGTGAGCGCATGGCTTTTGTTTCCGCTAGCTATCACGACGTCAAAGCACTGTTTACAACGGGCGTCGGTAAAGAGCAAGACTTTGAAGCAAAGCTTCTTTCCATCGACGGTAAGAGAATCGCTTCTGGAGATGCCTTCAACGACAAAGGTGAAATTAAAGATGGAGTACTACTACTTGATTTAGACGCCGCAGAAAAACTCGCTGTGGCAATGCGTGACAAAGATATAAAGGTAAAAGTTGACTCGGTGGAATCAAAGCCCTCAACCCGTCGTCCAGCTGCTCCTTTCACAACCTCCACTTTGCAGCAAGAGGCTTCTAGAAAACTTCGCATGTCTGCCAAGCAGACTATGGATACCGCGCAGTCTTTATATCAAGATGGACACATTACATATATGCGTACCGACTCACCGGTTTTATCAACCCAAGCTATTCAGGCAGCCAGGAATCTGGCTGTTGAAATGTTTGGCAAGGATTCAGTTCCGGATAGCCCTCGCGTTTACACCGGAAAGAGCAAAAACGCTCAGGAGGCCCACGAAGCTATTCGTCCAGCTGGTGAAACCTTCTTGCACCCGAGCGATCTTCCGATGGGCATGTCATCCAGGTCTAAGGATCTTTACGAGTTGATCTGGAAAAGAACTATGGCTTCTCAGATGGCTGACGCCAAGGTTTCAACCACCACGGCAAAGATTTCAGTGGGACCAATTGATGGTGGCAAATCTGCTGAATTCTCAGCATCGGGAACTGTTGTTTTGTTCAAGGGGTTTATGGCCGCCTATGAGGAGGGCCGCGACGTTGAGCGCGAAGAAGAAGAGGACAACGAAAAAGAGTTAAAACTTCCAGCTTTGGAAGTTGGCCAGGAACTATCCGTAGTTGAAGTAACCGCCAAGGATCACACCACCTTGCCACCACCTCGCTACACAGAAGCGTCGTTAGTGAAAGCGCTAGAGGAAGATGGCATTGGAAGACCATCGACTTATGCGGCTATCTTGTCCACCATCATCAATAAGGGCTATGTCGTAAAGCGCGGCCAGGCCCTTGTTCCAGAGTGGATCGCCTTTACTGTCACCAGGTTCTTGGAAGAGAACTTCGTAAAGCTAGTTGATTATGCCTTTACTGCCCAGATGGAAGAAAACCTCGACCAGATTGCAGCGGGAGAACTTGATCGAAGCGTTTGGCTAAAGAAGTTCTACTTCGGAACCGAAACCGAAGACGGTCTTCACGATACAGTGCAAAACGTTGGCGAGCACGATCCGAAGGCCGTGAACTCGATTTTCCTTGCCGAGAACATCACGCTTAGAACCGGTAAGTTCGGGCCCTACATCGAGACCATGGTTGAGCCAGGTAGCGAGGGTGCCGATGAAAACGGCAGACGTATAGTGAACATTCCAGAAGGACTTGCTCCCGATGAGCTAACCGTTGCCAAGGCACAGGAGCTTATCGACGCTCCGATTATCACAGACCGCAAGATGGGCCAGGACCCATCTTCCGGTTATGACATTTTGTTCAAAGACGGGCGCTTCGGACCATATGTTTTACTTGAAGACCCGAATGCAGAGAAACCAAAGACTGCATCACTGTTCAAGTCAATGACACCGGACACCTTCACCTTTGAGCAAGCAGTATTGCTGTTATCTCTTCCAAGGACTATTGGTCTTGACCCAGAAACTGAAACTCCGATCACCGCACAAAATGGAAAGTTTGGCCCGTACCTCAAAAAAGGCACCGACTCCAGGTCTCTTACTACCGAAGATCAAATCTTCTCATTGACGCTCGAAGAAACTCTCGAGCTTTACAAGCAGCCAAAATATGGCGGCCGCAGAACCGCCGCCACTCCACTGCGTGAATTCGGCGAAGACCCCGCCAGCGGCTTGCCGGTATTTGCCAAGACAGGTCAGTTTGGTGACTACGTGACCGATGGAGCCATCAACGCCACCATTCCTAAGGATGAAAAGCTTGAGGAACTAAGCCCGGATCAGGCCTTTGAGCTTTTGGCCATTAGGCGTGAGAAACTAGGGTTAGAGCCAGGTCAATCTGCCCCCAAGGCAGGTCGAGTCTCCAGAAAGGCAGCAGCCCCTAAAAAGACTGTGAAGGCTGGCACCGCTAGAAAGAAGAAGTAATTTGAGCCCCGGACTGTTCATCTCCTTTGAGGGAATCGACGGCGTTGGCAAGTCCACTCAAGCTGACTTGATGGAAAATTACCTTGTCGAAAGAGGCTCGAAGGTAATTAGAACCCTCGAGCCTGGTGGCACCGAGCTCGGTCAAGAAATTAGACATCTTTTATTGCACCGCAAAGGTGAAGTCTCTGCTCGTTCCGAAGCGCTTCTATATGCAGCCGATAGAGCCCATCATGTGGCGAGCAAGATATTGCCAGCACTTGCTCTAGGACAAGTTGTTATCACTGATCGTTACCTCGATTCATCCGTGGCCTACCAAGGTGCCGGTCGAGAACTTGATCTAACCGAGGTTAGAAACCTGTCGCTTTGGGCAGTAAATAATCTCCTGCCTGATCTAACAGTGCTACTTGATTTGGATGCTGAGCTTGCAGCTAAGCGTCGCGGTCAAACCGGACAAGAACCTGATCGTTTAGAGCGAGAGAAAATTGAGTTTTTTGAAGCGGCGAGAAATTCGTATCTTGATTTGGCAAAAGCCGAACCAGAGAGAATTTTTGTGGTGGATGCCAACCAGGCTCCGGAGAAAATCTGGCAAGCAATCTTGGTTCGGCTAGATGAAGTCCTAGAAAGCAAAGGACTTTGAGTACCGCTCTGGATTTCGAACCGATTTGGTCTGAGCTACTGGGTCAACCAGAAGCGATTGGTCAACTGCGCCAAGCAGTTGCCACCAAAGACGAAGGACTGCACCACGCGTGGCTTCTCACCGGCCCCCCAGGCTCGGGTCGCTCAAATGCAGCGATGGCATTTGCAGCTTCGTTGCTTTGCGAAAAAGCGGGCTGTGGTACATGCAAGAGCTGCCGCATGGTGCAATCAGGATCTCATCCGGACGTCTCTGTTCTGGCAACCGAGAAAGTGATCATCTCCATTGAAGAAATTAGGCAGCTGGTTTCAGCATCACATTTTGGAGGATCGATTAGTAAATACCAAATCATGATTATCGAAGATGCCGATCGGATGGCCGAGCGCTCTTCGAACGTGTTATTGAAAGCTCTAGAAGAACCACCGGCTGGAACCATCTGGCTGCTCTGTGCTCCAAGTGAAGCCGACATGCTTCCAACTATTCGCTCGCGCGTTAGACGAGTAGC
>Ga0066180_10000289_pt1 | contig 10964 bp, 10 predicted proteins | sample LauGreSBDMM110SN_4_FD_59338 | JGI IMG/M metagenome (GOLD analysis project Ga0066180, IMG submission 59338) | Freshwater lake microbial communities from Lake Michigan, USA - Su13.BD.MM110.SN (version 2) (version 3) | ecosystem: Environmental > Aquatic > Freshwater > Lake | place: Lake Michigan... | reverse complement strand
GTAGGTAGGTAGGTAGGTAGGTAGGTAGAATGTCATGTAAATCGTGTGATCTTCGTCTCTTTATCTTTTCCTAGTCACAAAAACAGTTACTCTTGGTGCTGTTGCCGGAGAAAAGACGTAGTCGTGAATCAGACACTCTAAGCGCTGAAATAGTATTCTTCAAATCGGTCCCTGTCTCGATGAGAACTTGAATCTCTTCTGGATTGATTCGAGATGTGCTTTCGATCATATCATCAACGAATTCGAGAGTTCTTTGTGTGGAAGACTCGATGGAATAGATAGACACTAGAGTTGCAGCAATGACATCTTTGTTTCTTTTGACCCTAGCAATTTGGAAGAACACGGCAGCGTACTGAAGAGTGAATTCAGCGATGAAGTTCGAAATGCTGTCATAGGTAATCAAATCAGCCTCGGAGTAGAAAGTGGTGTCGAGAGGGAAATTCTCCACAGATATCGGGTTGTTATCAAAATTATGTACTTCCCAGCTGAGCTTTGCGACGTTTACGTTGCCAATGAAGACACCATCGCATTCGTTATTACATTCGCATGCTTCTTTCTGTTGTAAGTATCCCGGTACCAAGAAACCGAAGTTGGTACTCTGAGTGGAGATCGTGGAGTTTCCGGTGTCTGGAATGAAAGTGAACTTCGTTTTGAATGCAGGAGAACCCTTGTTGTAGAAAAGCAGTTCATTGCAGAACTGCTGGTTTTTCGGGAATTCGTTGGTTTCACGCAATTGCTCCGTCATTCTCTGTAGCCAACAAGTATATGTTTTAGAGGTCTTGCTGTCGAACGGATCCACGAGAAGATTCTGCGACACACTGTCGACATAGCCTTCGAATTCGTTCATGAGTCCGTAGAGTTTTTCTAACCTGGAGATGTATTCGGAATACACGTCGAGGAGGAATTTGCACAGCATGATGGAAGATTTTACGAGCGTAAGCTGAGAGTCGATCACTTTCTTGTAGGTCACGTACTGATCATAAATGGCTTTTTCTGTGCTGCTCATGAGCGGCACGCGAGATTGGTGAAGAAGAGCTAGGCGAAGGTCGCGCTGACGTTTTTCGATTTTCAAAGTACTCGCGGACATGGCAATGGAAGTTTCAGATTGTTAAGAGAGTTAGTTACTACTTTACAATCTCACTATTATATAAAATTTCATCTCCCTAAAAAATTAATTTAAGGGGTCGCTTGGTGTCTTCTCCTCGGGAAGAGACGATGCGATGTATTCATCAATCGTCATCGTCGGCAGCAGCATCGTCGCAAAGCAGAAGCAGTTCAGGGGCGTAGATGGTCGCGAGGTATCTAAGAGTCTTTTTACTAATTAAGTTCTTCCTGTGCAACTGATCCGCGGAGATACGAAAGTAAACCACGCAACTTGTGAGTTGAAACATATCGTATTTCTCTCCAAGTTTCAACCAAAGAAGAAAATCGGCAGCGACGTCTCGGGTTTCGTCGAATTTCAGAACGAATTCTTCGCGGGAATGATTTGTTATCCGATCTTTGTATGATAGCGCAGGTATGGGTGTGGATGGATATGTGGATATGAAGGTGGATGCGGAGGTGGATGCAGGTAAGGGTGTGGATGCAGGTAACTGTGTTTGCATTGAGATAGGCGAAAGAAAATGCACGCTTCTGCGCCAAACAGGCGAGCAGTTTGGAATGTCATAGGCAACGAGGCGTCTATGTTCCACAGAAAAAAGATCTCGACAGGAAAAATAGTTTGATCCATTTATATGCTGCTGCATGCCATCTCTTCTGTATCTCTTTGTGAACCATGTATTGTTGTTCGTTCTACATCCTTTGCTTGAGAAGGGAGAATACATAGGTGTCACAAGGCCCAAGTTTGGGTTTTCGGTGAGAACGGAAAGACATTGTTGCACCCAAGTAGTGGGACGAACGTCATCGGGATGGAAACTGGAAAGGAAAGGAGCAGACGTGCGCGGAATGAAGAAATTCCACAGTTCGTACAAACTGAGATGGCAGTCTGCAAATACATACAGACGAATATTTGGGAGATTTTTTGCCAGTTGAAAAATAGAATCATTCGTTCTTCTCTGATTTGTGTGTGGAAAGAGTCCGATCATCCATTCTATCCGCGACCACTGTTCTTTCTGTTTCTTCATTTCGTTTAAGAGATTTATCATATAATTGTCTGCATTGTAGATGGAAACGAAACAAGAGAGCTGAGTTTGTTGCGTCTGAGGTGGCTGTGAAGTGATGACCTGTGCGACAACGTGTTCTGTGATCTTTCCTCCTCTGTCAAGAGCAGAAGGTTTATTTACTATTTGGGCATGTATCCCGTCTTCTATGAAAAACACCTGCTCGGTTTCTGCTTTTTGGAGTAAGAAGAGAAGTTTTTCGTGATTAGACAATAGTTCTTCACGAAAGAATTCAAAGAAAGTCCAGCAGCAGGAAGCGGAAGAATCCCGAGAATTTTGAGAAGGAAAGGATGAGGAGGGACATTCGCTAGGAGATCCGCACCATGCAAAAAGCATTCGCTTAATTCCAGTACTCTCTGCGAAACGAGTGTGTGTCTCGACTTCCTGTTGGGTAGAGACGCAAGCTATGAGGGTCAGATTCATTTATTTTTCGTCCGTTCACTCGCTCTCTCTCTTTCTTTTTCCTCTTACAATGGATGATCCAGAAAAAGAGATGTTATGTAAGCAGCGAAGAGTCCGTAGAATATTCCAGCGACTATCTGAAAAATATTGTGACATTTCTTTTCGTACCTTGAAATGGCCATAGCAGAAATCCAGACAAGCTCCGCAAATAGGATAAAAGGGGAATGTTGCTGCTGTTGTAGCAGACGAGTTTTTCCGAAGATCGACTGCAGCGCAATGAAAGAAGTAATCACGGCCATGTGTCCTGAGGGAAACCCAGCCTCTGAAGTAGATGTTTCGTTGAATATGCCACATTTGCAGTTTGCTTCTGGACGATTGAACCATTTTGTATTTAGTTCTTTTGAGGCGAATGTGTGGACTATGTGCTTGATGATCTCGGCGGAGACAGCGGTTATGATCAGACCGACTAGGAGAACTAGTTGGTTGTCTGAATCCTCTTTTGAAAGAAAATAATAGATAAGCGGATACAAGATTGCGATCCAAGAAGTCAGAGAAACCGCGTTGTAAACGTTCTCCAAGACAGCAGCAGCCATTCTTAACGTATGTCTTGAGCGTAAATATGAAGCGGACTATGATTCTTGTTTGTGGAAAAAAAATGAACAAAATCTGACGGAGACAGCGTTTTGTCCTTCTCAAGCTCTGAAAAAGAAAGACGGCAAGAATGAGAAGGACAGCTACGAAGACGAAGAGGACAAAGAGGACGACAGTGGCCACTAAACCGCTGGAGACGGAGAGAATGAGTGTGCTCATATCTCGAAATAACGAACTTCAACTTGCTTTCATTGCTCGAAAACCGCGACATCCGGATACATGGTATAAACTTGACATGTCGGATGGAACGACGGGAAGTTTTCGAAGTTCGGAATTCGTTATTCTGCGAGCAGAAAGTTCTCCGTTGGATACATTGTCGTCGGTGGCATTCTTCGCTTTTGAAAAGATGAAGAATGTCATAAGGAAGGAGACGGAGTCTACGAGCTCCACACGAGGAAAATAGCAATCATAGCGATTATCACTAGAATTGTAATCAGAGTCATTTTTGATGTTATCTGCGGGAAGCTGTACGAAGAAGAAGAAGTAGCAGAATCTTTGCAGAAATAAGTCGACGCAGATGACTGGAAGGTCGATTTATACAGCTGTATCATTTGTTGCATGGTCATCGGTGCCTTATGGTTTAAGGAGTTTACGTGATTATGCAATCGGACGGACCAACTGACAAGATCATCTTTCGAGTACAATTGTGGCGGATTCTCCTGGATGTACTCGGAATAATGTCTCCTGCATTTTTCGCAGGGAAGCAGGAATCTCAAAAGTAGAAGGAACTGCTGATGCCGATTTTTGTCCTCTTCTGAAGGTTTATGTGGATAATGCAGACAAATAGTATGTATGACGAACCAAAAAGAGGGCCCCCAGATTAATGGATTCATCTTCGTTTTTTGAATTTATATGAGAAAAAAATATGTGAATATAAGGCGAGCAATCTTATGATGCTTTCATTCATACTCCGTTCTTTTTGCGACCCTAAGAAAGCAAATAATTTATAGATAGACGCTATGACTACGCTGCCTAGTAAACAAAACCTATTAATGATGTCGCTAACGCAATTTTTCAACAATAAAAACCATCTCGACGAATTTCTCAGCATCTTGAACACGAAATCACGAATTTCTCTTCGAGTGATTGACTGGTTCACGACCAATTTTTCGCGGGATCATGATGTTGCGTACACTTCGTCGAAACCGACAGATAGTGGGAATCGCGACGAAACAGAGACGTCCCCTTTCATCGTCCATGATTCTTACAAATCTCAGCTGAAAGCATATTCAAAGAAACAGTTCGACCCCTTTTGCAGGAGATCACGTATTAATTTTTTTTACGGTCCGTCCAAGAAAATCGTGACCACCGTCGGCCAGATGAACTTCTTTCGCTGGTTCATCGAAAACAAGATTCTCTCTTTCATTGAAAAGAACATTGACGAAATAGAGAAGAAGATGAGGGAGTACGTCAAAAATACAAAACAGTCCAAGAAGAGCAGGAAGAAAGAGAAGAAAGAAACTAGTGGAGGCAGTAGCAGCAGTAGTAGCATCATAAACCAAAACAGCGTCTCTGTAAGTGAAATAGCGACAACTGCAATAGTAGAAGAAACCGTTTCTGTTCCTGCGACTTCCAACTCAAAACGTAGAAGCAACGGAGCGTCGTCGGGAAGCGTGACGAAGCATAACTTAAAAATGGTTTTATACTTCCAGTAGTCAAGTAGAGTGAAGCATAAATGAGACGAACTCTTGAGGACGTAACTCTCCTACCTGCAAACTTCAAAGAGCTTTCAAAAAATAGTAGATTATATATAACTAGTAGCAATAGTACGTTTTTCAGCGTCATCGTCATTATATCTTTATGGCAAAGAAGAGCAAGAAAAATATTAAAAGAAGGAAAATTACTGGAGGAGGATCAGGTAGACGTATCATCATTGACTTAACGAAAGATGTAAATGAGGAACATACAGTAATCGACTTGACAAATGATGATGATGATGATGATGAAAAGGTAGGAATTAATGAGCAAAACGCTGCTCCGTCAACACCTTCTTCGTCCTCACCGAAGTCACGTCGAAGAACTCCGGTGGTAGACTCTCCTCGTTCAACTACATCGAAGTCTTCTTCTCACTCCTCCAGTAGAATCAGCTTTGAAAGTTATCCCTATCTCATTTCTACTGCACGTATTCATTCTTACTCTCCTCAGAGAGAAACATCTTCAACTCGTTCTATCTCTGAAGCTTCTTCCTCCGCAATAAGAAGAGTTAGTCCATCCAGGAGCCTTTTGGCTTCTAAAACGGATTCTTCCGCATCGTTCACAACCAGAGATCATGCATCTGAGCAGAGATCCTCAACAGCCAGCAGAAATCATGTGAATGAGCAGAGATCCTCAACAGCCAGCAGCGATCATGCATCTAAGCAGAGATCCTCAACAGCCAGCAGAAATCATGTGAGTGAGCAGAGATCCTCAATTGTTAGTGATCATACAAGAAGGGGGTCTGCGCGATTGCAAAACAGAAAGACGGAAGATGTGATAATCGAAGGTCTCAAATATGAATCATGTCCCCGAATTTTCTATGAGGAAGGTGAAGAAGATCCAGAGAACGACACTTTATTCTTTCGATTTGAATCAAACAGGACAAGCGGACATCAAGACTCTTCTTCAAGTCTTTCTTCAGGCAACCCACATGTTTTTGCAGGCAATCTCTTCACTGCCAAATGCGAAAAAGAAGGATGCGAGAGAATGGTGCAACTTACGAAACCATATTGCAGGGAACACCTAGAAGAAGTGTATGGACTTCGAGTCGCCGAATCTAGCATCCAAGGGGGCGGTTTCGGTGTTTTTGCGACGCGACGTATTAGCAAGGGAACTCCTCTTTTTGAATACAAGGGCGAGGATCTTACACAAGAAGAGGTAGACGAAAGATATGGAAAAGGCGATGTGTTTGCTCCATACACATACATGAATGCAAACAATGGCTTTATAAAAGATGCCGCTTTAGACAGGCAAATTTCGAGTTTTATAAATCAAGATAGAGGTCGCGCGAACGTAGTCTCTTTACTAGACGAGGATAGAATCGTCATAACGACGAAAAAAAATATCAAAGCTGGCGAAGAGTTATTTTTAGACTACAGACAAAATGTTTCCGACGTTTCAGGAATTCGCTACCACACCTGTGTGAAACTCGGCAAAAAGTAAACAGACTCAATTTTTGTCATGTACACATCTAGATTTACTGTTTTAATTAGTTTTTTTATGAAAAGAATTTAAAGAAACAAATAAATCAAGATTATTCGCGATCTCTTGAATTCTTTCTTGTAATAATAATTTAGGCGTAATAATTCCTGAAGTAAAAGATCGTGATAAAGCCTATCTTGTCTGTGGTGCCCAAAAGTATGTATGGAAAACAGGCGAAGGAGTCTTGTTTGATGATATGTTCCTTCATTACGTCAAGAACCCCTCGTATATGAGAAGAGTCGTCTTGTATATTGATGTCATTAGAAAACACAACGATAGTCGCGGATTTGAATTTATAAATGTAATAAATAATTTAGGTATTTGGCTGATTGATAATTCATTGATATTAAATATTTTTATTAAAAATCAACACAAGCATAAGGCGATCTTATCGTAACATTTAGTATGCTACTTCACGTCACCAATCACGACATGTGCATGAAAAGATAACTAATGAAATTCAAGAAAGTTTTCTTTTTCCTAAATTAAATTTATTACACCCGAAAAACATGGCTCAGTTCCTGAAACGATTTTGTCTCTTTGTATTTCTCAGCCTCTTCTTTGCAGTCTACTGGTTCAGTAATGAACTATTGGCCGTATTTTCTCACTATCGGTCTTATCTTTCTGTAACATTCTTCATCGTTACTGTTTTGGGACTGTTTTATCTAGTCTTTACAAATTTTGAATTCTTCTCATTCATACTTCACGTCTTCCAAAATACCGACCTTGCAGAAACGAGTGCAGAAGAGAAGAGTCGATATGCGAAAGGGAACAACAACCGAGAAGTAGTAGTTCCAGATGTACATGGTTCTTCGTCTACGAATCCTCCAAAATGTAAACGATCTGTCTCTGGGTACATGAAACGCAATGTTGCGGCGAGTCAAAATTGGCAGTGTGGAATGTGCAAACAACTTCTGCAAGCGTCTTTTGAAGTGGATCATATTCGAGCTTTGTGCCACGGAGGATCCAATGATATGAGCAATCTCATCGCGCTCTGCAGGAACTGCCACGGAGAGAAGACTTTCAGAGAGAGGTCATGATGATTTCTCTCTTTCTCTATCATGTTTCTTCGCTGGATGCTAGGTAGCAGATGATGTTCTCGCAAACGGATTGCCGGGATCGAAAGGTGTAATTTCTACAAAGTCTTCAATCGCTGAGCTCCGTCCTCGATCATGGATTCGACCTGACGGTCGTTAAACGCGTCTTCAAAATCCGCCATTTGTTTCGAGGCGAATTCTTTCTGAATGAGATATTCTTGACTCAGCAGGTTCAGTGAATGCTGATTTTCTTCCGCTTTCGATCTGTTTCGAAGAACTCGATCTATGTAAGAATCCAAAAACTTCAAGAAAAACGACCGCTGGGTCGGATACTTCAAAAAATAATCGGCGTGGAACCAGTCGTCATCAGAAATGATGGGGGAAATCAAAAGAGGAGAATTATCCTGATTATAAACTTTTAGGTAATCTTCAGACTTCAAATAAGAGAACAGTTGTGTATCCAGCGGTTGCATCACAGGAACGTGCGAAGAAAAAATCAGTTCTGTCTCGAACTCGCCCGCTTTGAAACCGTGACTACTGAAAATTGGACGATTCAAGAAAGTTTGGGGTACAGGTTCGTTCAAGAAATAGAAATCGCTCTCTGTCTCTCCACTCCTCTGTACTGACTTCTGGAGATGAAGCAGACTAGTGAGATGACGATCGCTTAAGACGCAGTACCTACAAAGAAAACTCATACCGCAGTTTATCTGGAAAAGCATACTTTCTGCAACTGATTTCTGCCTTCGGAAATGATTATATCTGCTCTTCTCCTCATCACTGAACAAGGGATACATAGATCGATGCAGAAGAGCAAACAGAAGATCATCTTCTCTTTCTTCTATGGATTTTCGATACTGCAGCTTTTGAAAACGCGACGTCATCTTAGTTTCTTCGCTCTTTTCTGTTTTAGGTTATTAATCTTGATTATCTCATTCAAGAAAAAAAGAATCGTTCATTTCAACGAAGCATATAACTTGATACTGTCTTCTTTGATTTCGGTCTGCGTGCGCACCATCTCGGCGATGAATTTGATATTTATCAGATCCGTCTCGTTGCGTATTTTGTGCATACGAAATTTCTCCAGAAGTTTTGAGTAGAAGAGAGAGATTTTTTGAAGAAGGTCGATCCAAAGCGGAGATAGTTTTAACTCGTAGCTATGAATCGTGTATATATCGTTCGGAAGATTTGTCTGTTGAGAAACGAGAGTGTAGCTGAACGTAGGAATAGTTGATGAAGAGGAAGTAGCACTGAAGGTCTGAATCGCATTCAGACACAAACGGTAGGTTTCCGTGACGGTTGTCTCGAACTCCAGTTCAATAGGAAGAATACGGGACCACTCCACGACATCTCGAGCGTATAAACTGCAAACGACGCTCTTACTTCCAAGAAGCGGAAATTTCGCGATATCTTTGTAAGCATATCCCTGGTCGACCCAGTTAACGACGAAACATGACGCGTTGATCGTGAGCGGGGGTTTAAAGACCCAGATCTCTGGGGTGTACAATTTTGATGAAATCAAACTTTTGTCGAGGAAGACGACCGTGTTGAATAGAAGAGTCGACGTCTGGAGTGGGATCGTCAACGTCACTATGGATACCGGATTCTTCAGGAAAGTCTCGGCGTTTTTGAATCCGTGTTGCGTGCTGAATCCCATGTTCAGTAAAACGGGATCCCCTAGATAGATACAAAGCGACTGATTCACGAGCACCTGTTTCTGTTTAAGAGATTCTTGCTCTCCGACGAGTTGCAGCAGAGGTTCGACCGGATTCTTGAGTTTCAGGCACGGAATGAACACATCCAAGGTTTGTTCGTGCATTAACTCGGGGAAGAAATATCTAACGTACGGACTCGTTTCCGTGGAGAGGTTCTGCCAAGAAATATTTGACAAGAGAAGACGGGTCATGAGTTGTTGCTTGTCGTGCAGATCGCTGAGCTTTTTCAAGACGACGAGGTAGTCGTTGAATAAACAAGATGCGAGTTTGTTCAACGAAACAGAGGCGATTGTCGTCATTTCGCAGAAGATAGTAATGCTCTTGACAAGAATGGATTCAAAGATATTCTGCAGAACCACGGCTTCTTGCAATTTGTTTTTCGCAGAAGAAAGGGAAGCAATCTCTGCGCGCCATTTCGAAACGTGCTCGGCATTTTTCTGTCTCTGATGATTCATGATTCTTATCCTCTTTCCACTTCGTACTTACTAAAGAGAGTCGTTTTTTTTCTCGTCTTGTTCTGCTGCACTGCGTCCCTTTGCTTATCTTTCCCATTCGCTTTTCTGATAGATCTTCGCAGACTTAACTCGTTCCTCTCATTTTCTTCTTCTCTATGATAGTAAGAGAAACTCTCGTCATCATCTTTCTGCCAATTAGTCTTTACATAAACGATGAACAGTTCCATGCAAACCCCAGTCTCCGATGATGCTGCAAAATCAGAGAATTGTCGAAAGTTTGTATTGGACACAGTGAGCATTATAAACGAAACATTCATAGATGAGCTCAATGCGTCGAGTTCAAAGATTCTTGGAGATGTCGTGAAGTTCAATTTCAACATACTAAAAAAGATTATGAAAACGAAGAATGAAAACGAAAATGATCAGCGTGCAATTCTAGAAGCCGTAGTGCAAGTCATAAAGAAAAATAAAACATGCTACCAAAGAGTTTTTGACGACAATGATGAAAATACGGATGTTGATACTATAGAGAAATCTCGTCAAAGAATGTATCTAAATATTTTTAATGATAGTTTGGACGTGTATGATAGCGACAAGACAGAAACTATGACTTCTTCTACGATATCAACTTCACCAGGAAATCAAAACGGAGGAGGGTCAATAGAAGAAGACGTCATGGTCAAAATTATTCTGGATATGATGAACATCACAAGAGCAGTGCCAGCATTTGAGGAATTCATGAAAACGATAGAAGCGAATAATTTGTTGGAGATTCTGAGGTCCAATAAAGCGAAGATTTCTGAAAAGTTTGATAAGACAGTGACTACTTCGAAAGAGGAAGACATACTATTCAATATCGAAGATTTACTTGGTGCTCTTCAAGTATATATCGATCAATTTAAATTGTCATGTAGCTTAGCATCTGAGAAATCGCTCATCGATAAATATTTTTCCTTCTTTTTCCAGAGGGATAAATCTTTTTTCAGAGAAGAGTACTCAAAACTTTTAGAAGTTACAAAATATCAGGAGAAATCCAGACTAGAGGCATTGCAACGAGAAGAAAAAGTAAAATATATAGCGAAGCTTACAGAATCATTGAAATCGTTCTGTGCCACTCATGAGCTAAGTGACACCAATTTTATAGAGGAGTTTCCTAATCTTCTGCGAAATATTCCCTATGATTCTATACTACGTAAACTAGAAGAGAAAGGTCTAGGTGAACAAATAGACGAATTTGTGAAGCAATATAATAATCAGTGGGGAGGATTCTTCAGAAAGAAAATAGAAGAAGATACGGCACAGCTTTTAAAATCTGTCTTGTTGCGAGTGACTTCGGACTCTGTAAATTCCACCGCCAGCAAAGAAGAAGGA
>Ga0066180_10000274_pt1 | contig 11082 bp, 13 predicted proteins | sample LauGreSBDMM110SN_4_FD_59338 | JGI IMG/M metagenome (GOLD analysis project Ga0066180, IMG submission 59338) | Freshwater lake microbial communities from Lake Michigan, USA - Su13.BD.MM110.SN (version 2) (version 3) | ecosystem: Environmental > Aquatic > Freshwater > Lake | place: Lake Michigan... | reverse complement strand
TCTATGTACTCGATAGCCAGCAAAAACTGTGATTCGCTCATTCCAAGGTAGAAGATGAGGCGTAAGATGTAATCTCTCACATCTATATCGGGGACTTTCAAGGATTCGAATTTGTCAGCGACCCCCCCACTGGAAACGATGTACTTTGACTTGAAAAAAGCGGAAGCTCGATCGCAAGCTTTCCAAAGATCTTCAGGAATCTCTTTGCAGACATCAACTCGCCATCGCATTGAAAGCGAAGAGGGGTGTACGCTCTGGTCCATGGCAGGCAGAAAAATAAGTCGCCAAAACTCTAGAATGAATGTTGAGCCGTCATCGGTTGATTACAAATTCGTGGACCATAGAACGGACGTTCATTGAAGCGTTAATGTCCATTCGTATCATGAGGAATAATCTTACACAACGTTTTACTCTGGTGTGGTGTACAATTATTCCAGAGACTACAAATGCCCATATGGTACAGTTTGTCAACAAATTCCACGATGACCCCGGGTACGGACCCGTCTCCGATTTTCTCTCTAGCTCCTCTGCACGCATAATGTCAGCAGCAGCAAGACCCGAGATTGCACTACTACGACGCCCGGGGGTTCAGAAGCTGCTCCAGAGCGTGGCTCTTTTTCTGGACGCCTTTTTCCAGTGGAATGTCGTAGGTACTCTCAGGTGCAGTTCTGGGGTGATGTCGCCTTTTGGAGAGAAGACACAGCCTTCGACACCACTGCTTGCATCCCGCATTCTTTTCTCTTTCAGGGAGTCTCAACCTTGAGGGATCCTCCGTCTCCCCAAGGGGACCTCTGGAGCACCTCCTCGTTGTCAGAGTTCCTCACCAGCCTCAGGCTGGCCATGCGAGGGATCCAGAGAGGCAGCTGCCTGGTGCTGGCCCAGCTTTCTCCAGGGGGGACTCCGGGGATGACCACCTGCCAGCTCTCGTTCTCCCCTGTTTTCACCTCGACCCTGACAGAGTCGGATCCTTTGTTCAGGATGTCCAGAAGAGCAGAGAAACAAGGACGCCCCCCGAAAGCTCTGATGTCTTCGGGATGCGGCAGGGCGAGGCGGGGCATGAGCCTTCTTCTACACAAAGGGTGTCGGGTCTGCTGACTGGAAGAGATGGAGCCTTCTACGAGCCTCTGCTGCGGAGAAAATGCAGCTCAAATCTTAAACAGCTACCACGAGTTCTGGAACAATGCCCACGAAAATGGCAAGTACAAGGGAAGCTCCTCCGGAAGAAACCCTGCCCCCCAGCCAGCCTCCCTGGAACGGGAGCACCTGGATTTGCTTCTGAAAAGAGACTACATGGTTTCGGACAAGAGCGACGGCATGCGCTATATCTTGTTTTTGACCCGAGCTTCTGGGAGAGAAATTGCTGTCATGATAGATCGCAAGTTGAAGACGTATCAGATCCCTGTCGCGGCTTCCAAGAGCCACTTCGCAGGATCCATGTACGATGGGGAACTTGTGAATTGTGAGGGATCTCACGTTTTCCTCGTCTTTGACTGTATCTGCCACAAGGGACAGTACATGGGCGAATCGAATTACCTGGAGAGGCTCACTGTCATCCGCAGCGTCTTCGACCTCGAGGGGACCACGGCTAATTCTCCAGAAGAAGCAGCCGCCCTCGCCAAGAAGGGGAAGATAATCTGCGGCGGGAGCTTCAGCGGCCTCTGCTTCAAGCTGAAGCAATGTTTCCAGATGAAACAGCTGGACACGCTCCTGCGCCAGATCCCGACCCTTCCCTATTCGGTGGACGGTCTCGTCTTCACCCCGGTGGACGACCCGATCAAGGCCGGGAACCACGACACGCTTTTCAAGTTCAAGTACAGGCAGACCATAGACGTGGAGGTTTCTCGGGACGGCTCGGAGATCCTGGTGGGTATGGGAGGAGGCAATCCCAAAACGGCTGACGAGAGAACTCCCATCTCGTGCCTCGGATACTCAGTGGAACTCGACGAGGTCCTTGCCTACAAGCTAAAGGGAGCAGCAGGTTGCATCCTCGAATTGCTCGTCACCCTTGAAGAAAATACATACTGGCTTTCTTTCATGGGTATGCGAACAGATAAGTCTCACCCCAACTCGGTTAACATCGTCTTGAAGATCTTTCAGAGCATCAAGGAGAACATAACGTTGGAGGAGATCCTCGAAGTGGCTCAGCAGGCAGCCAGCGAGCAGGACATCAGAAAAGCTTGCGAGAAATAGAGGAATTATTTACCCAGGAGGCAAAGATATTCGGGTTTCCATTACAAACCGCATTTTATTTCGGATTTCTTTCTCGGGTTGGTGCGTTTCATGGTTCATCCTAGAGTCTGCCGGTCTCTCCTTGATTTTTGTTCAAGTTGGCGAGAGGGTGAATCATCTTCTTCTCGATGTTTTCTATCGAGGAATGTACAAAAGTGAAACACATGAGAAGGTAGACAAACTCGCAACCAGGCTCTTGCGCTCGTGATTTTTCTGTGAAAATCGAAGTCATCGTGTCCGGATCATATACATGAACGAATACCATTTCCTTGCCCAGGCCCTTGTGTGTATTATTCAACCAAGGAAGCGTCACATACACTGTGCACTCATCAAGAACCAGCCCAGGAGTAGGTAAGCCAGCGAGCAGTATATCAGAAAAGCTTTCGAGAAATACAGAAATTACTTACCCAGGATGCCAAGATCTTCAGGTTTCCAGTACAAATCGTCTTTTATTTTGGATTTTTTTCTCTGGTTGGTGCATTCCCTGGTTCATACTGCCCTGATTGCTTGTTAGGTCCCTTGGAAGATGCCAAAACGAGCCGTCTCTTTTTGAGATTCCCTGATTTCTCGTTTGGTTCCTTGGAAATTATCAAAATGCGCCGACTCTTTCTGAGACGGTCATGATTATTTTCTCCGAAATCCTTGAGCGACCATCCACTCACCAGGAGCTCTCTGAGAGCATTGTGATAAGGGTCCCTGATCTTTGCTACATTTAGTAAGAAAGCATTGGCCAAATTATTCATCACCAATGAATCCGATACGCTCATCATCATGCTTACAGCTTGGTCTCCAGAGGTCATCTTCTTACGAGCAAAGCAAAGAAGCAGAAGAGCCGTACATTGACTCATATAACATATTCCTCGTCGTAGGACTGTATGGGGGTCGTCAAAAAATAGTTTGTTGACTTTGTTGATATCGACCAATATTTCAGGTGTCCCATTTCCGAATTGTCTTATTTTGTAGAGTTCTTTCAAGTCCTGTCGGGACCATGTCTGTAAAAGAAACTGTGTTTGATCTCGTTTCGAATGTCTACTCTCCCTCTTGGGTTGGTCAACCGGTCTTCTCTCTACTCTTTTTATTGGAATAATACGTGTGGACAACTCGATAGCTGCATGTATTTTATTATATAAAGCCATGTCTTTGTAGTTTGTGCACATAATTCACGATAACGATTCTTTGCGCGCAAAGCATCGTGACTGAAAGGTCAAACGTGCTGCAGTTTATGTCTGTGTTGGTAAATGCCTTGTCGGTCATACCCAGAAGCTACTGTAGCTTTCAAGAGGCCATGGCACGAAGAGTTGCTGCAGCACTGACTGGTGCGAAACTCGTCGATCAGACACACATATGCACAGTGGATCTTCTCCATTATTCTCCGAAAGCGCGCTTGAGGAGCCGGGGTATATCCGAAAGTAATCTTCTTCGCCAGAAATTCTTTTGGGTTTTTGATTTATTTTTCAATCATCACGGGGGACATCAATGAAAAGCTCTTATTTTCCAAAGTCTGTCGCGCATCTTTATAGTCCAGATCCCTGTCAACCTCTCAGTTCACCGCAACTGCGCTTCTTGGAATTCGTCAAGGTGAAGGACCAAAGTCTTTTGCCTTGACTTGGATGGCAATTTGACTTTCACGACAGGAGTGGCGCGGACCGCATGTTTCTCGACGTCGTCAATGGTGTCCTTGTCGACAATCTTTCTCTGCACCGTCTGCAGAATTCTCGCCGACTTATGCTCTTCATCTGTCATCATCCGACATTTTCGATGCTTTGGACGAAAGCTTTTCTTGATCTCGTTCTCAAAATTTGGAAGGACCTCGGGGGTTCTTTCCTTCTTGTTGATAGCTATGAGCTTCTGCCCTCCGCACATTTTCTTTCTCCTTGCTAGCTTTTCATCCCTCGCTCTAGAATTTGATGCCTGGACTGCAAGCCTCAGTCTATCTTCCTGTGAGACGTGGGGTTCTGTCACCTCAGACTTCGGCGGAGTCGCTGCCAGTTCAGAGTCTGTCTCATTTAAGATATCCTGAGCATTGGAGCGAGTGTTCTCTTGATGAACAGCAGAGAGGCACATGAGAATGTCGTCAAACTCGAACCCAGGCTCTTGCGCTCGTGATACTTCTGTGAAAATCAAAGTTGTCGTGTCTGGATCATATACATGAACGAAGACCATGTCCTTGCCCAGGTCCTTGTGTGTATTCTTCAACCAAGGAAGCGTCACGTACACTATGCACTCATCAAGAACCAGCCCAGGAGTAGGTATGTTGTAAAGCCTTGTCTGCTTCCTCGCAAAACGGATTGGTACCTTCATATTATGCGACACCATCCGTGCTTCCCGGGACACTGTTTCCTCCATTGTTTCCAGCCTCCCAGACATACAGTCCTCCATGCTGCCAAATCGAACCATAAACGCACCTCTTCCGAATTTTTTGTACATTCTCTTTCCTGCCAGCATGATGCAATGCTTGTTGATTCGTGAGAACACAGCCTGAAAAGTCTTGATTTCAACAATAGTAGGCTGTGTCTGTGAATCTTTGTTTGGACAGGAGCTGGCAAATGGTCTCGCAATCCTCGAGACACCGGCCTCGACATCGACCGTGTTGATAGGGGGAATGAAAGACCTCGTCCAGCCACTGGTCTGATAGAAAGAGAAGAGCTTGAAGTCTTTTTCCAGATCTCCAAGATCAATTTCTTGAGTTACTTCTTGAGTTTCAAAGAAGATAAGGTCCTCCAAGATATCCATGGGTAAACTTCCTTGTGCCTCGCTTATATTCGGGCAGAAATTGGTGCTCGGACAAATAGCAAGAAAATACGGCCCACAAGGAAGCTGCTTGCTGTGGCGCGACGTCCCCTTTGATGTCATACCGAACTGAGAGACAAGTGATGCTACCGAATCCCAACTGCCCACATCTTCTATCACTGCTGCATCTGCTGCAATGAGAATCTTCGGAGCCATCTCTCTGAAGATCTCTGGAGTTTTGAATGCAGCCAGACGAGAGGGCGCTGTGTCTGTCACATTAAACATCTTGACCTGCATGATTCGGAGTGCCAAGCCCACTTGACCGCCTCTCTGACCAAGACCTCTGGTCTCACCATTTATTATGAAAGAGCATAGACCAATTTGCCGATCCATTGAGTGAACCAAGAATCTCCCCACATCTGAGACAAAATGCTATATTCTGATAGATTTACACAGGAAGCATGAAATCCTCATACGGAATTCTTGACTCCCATCCCTTGTTCAAGAAGCAGATCTTATTTACGCAACCGGCTATTTCGTCATTGCTGAATTCTTGGCGTGCGTGGGGAGATCTTATTGTCTGATTGCCATTCTTGAGAGCACGGCATTACCACTCATTTATTCATATACCGCCGAAATCGCTTTTGAGAATATGAGCTATAACTATTTCGACACAAGTCGTTAATTTTGAGACGTGGCCATGTCGGACGATACTAAGTAATTCACACAGCAAGGTAGACCGATTCTACGGAGGGCATCATGAAAGTCCCCTTCGAAACCAACTGCAGGGTGTCGAAATGGTGAGAAGACAAACGACCTTTTCCGTCACTGGTCAGGTTGCTGCTGAAGATCTCGTCCGTGACGTGGTCGAGACAGTTCACGAAGAAAGAAGGGCTGTCTGTGTACCGCTGGAAGAGACATGCCATGCCGGACTGAGCTTTCCACACGAAATTGGCAGCCAGGTAGAAGCGGCCGTGGGGATCGAGGCCGAACTTTACCAGCTTGCCCACATCGAAGTCTCACGGCATCAGGTAATCTATGTACCCGCTTAGGCCTCTGTCGGCCAGGTCGCATCGCTCCATCCATCGCAGAGACATGCCTGCGTCGAGATGGTGCAGCAGACCCTCAGGGGCTCGTGCCTTTTTTCAGCTTGTCGGCGGCCCACTGGCTACAAACCTTGTCCTTGTCTGTCGCTACTTCGCCCCCTTTTTTCAGGAGAAGATTACAAGCTGCCATTCGGAACCGGAAGAGGAAATCGCAAAACTGAAGGACGTGGAGACCCAGGAGTTCGTGGGGCGGTCTTGTCATTCGAAGTATCAGGTCATGAACGCGCTGGTGGGGGTTCTGAAAACGATTGAAATAAGGTTCCCTGCTCTACACTTTGGAGGAAGGGGGGCTCCCAGGTGGAGGGACGAACCCCGGTGGTGACGGGACCAGGTCCCTTAGCTGATCAGTCAATGTTTTTTTAAAAAGGTCAACCGAACCCATCGTTACGTTGTACATGCATGTCCCGAAATTTTTAACAGCTGTTTCGGGATCGGCCAGCACCTTGGGGTGCCAGTCGGGTCTGCCCGTATCATGTCCAGTTACGACTGGAGCGGAAAACACCAAACCTTCTGTGCTGTTGGTGTCTTCCACAAGGGTCCACCATGCAAGGGAGTCGGGGGAAGTTTGTTCCCCGTTGTCGTTTACCCATGTGAGGGGAAGGTGCTGATTTGCGCATTGCCTCACATTCATGTCATGAAGTCCCACAGATCTGATGGAAGGGGTGCTTTTCGGGAGCGAAACGACAATTTGCGGCCAGGCTCCGCTGCCTCCCCCGGCGACCCAAGCACAAATAGGACTTTTTGTAGTAGTACAAGGAAAGAAGCTGGGGTTGGAAGGATCGCATTCGCACTGACGTAGACTTCCTCTTTGGGTGCAAGTGGCCAGCAAAGGCCCCTGCTTCAGGTTTGGACACTCAAGATTACACCAAAGACTTCCTCCAGGAATCCCTGTTTTTTTGCAAGTCATTTTCATATATTTTTTTTAAAGTTCAACTTTAGGTCTTCTTTAAAAACAGCATACGAGGTCTGGTATTTTCAAGGTAGGGGGCACCTGTCGGGGAGCCGGCATCTGGATAGTCATTTATTTTTCAAAAAGTCGACAGCCCCAGCAGTTTCTGGATCTGCGAGCACCTTGGGATTCCACTCAGGTCCCCCCATGCCTATTCCTTCTGTGCTGCATCTGGAGAATCTCGCTTCCCTTGAGCGTCTACCCGGGTCATCCCGACGTCTCTATCTTGAAGTCACAGGGATCTGACAGCAGGCTTGTTCTGGGGGAGATACACATCAACAGAGAGGGTCTGGTTCCTCGACCTCCGGCCACCCGCACGCAGCCATTACCCGAGCTCCAACAGGGGTGGTCCGAGCTCCCTGTAGGAACTAGAATCACAAGACATGACGATATTCTTGATTTTATTGTTTTTTATGTTTTTCCTTTAGGCCTATTGTTGGGAAGGAGCATCACGGCCGCTACCCGAGTTGACCCCTGCAGTTCTTTTTCTCGGGAGAGAACGCTGGAAATCCGCCGTTGGGAGCATCCCTTTTCACGTTCTCCTCGCATCTTTTGAGGGAGGCTGAAGCCTTCATATCATCCGCCATCTGCCTTAGTTCCTGGACTCGCGCGTTTTCGGAAACGATTTCGGAATCGAGCTTCTCGGCAGTCTTCACGAGACTCAAGAAATCGATTTGCTTGGTCCTGATGGCTTCCGAGAGGATCTCGGCGCGTCGGATGTGCTCGTCAGCCTCCTTCTCTTGCTCCAGAGCTTCGGCCTCCATCACCTCTTCCATCGCTATCTGAATCAGATTTTCGCCGAAATTCTGTGCTTCGGAAAACACAGCTTGCTTCAGCATGAGTTCAGGGTCCGACAGGGCTCTTCTGGCCCACCCAGGTTCCAGAGACCTGGCAAGGAACGAGGGGATATCTTTCCGGATCACACACGGCACCTGGTTCTCTTTGCCCACCACGTATCGGAGGGGCGTGTCTATGCCGGAGGCCCTGATTCTTTCCTCGAAGTACTTCAAGATCTCCCTCGGGGGAATTTCCTCCCCGCACGGCACCAGGAGAAGGTCGGCTGCAGAAAATCCGAAGCCTGATATCTCTTCTGATGAGCAGAAGGGAGACCTCCTGTGGTCCTGGTAGGGTACCGAGAAGAATGTAGACATGGCTGCGGAGAGGATTTTGTCAACAGGGAAACTGGTCTGAGAATAAAAGTCTCAGCGGCCTTCCAGATAGACAGAGGGATTTGGGCACTGGAAATCTTCAGAAACATCGAAAAGACAGCAGACGACAAGCTCATGAGGTGTGTAGGGAGAGTCATGATTTCTAGAGAACCTAATTTCACCACTAACGACGCGACCTGGAAAATATATTTGGATTCTTTCTCCCTTTTCTTTCAAGCTTTTGATATAAAAATTAACGCTGTGAAGGAAATAGGCTCACGTTCTTCGAGATGGCTCCAACTCGCAAAAGCAAGGCGGCGCTTTCTTTTCTGAGTCATGTAGATGAGAAAGATGCAACGATTTTCCAAACAGTGAAGACCTTCCTCATGCACTTTTATCGGAGCTCCAGGAAGGCACAGACGATCATCCTGTGCCCGGAGTCCCTGAGGTGCAATTCCAAGACCCTGGACGGTTCTGGGGGGGCTGCTCTCCTCACCGAACTTTTCCTGAGAGTCCTTCGAGGGAAGCTGGTGGCCTCCAAGCGGGAATTCTGCAAGAAGATCCTTCTGGCAGCTGCGTGGAGTCTTCGGATGCCCATCGTTGTCATGCCGTCCGGAGCCTTGAGCGTGGGCATCGCCCCCTCGGGCAAGGAACCCAGGGAGTCGGCTCTTCTGAAGGTCCTCGTACGGAGGCTCCCGTTTCCAGACACTAGCATAGACCTGATATTGAGTTTTGCAGGCGACATCTGGGTAGGTACCAGGAGCCACCCAGATACTGGTCTTTTTCACATGATGTCCAGCTACGCCATCGAGGTCCCTCGGAACAGACTTCGCCCAGCGTTGAGAAACTGCTTCCCTTACCCTAGCTGTCGCCTAGATTTTTCGGGCTCGGGTTCCATCTTTTCAGAGTGGGGCTCTGACCCTGCCAACAACCTGGTCTGGATCCAAGCTGAATCCTTGTGGCCTCTCATCACCCTTCTCAGGTTCAAGCAGAGGAGCAGGGGGGCCCCTTCTCTTGTCATGACCATCAGAGGCTTCGGGGACGTTCTCATATGAAAGGGGACATCTCACATTTGGCAAAGAAAAATATTGTGACTCACAAAAACATGAACACTCAACCCTGGCTCTCAGCGTTCACGCAGCCGGGCCAGAAGGCTTTCACTGAGGGTACAGACGACGGGAGCAAGTACGTCCAAGTTATCAAGGAGTCCTTTGCCCCTCTGCACTCTTACAGCAACACAGTGGCCACTCCTTTCATTTCTTCCCTGTCCTGCGCCTGCGGAGCCAAGAATCCCGACGGAGTATGCGTCCGAGGAAAGGAGATGCCAGGCGCTCCCTTCTGGCAACCCAACTCAGCTCTGACGTTCCAAATGGAACCGTACGAGCTCATCCCACCAGCAAGACAGTGAGCAGAAGAGAGAGAAGGACGAAGACGACCAAGGCGAGGAACAAGACCCACAAAGGAGGAGACCAGGGGGTCCGACCCCCTGAGGAGGACGCAAGGGGAGGAGCGATCTGCAGAGAGGAGTCGGTTTTCTCCAGGATGCTTCCTGCTTCGATGACTGGTTTCTTGTCTAGGAAGCTTTCCAGGAAACCCGGCTGGAAGGGGACCACGAAAGGGTCCGTGAGCATGAGGTCCCTGGGGGCGGTGTCCCCGATGGACCTGATCTGTATCCCCTGGATTCCGATGCACGTTTCCAGAAGCCCTATTTCTTTGAAGGATTCGTACATGGAGATCATGAAAAATCCTCCGAGCTCTATGGGTTGGCTTTCCTGCCCCCCCTCGGGTCTCTGCACAATCTGGCGGGTTTTGATCCTGAATCCCCAGTTATCCCCCCAGGAGTTCCTGCAGACAAACGCCGATCGCACCCTGTCCCGATCGGACTTGCTGACAGCCCACGGGTCCAGGTATCCGATGATGAGGACGGAATGGAGAGATCCGGAGGGAGGCGTGGAGAGGGGCTTGTATATCTCCACCTTGGAAAGATCGGTTATAAGCTTGGACTCTCTCATCCTGCTGAAGTCGGCTGTGTTGATCTTGATGGTAGCGCTGATGGGTCCGTGAAAACGCAGGGCCCTCTTGACAGCGTCCACGTTGTCCTCGAGACTTTGCTCGGGCAAGTAAAGACGACAGGGTTTGAGGGGAAAGTAGACCGGGGGCCCCGTGGAGTTGCATGGCATGCAAGAGGTCAACGTGACAAAGGCGGTTGCAGTATTCCCGATCCCTTCTACCTTGGGGACCACTCGCTCGAGGTCTGGTTCGTGCACCTTGCAGGGGGCGCAGGTCCCCAGGTATCCTTTTTTCCCCTCGTTCTCCCTGCATATGTAATGCAGCTGTCCCTCCTTGGTCACTACGCTGCTGTCGTTCTCGTAAGGAAACTGTCTGAAGGTCACAATCCCCTCCTGAGCAATGAGCCCCATGGCCCCTGCGAGGTCCCCCCCGAAACAGCCGCAGGCCATCCCTTCGACTTGCATGCAGCTCAGGATGAGCTGGTGAGCCATGTAGCGATTATTGAAGCATCCATTCAGGCGCCTGTAGGCCAGAGAGGTCGCGTACTGGATACACCCGCTCAGGGCATAAGCCCAGCAGCTCCCGCAGCGTCCTTGGATGCGCGATTCTTGGAGAAACCCGTCGAAAAGATAGTCCACGAAGGAGGCTTTTTCTTGGGAGCTGAGGAGAGGGCCTGTGCAGCTGTCGCCGGTCGCTTCAGGTCGTCGCTCGGGGAGGGCATCGCCGGAGAATGTAGAGTTGTAGAAGAAACGCCTCCCCTCGGTCTCGAGAAGCCCCTCTTCTTCGGACGCGTACTTCGAACACATGTGGAACTTTTGAAAGGAGGCTGGAGAAGAGAAAGGGAGGGAGTCACTCAAGTCAAACAAGTCACACAATTTACTGGTTCTTTGAACTTCACATGTATTTTTTT
>Ga0066180_10000273_pt1 | contig 11134 bp, 5 predicted proteins | sample LauGreSBDMM110SN_4_FD_59338 | JGI IMG/M metagenome (GOLD analysis project Ga0066180, IMG submission 59338) | Freshwater lake microbial communities from Lake Michigan, USA - Su13.BD.MM110.SN (version 2) (version 3) | ecosystem: Environmental > Aquatic > Freshwater > Lake | place: Lake Michigan... | reverse complement strand
ACGCTCCGCTATCTCGCCACCGGCTCGGCTGGCAGGGCAGCCGACGGCGAAGAGGCGTTTCTTGTCGTGCTGCCGCGCCGCGTTCTCGTCTCAGAGAGCGTGCCCGTGACGCTCGCGGGCCCTGGCGAACGGAAGGTGTCGCTCGACCGGCTCGTCAAGAGTGCGGGCAGCGACATCCAGAGCCAGTCGCTCGTCGTGCAGGCCACGTCGAACCCAGCCTGGTATGCCGTGCTCGCACTGCCATCCCTGATGGAGCAGACCGACGAGAGCGTCGAGACGCTCTTCACACGGCTCTACGCCAACAGCCTCGCGCGGCATCTGGCGACAAGCGATCCGCGAATCGCGAGGGTTTTTGAACAGTGGAAGGGGACCGACGCCCTGACGAGCCCCTTGGACACGAATTCAGAACTCGTCACGACACTCTTGGCGGAGACGCCATGGGTCCGCGACGCGGTCGACGAAGGGGAGTCGCGAGCCCGGATCGCACTGCTCTTCGATACGACCCGTGCCGACAACGAGATGCAGGCTGCCCTCAACCGGCTGGCTTCGCTGCGGAACGGCGACGGTGGCTGGCCATGGTTTCCCGGCGGATCGACCTGCGACTCTGTCACGCTCGGTATTCTGGCCGGGTTCGGCCGGCTCCGGGCCGCGGGCGTGGCTCTCGACATTCAGCCCGCGCTCGAGACGATCCCCTGGCTCGATGGCCGGCTCGTCGAGGAGAGGCGTCGCGCAGAAAAGCTCTGGGCCGGCAAACAAGACGACGTCGTGCTGACGCCGATCGGCGTCTCCGCCCTCTACACGCGGAGTTTCTTCACAGCCGACGCACCGCCTCAGGGAGAAGCCGCCGAGGCGATCCGCTGGGCCTTTGACATCGCGCGAAAGTCGTGGATGAAGCTCGATGCCCGGCTCACACAGGGGCAGCTCGCCATCGCGATCTTTCGCTCGGGCGACAGGCAGACGGCGCTATCCATCATCGACAGCCTGAGGCAGCGGGCGGTCGACGCCACTGTGAAACCGATCGGAGCCGCTCGTGCGGGCACGGAAAAAGCCTCCTGGCAGGGGATGTGGTGGCGTGATCCCCATCCTGGCTGGTGGAGCTGGGCCTATGCCCCGATCGCCACGCAGGCAGTCATGATCGAGGCGTTTGACGAGGTGGCAGGCGACACGGATGCCGTCGACGCACTGAAGGTCTGGCTCCTCTCGCAGAAGCGGACGAGCCAGTGGCCCGGCAGCCGGGCCACTGCTGATGCAGTCGGCGCGCTCCTTGGCCGTGGCAACGACCTGCTCGGTTCGCAGGAACTGGTGACGGTGACCGTGGGCGGCGAGCGGGTGCAGCCCGCGGCGACGTCCGGCGGCAGCCCTCGCGCGGAGGCCGGCACCGGTTTCTTTGAGGAGCGGTTCTCGCGGCGAGAGATCACGCCCTCAATGGGCGAGATCGTCGTTGCGAAGCAGGACAAGGGGCTGGCCTTCGGCGGAGTCCACTGGCAGTATCTCGATGACATCGCACGGGTGCCAGCAGCGAACCGCGAGGAGCTTGCCATCGAGAAGAAGCTCTTTATCAAGAAGGCCACGAAGGCGGGTCCGGAACTGGTGCCGGCGGCGAAGGATGGCACTACGGCGGTCGAGGTGGGAGACGAACTCGTCGTGCGGTTGGTGGTGACGAGCGACCGCGACTATGAGTTCCTCGAACTTCGCGACCATCGGCCGAGCCTGACAGAGCCGGTGGACGTGCTCTCCGGCTGGCGGTGGGGGGATGGCGCGGGATGGTATGTGGCCGTGCGCGACACCGCCACACAGCTGTTCTTCGAGCGGCTGCCACGGGGCACGCATGTCTTTGAATATTCGCTCCGCGCGGCCCACCGGGGCTCGGCGTCAAGCGGTTTCGCCGCGATCCAAAGCCGCTACGCCCCGGAGTTCTCCGCCCACTCGGAGAGCCTTCCGCTGGAGGTGAAGTAGGTCCTGGGAGGCCTGCCACACCGGCACAGCAGATGCGAATGGCTGTATCGACTGGTATTCTCAATGTATGAACATCGATGGCCCTGACAACCGCACATCATCCGCCGCTGGTCTCTCGAATGAACTCGCCCGCGAGCGGAACCGCGAGGCCGCCGACCGCACCCTGCTGGCCTGGATCCGGACGAGCCTGGCGATGATCAGCCTGGGCTTCGGGATCGAGCGGCTGGGTCAGGCTGCCCTCTCGTTCGACGGCAGACTGACCGAGTTGTCGTCCCTCAAAACGCGGGCCTTTGGAGTGGCGCTGATCGTGCTAGGCATGGCCGCGACGATCGCCGGCATGTGGGAACACCGCCACATGCTGACCGCGATCAGCCGTGATGACTACCGCTATGCCGACCGGCCTCCAATCGCCAGGTACATGGGCTGGGCACTGGTGCTGGTGGGCGCCGCCGCGCTGCTGACGATGCTCGGGATACATGGATCATGACCACCAATTCGTCAGACCTACCCCTCGCAATTTCCCCTCGCCTCGCCGCCATCGGCATCGCTGTCCTCACATGCGTGGCGTATCTCAATTCCTTTGCTGGTGCCTTCATTTTCGACGACCTCACCGAGGTCTATCAAAACCCCGCCTTGCAGCAGCTTTTCCCGCCCTGGGACGCGATGTTCAAAGGGCAGGAAGCACCCGCCAGACCGCTCCCCTATCTCTCTTTCGCCATCGACACCAACCTCTGGGGACGGGTGCCTTTCGGGTTTCATGTCACGAACCTGCTGATCCACGTGATCGCGGCCCTGGCACTCTTCAATTTCGTACGGCTGACGCTTTCCTCTCCGCGGCTCCGCGACCGCTGGGGAAGCCTTGCCGTGCCGCTGGCGCTGGCGATCGCCGGACTCTGGGCCGTCCATCCACTGCAGACGCAGGCGGTGACCTACATCTACCAGCGGATCGAGTCGATGGCGGGCATGTTCTGCCTGCTGTCGCTGGCGGCCTTTGCCCGCGCCGCGGCTTCCGAATGGTCGCGACCATGGCTCTGCGGCAGCGTGGCGGCCTGTGCGGCGGCGATGGCCTGCAAGGAAAACGCCGTCGTGCTACCGGTGCTGCTCGTGCTCTACGACTGGTTCTTTTCGCCTGTGGGCACCGCGGCTCTCTGGCGGGCGGATGTCTGGCGGCGGCGCTGGTATTACCTGGCCCTGGCACTCACCTGGCTGATCCTCGCGGCCACCATCGCCTCGCAGGCTGGTAGATACCAGGAATTTGGCGCCGCCAAGGGCTCGCCGCTCACCTACGCCCTCACCCAGCCGGGCGTAATCCTCCACTACCTGCGGCTCGCCATCTGGCCTGCCGGCCTCTGCTTTGATTACAGCGGCTGGCCGGAGGTGCGTTCCGTTACGGTGGCCCATCTGCCAGCCTACCTGGCGATCTTGACCCTGGTGATCCTGACCATGATCGGAACCATCCAGCGGCGGCCGGGAGCCTGGCTGGGGGTGATGTTTCTGGGAACCCTTGCCCCCACGTCGAGCGTGCTGCCGGTAGAGGCTCTCGTCAACGAGCACCGCATGTATCTGCCGCTGGCGCCAGTGGTGGCGGCCATCGTGCTGGCGGCAGCCGAGGCGTTTGGTCGCGCGGCTCCGTGGCTATCGGGCGGCGCCCGCGGGGCCGCGCGGTATGCGCTCGGCCTGTTCGGCGTCGCCATCGTCGCTCTGACGGTGGGCACGTTGCTAAGAAACTACCAATATTCGTCCCCCACACGCATCTGGAGCGACGTGCTTGAACACGATCCCGGAAACTACCGGGCTCTCTGGAGCTTCGCGGTCATCATAAACAGGATGGGGAAGGAGTCGGAGACGTTCGAACTGGCCGACAAGGCCCTCGAGCGTAAGCCAACATGCGACGTCTACAACAGGCTTGCGTTCGTTCACCTCCAGAAGGGCAACTACGATACAGCCGAACGGTTCTGCCGCCGCGGACTCGCGCGGCAGTTGGCGGTGCTACCGCCCGATAATCGGCACGTGCTCTGCACGCAGGGTGATCTGGCGACTGCTCTCCGGATGAATGGCAAGATCGCGGAGGCCGATGCGATCTGCACCGGCGTTATCGAAGCCATGCGGAGGGTCCTCGGAGCCAATCATAACGCCACGCTCAGTGCGGAGCAGATCATGGCGGAGGGACTGGCAGAGCGTGGCGATTATCAGGCCGCGGAAACGCTTGCCCGTGATGTGCTGGCCCGGGCCCAAAAGATCCGGGGACGGAACGATCCGATCGCGATCAATGCCGCCGTCGTGCTCGCCCGGGTGCTCGACACTGCCGGCAGGCCTGCCGATGCCCAGCGTGTCGTTCAGGAGGCGCTCGACACGGTTATTCGTCAGGGATCGCGGCGCGAGAACGACCGGCTGATGCTCGAGGATCTTTCGGTTGAGTTTCTCGAGCGCACTGGCCGGCTGGACGAAGTCGTCGCCATCCGCCGCCGACACGCCGACCTCTGCGAACGGCTCCATGGCATGAACAGCCCACTCACGGTGTCTGCCCGCATCAAATACGTTCTGGCGACCGCCGCCCAGGCGGATGCCCGCGGGAACCACGCTCAGGCCGCCGAGATCTATGCCCAGATCTACGAGACCTACAGGCAGAGTCTCGGGGCCGATCACGCCAGGACGCAAGACCTCGAGTCTAAGCTCAACGCCGCCCGCAGCCGCGCAGCGGCGACACCCCAGTCGCTCCCCTAATCCTCAGACTTCGCGGACTTCCGCCCGCTGGTGATGTGCACGGCAGCCTGCCATGCCGGTTCTCTTCAATCCGGCAGCCGGGGGTGGAGGGAAGCCGGAGCGAGTCGGGCTATCCTGCCCTCGAGTCGAAGGCTTTCGCCGACCCCCGGCGGTTTGTGCCGCGAGACGTCACGTCTGTCGAACGCGTCTCGTTCGACGTGGTAGAACACCCGCCATGGTCTGGTCCCACGTCTACGATCCGCTCTCCTCGCCACTGCTCTCCACAGCGGTCACACTCCTGCCGCTGCTTGCCCTGCTGGGCCTGCTGGCGTTTGCGGGCTGGTCGGCCCACGCGGCGGCAGGGGCTGGACTTGCCGCCGCTCTGGCTGTGGCCGTCGGAATCGTCGGCATGCCGACCGACGCCGCGCTGGCTGCAGCGCTCTACGGTGCAGCGTTCGGCCTCTTTCCCATCGGCTGGATCATCGTGACGGCGATGTTTCTCTACCAGCTCTCCGTCGAGGCCGGGGCCCTCGATGTCATGAAGCGGTCGGTTACCAGACTCTCGGCCGACCACCGCATGCAGGCCCTCCTGATCGCCTTCTCGTTCGGCGCTTTCCTCGAGGGGGCCGCCGGCTTCGGAGCGCCCGTGGCGATCTCTGCAGCACTGCTCACGGGCGCCGGGTTTCCAGCCCTTGAGGCGGCCTGCCTGGCCCTCATCGCCAACACGGCGCCGGTCGCCTTCGGCGCCCTCGGCACGCCGATCATCACGCTCGCCAAGGTGACCGGGCTCGACGAATTCGCCATCTCCCAGATGGCCGGTCGACAGTTGCCCCTCTTCTCGCTCATCGTGCCGGCCTGGATGGTGGCCACCATGACGGGCTGGCAGGGACTCCTGGCCGTCTGGCCAGCGGTGCTCGTCTGTGGCGGCTCGTTCGCCGTGGTGCAGTGGGCCATGGCCAACTACGTCGGAGCAGCGCTGGTCGACGTGGTGGCGGGACTTGTCAGCCTCGTGACACTCGCCGCGTTTTTACGCTGGTGGCAGCCGCGGGAATGCTGGCAGCATGAGCGCGAGAGCCCGTCTTCAGCCCCGACCGCTTCCGCTGAACCAGCCGACTCCATGCCAGCAATCGCCTGGGCCTGGACACCGTGGGCATTTCTCTCGCTGGCCGTCTTTGTCTGGGGACTGCCGACGGTCAAGTCCACGCTCGAAGGCCGCCTGCCCACGCCCGCAACGACTGCCCAGGCCGCAGCCGTCGTGGCCCCGCGACCGCTCCTGCCGAAAAGTGTCGTGGCCCCGGAATTTCCAGTCCCCAGGCTCGATGGACGCGTTGCCAAAGTGCCGCCGGCGACACGGGAGCCGCTTGAAATTGAACGGGCGGTCTACCGTTTCAACTGGCTCTCCGCGGCCGGGACGGGCATTCTCATCGGATCGCTGGCTGCGGTGCCGTGGCTCGGCATTCGCTGGCGGCGGGCCTGGGCGATCTGGTGGGATACCCTGCGGCGGCTTTCCCTCTCGCTCGTGACGATCGCCTTGATGCTGGCGCTGGCATTCGTCACGCGGTATTCCGGCACCGACGTCACGCTCGGCCTCGCCCTTACCCGGACGGGCTGGCTCTATCCCTTCTTCGCGGCGCTACTCGGCTGGCTCGGCGTCGCTCTTACCGGTTCCGACACGTCCAGCAACGCGATGTTCGGCAGCCTGCAACGCGTGACGGCCGAACAGTTGGGTCTCAATCCGCTGCTCATCTGCACGGCCAACAGCACAGGCGGCGTGATGGGAAAGATGATCGATGCCCAGAGCATCGTCGTCTCGGCCACGGCGACGGGCGTGCATCGGCAAGAGGGGGCGATCCTGCGACGGGTCTTCCCGCACAGCCTGGCGCTCGCCGCGCTCATGGGCCTGCTTGTCTGGCTCCAATCGGGCCCGCTGTCCTGGATGGTGCCGTGACCGTGCCATCGTCGTCCGGCTCGAGGCCAAGCACGAGTGCCGCCACCGCCCAGGCGTCAGCAGCCGCACAACTCGCCGCCAATGCGGTCACCGATCGACTGGAATCGCCTGAAACGGAGACCACCACAGGCCGTCCCGTGCGGGGATCGATTGGAGAGCGGCCAGGCCGACAGGTCGAGGTGCCGACCGCCACGCCGGCGTCGAGATCGATCTCGTGCAGTTGCCCCTGACTGGCATCGGCATCGCGGAGCCGCACCCGCCACGGGCGACCGGCCGCCCGCTGCCCCCATGCCCGCACCTCGCCGCCGAGTTCCACCAGATGAGCCGGAGATCCCAGTTCCGCGAGCCGCTCGCCGACACGATCGACGGCATAGCCGGGGGCGATTCCGCTCAGATCGATCTCGACGCCAGTACGGGTTTTTCGAATGGCCGGGCCGTCTACGGCCGTTGCAGGCCGCGATTCGAGCAGCCGCATGCCTACGCGATTACGGGCTGCCGCGATCGCGGCGGCAGATGGCTCAACGCCCCCTGCGCTCCACAGCCGCACGAGCGGGCCGACGGTGATGTCGAAGGCGGTCTCCGACCGCTCGTGGATCGCACGTGCCGTTTGCACGAGCGACAGAAGGTCCGCCGACACCGTCACCCAATCCCCTGCGGCTGCCCGGTTAAACCGGCTGGCGTCGGAATCGGCGCGCCACGTGCTCGCCGCACGGTCGATCCGCGCGAGCACGGCCTCGACCTCGCGATGCACCTCACCGCGGGTCATCCCGGGCATGTCGGCGGCCAACGTCACCCGGTAGGTCGTCCCCATCGCCGGACCGGCGAGCGTCGGCAGATCGGCTGCTGGGGCTACGGCCATCAGCAGCAGCCAGAGTCCGAGCGAAAACGTTCTCATCCTTCCCACCAGTACGTGGCGACCGCGATGACAAGGCAGCCGAGCAGCACACCGTCCCGCCAGGTGAACCGGTCGGCGCGGCGGTGCAGCCGTAAGTGATCGAGCATCGCACCGGTCGGGCAACCATGACGGCAATAGGCCATCGGCACGATACTGCTTGCGATCAGACTCACCGCGAAGATAGCTATCGCCGTGGTCCCCGCCACCGCCGGCAGGTACGCATCGAAGGGCTCGAGATCGACGAGATTCAGCGGCCAATGGCGAACTGCCGTCAGGATTGCCACCGCAAGCAGGATCCACGGCAGCGGAACAAGCACGGGCCTGAGCCACGCGGGAACGTTTCGCTTCGGCTGCACGAACCTCACGATCAGCTGCTGTGCCGCCCCATGCGCACACAGATGTGAACAGTAGACGTTCCGCCGCGTGGCCACTGGCAGCATGAGGGCGGCCAGTGTCAGCGCGATGAGCACGACCGCCCCGCGGGCCACGCCCGCCTGCGCCCAGCCCAAGAGCTGCGCCTGCGACAGCAGGGCCCCGGCGCCAAAGCCGAGGTACGCCAGCACCGCGACCGGCAGGGCGATGCGGCCGAACCAGTTGCCGCGGAGCCTCGTAAACGCGGTGACGATCCCGGCGACAATCACACCCAACGCGCCCCACTGGGGGCCTTCGATGCCCCCGATGATGGTGGCCAAGGATGATGCCCAGGATGCCTTTCGCCCCTGCGTGGCCCGCTGCTCGACATGCTGCCGCGCGGTGCGGACGATCCCTTCGGCCACCGCCTGGCTCGTCATCGTGGCGCCGCTGACCCCCTCGATGCCGGTGCTGCGGGGATCGATGCCAGCCAACTGCTCGAGCGGCATGCCGCTGTACACCCCGCGAAAGGCGTTGTCGTCGCGGACGTAGCCCACGTAGGGCTCGTTGTCGTAGCTGGCGAGTACCGCGACACCACAGACCCTTCCCGCGGGATCGAAGCCGACGACCGCATCGGTCGGCCCCTGGTAGCCGATCACACGATCGGAAGCCGGACTCGTCCGCAGGACCCAGCCAAGCGGGATCGCGTCGGCGGCCAGCACACGGATCACGGCCGGATTACCCGAATCCACTTCGATGCGGACGGCATCGGGATAGATGAGCTTCAGGTCCTCGACCGTCGGGGCGTGATCGAAACGACTCACCGCCGCGGTGCCACCCAGCCGCCGCACGAGCGCTTCCGCGATGGCCAGGCTCGTCAGCGTGGCCCCCGCCACCGTATGGGCTTTGTTCGGCTTCAGGCCGGCCAGTTCTTCGAGCGATTTCCCGCGGAACGACTGCCAGAAGGCGGCGTCCCGCTCGATCGCCTGTACGTGGTCACGCGTGTCGCGGCTGGAGAGCACCTCCATGCCGGCCACACGGAGGTCGCGGTCACAGACGACGAGCAGATCGGTCGGCCCCGAGAAGCCGATCGCCGTGTCGCCCGACGGCGACGTCCTGAGCATCGTGCCGACACGCTCACCCGACGCATCCAGCAGATCGTGGCCCCCTGCCACGCTCTGCGACGGTCCGCCGATCACCGCGGCCTCGGGCAGATGCCTCTGTACCTGTGCAGCCGACAGGCTCGACAGATCCGCGGGCGCCTGCCGTCCGACGTATCGGACGTGCCCCACGTGCACGAGCCAAGCGAGCGCCGCCACGACGGCCACGCGGCCGGCATGAACGACGATCGGCACGAGACTCGGCGCACCACGTTGCTGCACCCCGGCCTCCTACTTGACGGCCGGCACGAGTATCACCGCGTCGGCGCCCGCATTGCCATTCGCGGCGTCGGTGCCGATCGGCGCCGACGGGCTCGCGCGGCGGGCCTTGCCCGGCAGCTTGAGAAGCTCGTCCATCTCGCCCCAGTGCTGTTCATAGACACCTCGGGGATTCGTCCCGTGCTTGATGGCCACGCTCGCCGCCTTGCCGACCACCTCACCCATCATGCCGCAGGTCTTCATCACGCGAACGGTGCCAAGAGCCTCGTGGTCCACCGAGATGCAGCGACCGGCCATGAAGAGATTCTCCACGTCTTTCGAATAGAAGCAGCGGTAGGGGACGGGATAGCCGGAGGTGCGGTCGACGCGGTTGTCGTGCACCGCGATCGAGATGAAGGGGTTGTCGGGAAACTTCTCCGCGTATTCCTTCTTCGGGTAGTGGAGATCGATCGACCAGGTGGAAGGCACGCAGCCGTCGGAAAATTCCTTCTTGCCCACGATGTCGTCCTGCGTGAGCACGACGTCGCCGAGGATCCGACGGCTCTCCCGCGGGCCGCCGATGGCCGCCACCCAGGTGAGGACGGCGGTCTTGTGCCTGTCGGCGCCGTCGCCGTTCTTCATCGCATTGAACGCCCCGAACACCGCACGCAGGTTCCAGTCGCGGATGCCCTCGGCGTCGGCCAGCGGATCCTTGTCGAAACCGCTCTCCCAGAACCACTGGCCATGGTGGTCTCGCGGATAGGGGAAATCGGCCATGGTCAGCGGCAATGCCCATGGTGTCGCGGGGAACTCCTGCGGCGTGTCGACCTCGTCCCAGGCCCACATGTTGCTCATCCCCATCCGGCCCTTCGGTTCCATCACCGTGTCGGCGTCGGCCAGGTGGCCGATGGTGGCATGGCCGGTGGCGTCGCAGAAAAACCTGCCCGTGATCCGCAGCTCACGGCTCGTCTTCGTGTCGAGGCAGGTGACGGCCGTGATCCGGTTGCCGTCGCGTGCCACCGCAAAGGCATGCGTGTTCAAGAAGAGATCGATGGTCGGCTCCGCGCGGACGACCTGCTCCTTCTTCACATCGCCAAACTCCTCGTACGTGCCCGGACTCTTCTTGGCGTGGTCGCAGAACTCCTCGATGATCTCTCCAATCCGGGGATACTTGCCGCGGCGAATCAATCCCTTCGCCCAGACGCGGACCTCGCTGGAGCCATTGCCGCCGAGAACTGGGCGATTCTGCACGAGAGCGACCGTGAGGCCCATGCGTGCTGCTGATATCGCAGCCCCCATGCCGGAATAGCCGCCTCCGATCACAACCAGATCGTAGGGGCCCTTCGCCTCCGGCTCCGCCGGCAGGCCGAGGTTCTCTCGCCGCCAGGCGGCGAGGAGCCCTGAGTCGTTGGGCGGAGGAACCGTTTCGGTGGTGAACGCAATGCAATCACAGCGGCCGTCGAAGCCGGTGAGGTCGTGCAGGCCGACCGTCACCTCGCCAGCCAAGAGCGTCACCGTGCCCGCATCCTGCCAGGCCCACGTAGCGCCACTCGTGCCACATGGCTCGGCCAGCAGCGTACCGTTGACGGCTACCTGAAACCTGCCCGGCGAGCCCGGGGCGTTCCACCGTGCCACCCAGTCTTTCGTGCGGACAAACACCCGGTAGTCACCAGCGGCGGGAAGGCGGACCTTCGTCGTGGCATCGGCCACCGGTTTGCCCAGGCCGTGCGCGAGCAGGTAGGGCGAGCCCATCTCGCCGATGAACTGCGTGTCAAGCGTCCAGCCGCCATGGTCGGTAAAACTCTCCGCCTCGACGAGCACTGTGGCCGCGTCGGCACGGCCCGCGGCGAAGCTCGCCAGCCCCATGCAGGTGGCGATCAGCCGGAAGCCGGCGAGCGCGAGGCGGACGGACCGGATGGTCTG
>Ga0066180_10000265_pt1 | contig 11248 bp, 7 predicted proteins | sample LauGreSBDMM110SN_4_FD_59338 | JGI IMG/M metagenome (GOLD analysis project Ga0066180, IMG submission 59338) | Freshwater lake microbial communities from Lake Michigan, USA - Su13.BD.MM110.SN (version 2) (version 3) | ecosystem: Environmental > Aquatic > Freshwater > Lake | place: Lake Michigan... | reverse complement strand
CCGTGATATACCCCCCAAGTGTCCGTGATATACCCCCCAAGTGTCCGTGATATACCCCCCGACCAAATTTTATCCACAAACTTATCAACAAAGTAAGAATGTCCGTGATATACCCCCCAAGTGTCCGTGATATACCCCCTCCAAAAAAGAAGAAAGCTTCATATATTTTTTGTCATTATTTTATTATTTTGTTTCTTTATGCTATTAATATTAACGTATGTATTTTTATTTTTTTCAACCCAAGAAATAGAGTACCCAGGTATATCATTTTCTAAAACAGTCGATTTCAAATCACTTTTAAATTTTCTAAAATCACGCTCGCTCCCTGATTTTTCATAGAGTGTTTCAATCAAAAACTCCCATGAGTTCCCCTGAATACCAACGTGCTTTCGTGCTGTTCTGTACAAAAACTTTTTAAGTCCCGAGGTAAGTGAAAAATAGTCAGGATCAACCATCAAAAGAGCACCTTTTGCACACACAATTTTGTACAACCAATCAGATATAGTTATTTCAATCTCTTTAATGTCTTTCCTTTCCGTGTATCCCCAGCTATCTATAAAGGAAAATACTTTCCCTTTTTTATATTCCTTGTTACCTATTGTTGTTTCTACTGTTGTCGTTTGAAGCCTATATAAGGCAGCGTTTAAATCTAGTTCCTGTTTCTTTCCATCATGTTTTCTGAGAGATTTTAGAATTTCATGCCGAGGAGCTATTATAGTTCTCGGAGGGATATCTGATCCATCATTGAGAACCTTTTGTATTTTTCCAGCAACATACAAAACTATATCCCAATCATAAATGCTTGCTAGGAAATGATCTGTATGTCTGGAAACCCTTACTTTTATTGTGTTTTCGCCGTTTGTTTTCTCATAAACTATAGGTTTTTTACGATTTTTAGAGAGCGCTAAAAAGGGAACCTCCATCATCTCAGCGATATCACGCGCAGCCCTTTCTTGAGAACTTAGTTCAATAATTTTTGCTATCTTTTGTTTTTTAATAGCTGGTTTTTTAGATTTAAGTTCAGCTTTGTTTTCATTTAATATTTCAGGAATCAATAAAATGGAAACCTCTTTTACTTCAGAAGGGATATCATGTATTTCTACTGGATCAACAGCATTTTCTACAGGCTCAAGTAATTTATCAGGAAAAGGCTCTGAAACATCATCTTTATTGATTTTTAGTAATTTTATAAAAAAAGACCGTATCATTTTTTTCATTTTTTTTCTCAGCTTTACTTGGACATATTTGCCCATATCCATCCGCACAAGCTTATGTGATGAAGATAGAGATGTCTAGGTGGATCTATAGTTAATCTTTTGGCAATTTCCTCAGCAAACTTAATTTGTTTATCTGTTGCTTGTCTGCCAAATCTTTCTTGCTCAACAAGTTCTTGTTTGTTTGGATTAAGCATCTTTGACATAAACTTGAAGAAGGGTTCTTCTTCTTTTGTTACCCACAAACGGAGCTGAACAAGCCCCTTATCAACTTGACGTTTGCGATACTCTTTCATTCGATCTGTCATGTTTTATCCGATATAAAATGCGCCGCAGGCAATCCGCGACTGTGATAAAGTGTAACACACTTTATCACAGCGCATTAGTGCGCACTTGTCATATTCTGACGTCGTGAGATTGAATTCGGCTAGCGCCTCATGCTTTATTCGTTTTCCCCCAATTGGGCCTATGTGCAACATAAAGATGTTAAATAAACATTTTATGGGATCATTAAATAATTGATTTTAAGTAATTGATTAATAAACCTATTTCTTCTTCAATGCTTATTTTTAAATGTTGTTTAAAATATTCTTTCTGATGTATATTTATACTTATTTCAGCTACTTTAATTATAAATTCAACCTCTTCTTTTGTAAAAAAAATATCAATTTCATGACAGTCCCATTCTTCATAAAACTTTCGATCAGGTATTAAATTTTCTATTTTTTTTAAAATACAATTACAATTTTGATGCGTAATTTCTGCATACTGCTTTTCATTCATATTAATAAGCGGTTCTTCATAAACAAAATCATGAGCAGATTTTCCTAATTCCCAAATGACATTGCGCAAACAATTTTCTATTAATTGTAATTGTTCAATTGTAAAATAATTTGATATGTATTTCATTTAATGACCTACTTGTTTTAAATATGAATCCATGTCCATGGATGGCTGGAATACTGTTCCTCTATCGGGTGCTGCTGGATTGTGAACAATAACAGTGTGTGATTCACGGTGCACGTATCTTATTCTTGGACCTTTTTCAGTTATTCCTAACACGTATGTTTCTGTTGCTGGATTAGTTAGAACCATCTCCACATGACTTTGTAACTGTGCATGCGTTCGTATACTAATCCCTCCGAATTCACCTTGTGAAAGCAGGTGTTTATCAAACGCATGTCCCTTTACAATTTGTTCGGCAGTTAATTGTACATTCAATTTTTCAAGATTATGAACATTTGATGGAATTTCAGCCGGTAATTTTTTCGCTTGAACGCCCCCCACTTCCGCATCAACTACACCAGATGTTACTCCGCCACCGTAGTTTAACGAATTAGCCGCGCGATACTTTAAATAACTCGCACCCGCTATGAGCCCAGCCACATTAACTGTATCACCAATGAGTTGCCTGATCGCCGCTTTTTCTGCAGGCGTATCGCCATAAATTTCAGCAGCACCATCACCTAATATACTCACACCTTCACTGATAGCGGTTCCCATCTGTTCCATGGAAAGGGCTGTAACAGCTGCTCCAGTAAGCCCCCCAATTACGGCACACGCACGAAGTCCAGCGGCACTTTTCACGCCACCAGCTGCACATAAACCGGTAACACCCGAAGCACTTACTATCGACATATCGATATACAGCATCGTACGCACACAATCACCAAATAGATTCATACTCGATGTCAGGGTTTCTTGCGCCCAAGGATGCTCATTCAAAATTTGATGGATGTTTTGATTTACAGACGCAATTTTTTGAACATAGCCTTTTATCAACGTTTTTTTGGTAGAATCAATCTCATCGATAGAGGTTGGCATTGTTGTGATGTTATCGGAAAGAGTCTTTCCATCGCCCAGACTCATTCTTGAAAGTGCATTCAGTTTGGCGCGCACTGTGTCTTGTTCTTCTTTGGATATTCCTTTTTCAGTGGCTTCTTTTTGAAGGGTGTCTTCATTAACGATTTCGCCTTTGGTATCTGTTTTTAAGCCAATGTGGCGAAGGGCGGCACTCGGTGCAAAGTTATGATCCAGCGCGATATTTGCTGTCACCATCGCCACACCAATTTGCTCAGCATTCATACCCAAAGCATAGGCAGTCGCTCCGGCCATAAACCGCGCTGCTGCTTGCGTTTGACGAATCTTCGCAGCATGATCTGTTTGATTTAGACCAGATCCCGTAGATCCTGGCAGGGCACTTCCTCCTGTTGGCATCGCCCAATCAGCATAGGTTTCAGCGGCAAGGGCACCTGCGGCTCCGGCAATCATTTTACCTAATCCTTCACCATCCTTATCGTTCAACCCCATGATCATGCCTTGACCGGCACCATTCACAAAATGTTGAATTTTGTGCGATAAACTGGCCTCAAAACTTTGGGGGGTTTTGGCATACCATTGACCAATTTTTGTGGAGAGATACCCGCCAATTGTTCCTGCAACGGCTCCAAGTCCAGCAGCAACTCCATCGGTCTTTCCTGTAAAGGCAGTATCCATGGTCATACGAACGCCCATATTTACACCCTGGTTGGCGGCATGATCGCTGATCTCAACTAGCTTTGTAACGTCGGTAGGCAATTCAAAGAATTTAAGCATGCCATAGGTCAGTCCAGCTGACAGCATCGACATGCCCAATGATTGGAATGTGTCACGGCTTGCAAACGCTTCAGCGGCCTTGCGTGGATCGCCTTCATTATTGGCAAGGGACATAACGGCTGACGTGGCAACGGAGGTGAATCCTGCCGTAAACATCGTTGCAGCCATTCCTTCAGCAGCAAACCCCATGGATGTTGCCATAGATCCGCCAACAGATGCACCTATACCCGTTCCATAGGTTGTAGCGGCAACTGCAATGGCAATCAGAGCCGCTGTGGCTGCCGTTGGACCGCCGCTTCGTTTGTGAACATGTTCATGGACTTCATCCCAAAATGTTTCGGTGACATGACCGTGATCCAATTCAATTTGTTTAATAAATTTAGCTGTTTGCCCGCGCACTTGTTCGATATTTATTTCAACGGGAGCTTCTGCCGTGGAAATCACTTTGAGGTTTTTTATGTTTGATTGCGTCCCCGTTTGATGGCTTTCTTGGGACATTGATTGGGTTTGCCAAAAAGCGCTTTCATTCTTTTTCGTTTGAGAAAGACTTTCAAAATTCTTACCCAAGTTAAAACGAATCGTACCACCTTTAGGGTCGATCGTCAGATTATCAACGGTGATATTGGTGATGTCAACAAGACCACGTTGCCTCAAGATAATTTCGGTTGGTGTATCACCAAAATCAGCGCCAATCGATCGCATGACCTGGTGCATAACTTTCAACGTTGTATCTTTGCCAAACCAGCCTTTTCCCTCTTTAAACTCCTCCGTCATGGTGCTAACCGAGTTATGAACATCATGAATGGTAACGCCTGTTCCTGCCATGAATTGCAGCACAGCTGCACGCACTCTGGTGGCGTACACATCGATGTGACCGGCGGCATCGAATACAACGGCGCCTTTGCAGGTATAGGTGGATGTTTCGGCTGTACTTGTGTGGGTTGTGGTTGTTTTGTGCCCGCGTTTGGTTTGCTCAAAGGTTGTATGGGCTCCCCTTAGGATCGCTGGGATATCAAAGATGTTACCCTTGGACTTGAACAACATTGATGTGTCAGACCGGCCGTGTATGGCTTGGCAATACACATCATTTTCAGATTCTAAAACAAAGGCATCTTTACTTTGAAATTCACATCCCTCAGATGTTTGTTGCGTACCATTGGCTGTTCTGTGTTCATGGATTTTTGCCATAAAGGAACCACCCGTAATGCCTATATGTGACGTTCCCTCCGATAAAAATTTGGCTGCGACGGCATCGACATACCCTAAATTGATGTCCGAGGTGGCCTTTAGGGGTTGGTGTTCTTCTTGAGTTTCGGATTTGGATTCGACGCCGCTATCATTCGGTCTTTCAAACGCAGGGCGTGATGTATCTTCAGTTTTCTCTGTGCGTGGATCATAGGGGTTATAGGCAGCGAAAACGCTGCCATCCAATTTAGATTTATCTTTAATATCAATCTTTAAATTGCTTGCCGTGATAGTTGCGTATTGGCGCGCAATGTCTAGGATCATATCCTGGGTGATTAAAAAGTGTGGGCTGCCCTGCTCATCATTAAAGATACAGCCATGTTGAGCATTTTGTGCGCAGTGCTCTAAAATGTTTGCCATAGCATAGTGGCTCATGGATGTGTTTTTGAGGCTGATCACCTGATTAACGAACGGCTCACCTTGTTTATACAGATGTTCAATAAGTGGATAACCGGATCGTCCGTATACATTCAGCGTTCCCAAGTAGGTTCCAAAAAGATAGGAACACAAGTGTTGCATGGCGATTTTGCTGAATCGGGGCACAGCGGGGACGCTTCTGTTGATAGAAGGCATTGGCCGCGGAACGGAATGATCTTCGAGTCCTAACAACTTAGCTTGATGGGTTCCGTTATGGTCAATAAATAAAGAATTACTTTGAGTCAGTTCACGGAAAATACTTGCACCATTCAGGATGAAATTTCCTGTTTTAGGGCATATGGTTAAATGTGGTCGTATGACTTCAAGAACATCGGCATTAAGCGTTACGTTAAGGGAGTTGATGGATCCCGAAAGTGTGAAGATACCCCTGAAATCGATGACAATATTTTTTCCGCTCTTAAAGGCGCCATGGGGCTCCACATTGTAACGGCTATAAAATGCCGAGTTATCTTTGCATGCAAATTCGTTATACGTTTCTGCTGCTCTGTTCGTAAAAAAGGATGGCAATCCATCTGACACCTTATATTTTCGGTCATTTAAAACAATCCCTTCTGGGCTTATTAGATAACCACCGGTATTGTCACCTTGACAGATATCCAAATAAATATTGCCGTTTAAAGATTCAATATGGGCTGAATCAGATTCATGCCAAACACGATTGAGAACGTTCATTCGCCAAGCACCTTGTGTTCCTCCCCAACACCCCGGCCGACTGTTGTTAGGATTATCTTTTTTTTCATCTCCAATACGGTTGTTGAGCACTTTTGCATTGATTTGAATGTGGGATCCTGAAAGAATGTGCCCTGATTTATTGAGAACTGTTTTGGGTGTTTTAAGTGTCACTCCCATTTCTGGTCTTGTACTGAGTTCAATGATTTCGTCACTCTTTGGCTCGCTTACGTTTGCTTGTGGGTTTGCGTAAAAGCCATAAATTAGCCCAAATTCATTATCAATATCGTCGAGTGCTTCAAGGATAAGTTTTCCTCGTGTGACTATTTTAGCCCCATTACGTATTTTATGGCGTTCTGTAAAGGGGTGATTTGAAAGACTATAGCCAAATTGATTTTTATAATCACCGTGGTCAGTCTCATTATAACTAATAAGTGTTATTTCATCCACTTCCCTAAAATACCCATTAATAATTTTGCCGCTTAAACTTTTGATGCGTGAGGTCTCCGTTCCTGCAAGTGCACCAACAGAAATATCGCCAAATCGATTATCCACATCTCCTTCAATCTCAATATCCATCGGTCCATACACATGAATAGTTTTTAAGTGATGTATGCTTTTTCCGTCTTTGGTTTCCATATAACCGTTCTTAAATGTTTTGCTTCGAATCGTAAGGCCGCGCGTGGTTAACGTGCCATAGTTTACAAAATCAGTAACATGAAACTCCATGTAGTAGGGGATGGAATCATACGGGTTAACATCACTTAAAGGTAGGTCCCAAGCCCGTGTAAATTGCATTCGATTCACAAAGCGTTCAGTCTCTATAATCAGCTTTCGTCCTACGTGCAAATTATGTTTATTGGTCCATAAGAATTCGTCCATCCAATCAACTTCTTTAGGAACATAGGTGGATTTTAGGATTAAATCTGCAACGGCTTTAACAACCCCAAGTTTTGTCATACCTTTAAGGGAATCGAGTATAAGACTTGTTTTGGAAATGATTGTCCCATCGTTGATGATATCTGTGACCGTGGCACTCATGCCTCTTTCGGTTTGAAACGTGGAACCAACCTTGTTTTCAAGAACACCAAGGTCATATTTTCCTGAATCCAAGGACAAAATTCCTTTATTGATTGTTTTCCTGGTCTTAAATCCGCCAGCGCGACTCATAAACGTTCCCGTGTTGGTTATATGATCCATTAGGGTTGTTGATGTAACGCGATTCGCGAATAGCTTCCCATTGTTAATAAGTGTCTTTTGCTCATACGCTAGTTCATCGACATCTAGATAGTGATGGTTTTCTAAAACGCCATTGAACGTAGTTTTTCCCGATTCAGATCTGATGAAGGCATGATTCGCGATGGTGGGTGCCGTAAAGCTGCCACTTTTTTTAAGAATAAGCATGCCTTTAAGATCAAGTGGACTGATTGTTGTAATCGACATAGGCTGGCTTGCTTCAACGTTTGCTGTTTCACTGCTGGTGAAAGAACTTCCGTTAAAGGTAAAAGCTGCATGACTTCGCATGACGCTGTGATTTAAGAATTTATCTCCAGTCAGTTCTGTTGTGTCATGGGTGTTAAGTGTTCCTTGATTTGTGAATGTATCAACATGGCCGCCAAGCATGCCTTTAAACGTGAGTTTCCCTTTGTTTTGAATCAAGTCAGAAGTAAGTGTGGTTCTACCCGCAACTGTTAACTCAGCGCCCGATTGGTTTTGAACTTGCTTTCCGCGTTGATCCCATGAGGTCAGATTGATTGTTCCCGCATTAACGAGAAGCGCACTGTGATTAACAAGATTTCCTGCGGTTAATGTGGATTTTTTAGTTGTTGTAAAAGAAGCAACATTTTGGCCGAGCGTAATGTTTGCATCTCTGCGATTAAAGGTTCCTGAGTGAACAATGTGGCGGTTGTCAAGAAGAACAGCTTTCGCACTCAAGGTTCCTTTTTGGTAAAAAGTACCGGCTCCATCTGTCTCAAATTTAACTGCAGAGCTTAACGTGCCTTCATTCGTAAAATCACCATTCAAGGTAAGGGAAAGGGAGTTCGATTCAATTCTTCCTTGGTTGGTGGCAGGCTTATCTCTTTCGGTCAGTGGGTCTTTCCCACTTAAAAGGATATGTCCATTTCCTCCAATCGTTCCGGATTCATAATTGATGAACGTCTCAACCGAGACATCTCTAAAGTTTTGTGCGGAGACAGTTCCTTTGTTTGCAAGTGTTTTAAAGGAACCTTCTATGACTTCTGAACGAAATGTTCCTGTGTTGAAAAGTATACCATGCTCAACCATGACATGGGAAAGTTGCATCCTCCCATTATTGGTTATGGCGCCATCAAGGGCGAACGTTGTTGTTCCTGATCCGTCGAAGATACCGTCATTTTGAAAAACGGCGTTTCCTCTGATTGTCAAATTAACACCCTCAAATGTTCCTTTTTGGGTATTCACAAACGTTGGCATGGGGGAGGGGGCGCCATCTAAACTGTGATTTTCGTCAAAGATAAGTTCAGATACGGCTAAGTGTCCCTCAAGACTATAGCGACCGGCAATTTTAGTGATTAACTTTTTAGTGCGAACCGTTCCTGTTTGAACGACGTCTTTTGCGTCAAGCGCAAGGCTATCAAAGTCCATATCATCGGATAGAAAGACGGCGCCATGTGCATTGAAAAATCGCATATTGCGGTTAGCATCTGCAACTTTACTGTTGCGCGAAACGTGCAAATGACCTGATTCATGAAAATAGAAATTGTAGCCTTCTGACGTCCAGGTGAGACCATTTTCAACGAACTTAATCCTCTCATACGAGGATCCTTTATAGTGAAGGTCAAGTGTACTTTGTGTTTCTTTAAACGACTGACCAGTCGGAATAAATAAGTCGGTTGTCTGACGAAGGATATCAGCATAACGCGATGTGCCGGAGGAATCAGATCCTTTTCCAAGTGTTGCCGCTTCAAGTCGCTCGACACCAACGTTGAAGCGCACCGCATTTAGCGTTCCACCGTCATGTTCAAGTACGGCAAATTCAGGCCTAGCTCGTTCAAACTCTGCAAACGCAATGGTTTGAAATAACGTCATCCAAAGAAAAGAAAGAAGCACCAGGGAATTAAATAGCCGTTTAAATAAACCAGAAATAATTACGCACACGGGACAAGTCTCCTTAAAAGAGAAAGGCGTTAATCGATTTTCAAGTAATTAAAGAATTATATTTAACCTGTCAATAAGAATAAATTACCTTTATTAAACTAAATTTTTAAAAAAATTTAGTTTTTCAGTAAAAAATGTAAAAAAGGACAACCGTTGGCTTTCAAAAAAGATGAGATAATAATGGTCTTTTCTTGATTTTTTTTATGAGAAAAAATGCGCTAAAAATATGTTTTTTGTAAAGATCACACACCCAAATTTGTCAAAGAAAATGAGTAAAAAAATAAATCGATTTCACGTAAAATTAGGTCTCTTTTTATGTCAAAAATACGGGGGAAAATACGGAATCAATGGACGTTTTTGATGTGATTACGTTTCACACATTTATCATCCAAAGCGATAAATGTATTCCAAGAAAAAAGGATTTAAAGCACAGTAAATCCCTTGTTTTTTATCTCAAAAAGCGATTATTGAAAACGCCGTTAGGCATGTCACTCTGCCATTTTTAGCAGGGGTGTGTATTGCGCATTTGGAAATAATTCCCAAAGACGTCGGATTCGGCTACCGCCTCATGAATAATTTTTTTACCCCAGAACCCCTTTAAGAGTTTTGTAAACCTCGCCGCCATTTCTTTTTCCAACGAGAATAATGTAGATCGTTTTAATCGATTCATCGACGCGATAAACGATTCGGTACTCGCCGGAATCTCCCCTTCGGTAAGGCTCATAATTTTTCAACATTTGGGAATCATGAGGGACGGGTGTTTGCCCTAAACCGAGGATATATTTTTTGACTTGGGATTGATGTTTAGGGGGAAGAGTTTTGATAAATTTGATGACTCTTTTTTCGAGTATGAGGGAGTAAAGATCGTTCGTCATGTTGTTAAAAACTGCATACTTGCCTCTGCCGATTCCCATTCCGCCTTTTTTTCAACGGATTCAGCGAGTGTTCCCCAAAACGCATTTTCAAGTTCCAGGTAATATTCGTAAGAAACCATGACGGCAGAAGAGCGTCCAGATTTTTGAATAATAACCGGCTCTCTTAGCGCGGCATCTAAAATTGTTCCTGGATGTTTGTTAAGTTCTGTGGCTGTGATATGCATTTTATTTCACCCTAACAGTTACGTATTATACGTAATATACCTACTTTTGTCTGGGAAGTCAAGATTCCTGTTTAAACTGAATTTTTGAGGACAAAAACCAGTTTTTGTAGAAAACAACCCCGTTTACAAAAATAACAGTATCCTTAAGTGTTGTTTTTTGACGTTTTTAGGCACCACAACCACAAAAACTAAACCATCCTAGCTTAAAAACAAAAATCGCGTCACAGCGTTAATTTTGGCGCAAATAATCGTATGTTTAATTTTTAAAGAAAAGTTGAGTTTTTATCTGAAATTTTGGATGTGATTTCTGATGAACAAAAAAATTTACGGGGTGACCTTGTGAATCAACATTCAAAAAACAAAGTTCTGAATTCAAATAGGTGTTAGAAACAACAAAGAAAACAATCTGTGGAAGAATCCCCAAATGTGTTCATTGTGAATATTCCGTTTTTCTAAAACTTTCTTTGTTGATCCCAAAACGAACCGTTCGAGTGATGTACAAAAGTTTCCAAATCCTGAATCCATTCAAAGCAAAAAAAACGTGGAGCGAAACAGGTGTTGAAAATTTTTCCAGATACGGTGGTGATTCAAAAAAACAATTGGGTGTTGTATACGAAAAGATGGGGGTGCGCATGCACCCCCCCAAAACAGTCTAAATTTCATGATTTTTAGAACGAGTTGTCCACAAATTTGTCCACAGAAAATCCGGTTTAAAAAGAGTTTAAAATTAGTTTAATATAGTTTAAGGGGTCTGGAAACCCAGGTTTCTCTAGGCGAGTTGGGCTGTTTTTGTCCGTGATATACCCCCCAAGTGTCCGTGATATACCCCCCAAGTGTCCGTGATATACCC
>Ga0066180_10000264_pt1 | contig 11265 bp, 7 predicted proteins | sample LauGreSBDMM110SN_4_FD_59338 | JGI IMG/M metagenome (GOLD analysis project Ga0066180, IMG submission 59338) | Freshwater lake microbial communities from Lake Michigan, USA - Su13.BD.MM110.SN (version 2) (version 3) | ecosystem: Environmental > Aquatic > Freshwater > Lake | place: Lake Michigan... | reverse complement strand
GCGACAGGGCGATCTCATACAGCCGTTCACCGGCGGGCGTCGGGTAGTGGCCCGTCAGGCAGGCCTGACAGAGCTCCGATGGGTCGAACCCGATCGATCGCGCCACCGACTCCACGGGGAGATACCGGAGCGAGTCGGCCCCCAACCGGGCCGCCATCTCCGCCTGCGCCTCTTCGGTGAGCACGCCCCCGCGGAGGAACTGCGGGGCAAAGAGTTCGTCGATCGTCGACATGTCGATGCCATAGAAGCAGGGCGCCACGATCGGCGGACAGGCGATCCTGACATGGATCTCGCGGGCAAGCCCCAACGACCGCATCCGGCCCAGCAAGACTTTCATCGTCGTGCTCCGCACGATCGAGTCCTCGACCAGGATCACACGCTTGCCCTCCAGCACCTCGCGGAGCGGCGTGTACTTCGACTCGGCCTTCTGACGTCGGCTCGAGGCACCATCGATGAAGGTGCGGCCGGTGTAGCGGTTGCGGATCAGCCCCTCCACCGACGGAATTGACAGCCGGTAGGCCATGGCGTCAGCGGCCGCCTTGCTCGTGTCGGGGACGGGCACGACGACGGTGTCGGCGTCGATCGAAATGGTCTCCAGTCGGGCCAATTCCTCGCCCAGTTGCTTCCGCGACAGATACACACTGCGTTCGTCCATCGTGCTGGCGACATTGGCGAAGTAGACCCATTCAAAGAAGCAATGGGCCTGCTTCGGACTTTCGGCAAACCGCTCAACCCGCACGCTCTCACCATCAACGATGAGCGCGGTCCCCGGCTTGAGCGACCGGATCGATTCGGCAGGGAAGCCGAGATTGAGCAGGGCGACGCTCTCGCTGGCGGCGGCGACGAGGGGACCGAGCTGCGCGTATTCCATCGGCCGGATGCCGAGCGGATCCCGAGCCACGATCATCCGGCCACAGGCGTCAAGCATGGCGATGTTCCAGGCACCGTCGAACCTTTTGGAAATCGTCGCCAGCAGTTCGATGGGGTCAGGATCGGCGGCCCCCGACAACTCGTTGCCGATGGCGTGCATGATCACTTCGGTGTCGTTGTCGCGGGCGAGATGGTTCTCGTCGTTGGCGAGGATCTCCGCCCGCAATTCCATGTAGTTGGCCAGTTGCCCATTGAACCCGAAGGAGAACCACTTCCGCTTCTGAATATGGGGCCGCTCCAGCGGCTGGGCATAGCCACGGTCCTCGGCGCCACAGGTGGCGTAGCGAACATGGCCGATGGCAGCCCGGCCGGTGTGCTGGGCCATCAGAGCCTCGTATTTGCCACGGTGGCTGAGGCGAAACACCTCGCTCACACTTCCCACGTCCTTGATCGTGGCGAGGAGTTGGCTGCGGTCGGGATTCCAGACGGTCATCCCGGCGGAGAGTTGGCCCCGGTTTTGGATGTCGAGCAGCATCCGTGGCACCAGCCGCGACACCTCCTCAGGCCCCTGGGCCGGGCAGAGGTGGCTGGGTTCGGCCCCGTCGCGGCAGGGGAGATGGTAGATGGCTACCAGCCCGCACTCGTGATGTAGTTCACTCAAGCGCACGCCCCGGAAAGGTGCTCCGCAGTTGCCCCGCGGTGGGCTGGCCGTATTCCTTTACCGGCGCTCAAGCACTATACGCCCTAGGGACCTACCGCCTCAACCGTTGTCCCGCACGGGCCGTAATTTGCAGCGCGAGCTGATTTCGCAGGAGTCATGGCCACGGCGGCCGTCTCTGTGGCCTCTCCTCCACCACGAACGGTAGGATGCGGTCTCGGGGAGTTATCCTTTGCGGCTCTGAACCGACGACTGCCCGAATCCTCTATCCCATTTTCTGAACGATTTTCCACCGTATCCAACCCCTGGCCAGCCTCGAATGGCCACCCAGATGTGCCCCATGACTGACCCGCTTCGCGTTGAAATCGCCGCTGCCGCGAGGCTGATCGTCGTCAAGGTCGGCACCCGCGTGCTCACCGGCCCCGATGGGCTTCTGGACACGGCCCGCATCGAGTCGCTCGGTCGCCAATTCGACGGAATCCTGGCCCAGGGGCGTCAGGTGGTGCTCGTCAGCTCGGGGGCCGTGGGGGCCGGCATGGGACGGATGGGGCTGACCAAGCGGCCCCAGGAACTGGCCCATCTGCAGGCCGTGGCGGCCATTGGGCAGAGCTGCCTGATTGAGGCCTACGAACGGGTGCTCCGCGCCCAAGGACGCCATGCCGCGCAGGTGCTCCTGGTAGCAGACGATCTCAAGGATCGGGCCCGCTACCTCAACATCCGCAACACGCTTCGCGCCTTGCTGGATTATGGCGCGATCCCGATCATCAACGAAAACGACACGGTAAGCGTCGAGGAACTGAAGACATCCTTTGGCGACAATGACCGACTGGCGGCGCTCGTGGCCACGCTGTTGGGGGCCCCGCTGCTCGTCCTCCTCTCCGACGTCGAGGGGCTCTTCGACCGCCATCCATCGGATCCTGCCGCCACCCGACTGGCCACCGTGACGCGAATCGACGCCGCCGTAACCGGTTTGGCCTGCGATCGGCTGGGCGGCCTGTCCAAGGGCGGGATGGCGAGCAAGATCGCGGCTGCAGAGATCGTCACGGAGGCAGGCGGCCACTGTGTAATCGCATCGGGAAGAGACGACCAGATCCTCGACCGAATCTGCCGTGGCGAGTCGGCAGGCACGCTCTTTGTTGGCCGAAAGACAGCGATGCCAGCATGGAAACGGTGGCTGGGCTGGTCGGCCGACGCCCGCGGGCGGGTGATCGTCGATGCCGGCGCTCGGGAGGCGGTGGTGGGCCGGGGCCGCAGCCTTTTGGCGGCTGGTGTCACCGGGATCGAGGGCTCGTTCGCGACAGGCGACGTGGTCTCCCTAGCCACGGTCGACGGCCGGGTTTTTGCCCGCGGACTCGTCAATTATTCGCTCGACGAATTACGGCGGATCGCCGGGATGAAAACCGAGCAGATCGCCGCCGTGTTGGGCTACTGCCCCTATGAGGAAGTCGTGCACCGCGACAATCTCGCCGTCATCAGCCGGGGGGATGCCGCCCAGAACGGCGACAATCTCCCAGGTGAATCCGACGCCCCGACGACCTGAGCGAACCCACGCATGCTGCCGGAAATCCTCCTCGTGTTTGCCCTGATCCTCGCCAACGGGTTTTTTTCCGGGGCCGAGGCGGGCGACAAGGCGGCCGAGGCGGCGCTCGAACTGGCCTCGAGCCCCGACCAATTCCTGCCCACGGTCCAGATCGGGATCACGCTGGTCGGCACCCTCGCCGCGGCCTACGGCGGCGACAGTCTCGTGAGCGATCTCGCCAAGTGGATCGCCACGCACGGGCCGCCCGCCGTGGCGGGAGCGGCACGACCGATCGCGCTGACGTCGTTCGTGGTGCTCTTGTCGTTCGTCACGCTCCTGTTCGGCGAATTGGTGCCCAAGCGGCTGGCGCTTCGTCGGGCCGAGGACTTCGCTCGGCTGGCAGCACCGGCGATGAAGATCTTTGCCCGCCTCACCAGACCACTGGTCTGGCTGATGGGAGCCTCGACGTCCGCGGTTCTCGCCCTCCTCGGAGCCCACAAGCAGGATGGGCCGAGCGTGTCGGTGGACGACATCGAACACCTCCTGGAGACCGGCCGCGCGGAGGGCGTATTCGAAGCCGTGGAACAGGCGGTGGCCACCGAGGCCCTCCGCCTTGGAGAACGGACGGTGCGCGACATCATGCGGCCGCGTATCGATCTCGATGCGCTCGACATTGAAACACCCCCAGAGGAGGTGCTCGGGGCGATCGCCATGGCGGGCTATTCGCGACTGCCCGTCTACGAGGGATCACTCGATCACATCCTCGGCTACGTCTATCTGCGGGACGTTCTCCGGCACAACTGGATGGGCTGGCCCATCGAACTCCGTAAGATCATGCACCGCGCCCTGTTTGTGCCGGAGACGATGCCGCTCGATCGCCTGCTCGAACTGTTCCAGAAGGAAAAGAACCAACTCGCTGTCGTGCTTGACGAATACGGCGGCACGGAGGGCCTCGTGACGCTCGAGGACGTGCTGGAGGAACTGGTCGGCGAGATCCACGACGAGCATCGCCGGGAGACGTCGGACTTCGTGCAGCGGGAGGATGGCTCGTGGCTGGTCGACGGAGGCGCGGGCGTCGAGGACCTCGCCGATACGCTCGGCATCAAGCTCGACTCGGTGCCCCGCGACTACTCGACCGTCTCGGGGATCGTGCTGGCCGAGCTCGAACGGATTCCTGCCACGGGCGACACCGTGCAGTGGCGAGGCCTCGTGATCGAGGTCGTTGACATGGATGGCCGCCGCATCGACAAACTGCTGATTCGTCAGGCGTAGCCACGCACTGTCCGCCTGCCGTATCAGGTCGACGACTCACTCGACCAGCCACGATCCCGTTCTCAAGACGCTTACTTGAGCATGTCCTGCAGCACAAACGGGGACGGGAACGGCTCGTCGAGTTGCTCCAGTACCTTGCGGTAGCGGCCGACGACCTCAGTGATATCTTGCTTCGTGATATCGTCCGCCTGCAGCACGGGAGAGGCATCGAACACTTCCCTCCAGGCCGCGAACGCTTCCTCGTACGCCAGTTTGGCGGGCTGGAGTTTCGCATTCTGGAAATCTTCCTCAGCCCTCCACGTGGCCTCTCTGGCCTTGAGTGCCGGCTCGGTGATCTCGGCTTCGCAGGTGGCCCGCCAGACGTCGAAATTCACGATCGAACGATAACGATCGATGATTTCGGCGGTTTCCTGAGCCTCGTTCAACTGCCGCAGGATTTCTTTGGCGCGAACGCGAACATCGGCCGGCGCCTCCTTCACCACCATCGTCCAATCGACCCGCGAGGCCTGCATCGCCATGAAGGCCTCTAAAAACTGGGGCTCGGTTCGCTCCATCGGAGGCACATCGAGGGCCGCCTTCTGTTCTGCCGTCAACTCGCTTTTCTTCAACTCCTCAAGTGCCTTGAACCGCCCGGGCAGGAGTTGTTCCAATTCACCTGCCAGCCGTTCGGCTCGGGCCATTTCTGCCTCACGCATCCCGAGCCGGATCGGCACGTCCCAGGTCGTCGGGATTTCCCGGACCGAAAAACGACGCATCTCGTCGCCAGCCAGTCTCCAGCCGTCGCGGGCGGTGACGCCAAAAGTGCCATCCTCTTCCAACGCTTTGGCGTAGTTGATGGCCGACATCATCGGCTCGCTGTGGAAAATGAGTGCGGTGGTCTTGAGGGGTGCACCGGAATCAGCGATCTGCTGCCCCGCGACATACTTCTCACGGGCCACCAGGAAGTTGTCGCGTTCGGGAAGGGTGCGCCCGGGCCGGTCGCGCTCGTGGAAGTCATCATCGGCCTTGAACAGGCGACGGTATTGCTTCTTTTCATCCGACCTGCCCACCTTCTGCCCGAGAAACCAGCCCATGCGGCCGAGCAATCGCGGCTCCCGCAGGTTGTAGGCGATTCCTTGCCTGAGAAACTCGATCCCTTTCATCACCCAGGCGTAGCGGTCGTGGTAGTCATCGAATTCGACCGAGATGTTGTAGGACAGGTTGTGGGCCTGGAAGTCCCAGACCGAATAGAAGTTGGGCTGGAGTTTGGTCATTTGCTCGAGCACCGCTGAGAGATTCGTCCAGTCCTCCACCTTCTTGAAATGGTTGGCCCGATCCCAGAGGAGCGTCACGGCCACATTCTTGAGTCCAAGCGTCGCCAGTCGCATCGACTCGCTGGCAGGATCCACCTCGCCCAGATTGGCCTGCGACAGTCCATACGCCTCGCGAAGTTTGGCGAGTTTCCCCCCCTTGCTCGCCGAGTCTGCGGGCTGGCTCAGGGCAGAGAGTGGCACCAGCAGCACGGCAATTCCCACCAGTGCCAGGAGCGTGCCCGGCCGCAACCCGAGCCACGACGCGGGCGGCTTGCGGCGGCCTTCGGCCTCCGAGCGCACGGCTGGGCCACGGGGGGATTCGGAAGACAACGACGTCGTGGTCATGATGCCACCTCGCGGGCCCTGAGACAGAACGCGCCGGCGATGAAGAATGCCAGCAGATATCCAAGTGTTTCCATACCGTGTTCGGCCACCAGAGCGAGCGGGATGTCGAAGCCACCGGCGACGAAATCACTCGTCCCAAGCGAACTCAACGAGGGAAAGATCGCCGCCAGCAGCCTCATCGGTGCTAGGAGGAACGTATCGAACGTCTTCATGATCTGTACGGCCGGCGTCGAAGTGAGTTCGATCGTGATGCTGTCCTGACTGAGGATCCGGTAGAACGACTCGAGCGGACCGCCTCCCGGGGCAATCGTGGCGTCCCCCGTCACCTGACTCTCGAAGAGCCGCTGGATGAACTCCCGGAACTGGCCGACCATCACCAGCGACAACGTGGCGAACAAAGCCAACGGCCCCCCCAGGAACGTGCTGAACATCACCCCCATCGCGGTCACCAGAAGCATCGAGAAGAGGATCCCCAGGCAACTCTTGGCGTAGTTGAGGGCAAACGAGCCGTTACCAGCCCGTAGGTAAAAGTCAGACTGCGCTACGCCGTAATACTGCGCCGGCTCCAGGCATTGCAGGATCACCTCCACCTGCCCGTCGGCGACGATGTCCTGGAACAGGTCGACCTGCCGGGTGCCGCCGTCTTTGGAGGTCGAGGCCAGATTGCGAGGCAGCAGGAGCGAATCGATCGTGAATTCCCGGGCCGTGAAATAGATGGGGTCACTCTGCAGCCCGCTGACAGGATTCCGAACCCGCACACTCCCCTTGATCCCCTTGTCGATCACGCCCTTGTAGGTCCGGAACACGCGAACGATCATCTCGAGCGGCAGCCCGTCCGGATACTGTGTTTCGGACAGCCCATCAAACTTCCAGATGGCGGCCCCCAGGGTGCCACCCTCGATGAACTGACGATAGGTCCACTCGGAGCCGACATTCACTCCCCTCAGACTGGGCCGGCCATCGCGATCGAGAAAGCGTAGCGTCCCTCGCTGGGGGCGGCGGGCCTCGAGCAGTCCCTCGGCCGCTCCGACTGTGTATCCGCCAGCAGCCGAACGCTGCACGGCATGCCGATGCCCCTGAACGGTGTCTGTCCAGCCGTTGCCGTTGGCGTCGAGATCAAACCGGTGGCGATGCCCACGATCGAGGCTTGTGCGGCCTTCAAAGCCCGTGACGGCACCCCCGACGTCTTTGATTTCAACCACATCCTCGACGGCCGCGGTATGGCCGTGGCTCACACTTCGCACGACGAACGCCCAGCCAATCAGCCCCATGATCGCCAGCAGCGTGGCACCAACGATCGAGAACCCGAGGATGCGGCCAAGCACGATTTCGCCCGTGCGTACGGGCTTGGTCGTGACGGTCTGAATCGCCTTGGCCTTGATGTCGGCAGGCAGACTGAACACGGCGAGCACGAGCGTCACCAGGCAGACCAGCAGATTCGTCGCCCCGAGAATGAACCCGAGATAGAGTTTGCCAGGGTTGACGCTTTTCGGGTCGAGGAACCAGCCCGCAAACATGACGATCAATAGAAACAGGGCAAGGGCCACGAGGACATTGCGTCGCAGCGACTCCTGAATCGCCAGTCGGGCCAAGGCCCAGATCCGGCGGGGCGACATGGCGGCCAGATCACCCAGCCCGGTCAGCACGCCGCGGTAAACACGATCGCCGGCCGCCAGCGGACCGTAGAGAACAGACTGTGCCAGCCACGCAGCGGCAGCAGCAAACACGGCCACGAGGCTGCCGGCGAAGACGTACCAGAGCAGCGCGGGGCCGATCCAGACCGCGAACTTGGGGATTTCCTGTTCCAGTACCATGGCTACGGCTTACCCCTTCTGTTGTTGAGCGGCATCGGCAGCAGTCTGCCGGGCACGGCGGCCGGGGCGGGCCTGCGAGTCGCGAACGACATCGAGGAACAGCTCCTCCAGCGTGGTCCGCGGATTGCCGATTTCAACGTCCGACCGGCCATGCTTCGCGAGCACCGCCCGAATCTCTTCCCGGGCCTCCTGAGACAGCCCCTCCGCACGGATCTGCGTGATGTCGGTGATACGCAACAGGTCTTCGACACGGCCGAGTTCCTTGAGCTCGCCCTGGTGCAGGACCGCGATCCGATCACAGACGTCCTCCACATCGGCGAGGAGATGGGAACAGAGGATCACCGTCTTGCCTCGTTGCTTGAGGTCGATGATCAGGTCTTTCATCTCGCGAGTGCCGATCGGATCAAGGCCGCTGGTCGGTTCGTCGAGCATCACCAGCTCCGGATCGTTGATGAGCGCCTGCGCGACACCAATGCGACGGGTCATACCCTTGGAATACTCGCGGAGTTGCCGCTTCTTGTCTCGTCCCAGGCCGACCATCTCGATCAGCGCGTCAGCCCGCCTCTTTCGCTCCGCAGGCGGCATGTCGAAGAGCCGTCCATAAAAGTCGAGCGTCTCTTCCGCATCCAGGAATTTGTAGAGATACGACTCCTCAGGGAGATAGCCGATCCGCTCGTTCTTGGAGACATCCGTGGCGTCGCGTCCGAACATGAGCGCCTCGCCCGAGGTCGGAAAGACGAGGCCGAGCAGGAGTTTCATGGTCGTGGTCTTGCCCGAGCCGTTGGGGCCGAGCAGACCGAAAATCTCGCCCCGTCGAATCTCGAGATCGAGCGGCTTGAGGGCCACCTTTTTGCTGCGGCCCCAGAAGTCGCGATAGGTTTTGGAGAGATTTCTCGCCTCGACAATGACGTCGCTCTCACCGCGATGGGCCGGTGCGCTGCCTGTTGGCGTGACTGCGTGCATGACTTGAAGTGGCTCCTTGCTGAAGCGCTCTAGTGGTGCAAATGCCTACCCAAGGCCGTCCCAGTGGCCTAGAACAATGTTGTAACGACTCCTAGAAAACAGTGTAGGGGGAGGCAAAAACTTCGCGGCGTCACGGCGTTCCTGTGCGAAGGAGGTTCGGGTATCCAAAAAAACGGCGGGACCAATCACCCCCCTTGCCTCACACCCAAGCCTTGCCCAACGCCATACCCAACTGTTGACGAAACGCTGCCTCTCTCTACAATCAAAAGGACACTATTGAGAATGAGTCTCATTTTCGTCTTCTTCAATCGCACGCCATGCTTCTCGCCTACCATTGACGCTTTTCACCATGAAAAAAAGCCCCGTGAAAACAGCTCGCTCCCGCGACGCTCGCAAAAACCATCCTCCCTTGAGCGTCTCGCCTCGATCTGCGTTTACCCTCGTCGAACTCCTGGTTGTGATCGCGATTATTGGCTCACTCGTCAGTCTGCTCCTCCCTGCTGTACAAGCGGCTCGTGAGGCTGCCCGGCGGCTCTCCTGCCAGAACAATCTGCGGCAACTCGGCATCGCGATTCACAACCACGAGAACGCCAAGAACTATTTTCCGCCCTCCGGGCAGGCGGTTGCCACGCCTGGAAACGCCCCTTGGTCTGGACAGGCGCTGGTCCTGCCCTACGTCGAAGGCGATACCTTGTTCAAAAAGATCGACTTCACGAAGCCATACGGCGATCCCGCCAACACCAGCATTCCTGGACTAGCACAGTATGGGGCGGCGCCCTTGCGAATTGATCTGCTTGTTTGCGCGAGCGATCCTAACATCAGGCCACGTCTGGACGGCAGCGGGGTGGCCCAACACTATCCACTTTCTTACGGACTATGTACGGGCGTCTACAAGGTGTGGGACCCCGCAACAAACACTGACGGCGGATCCGCCTTCGCACCGTTCATCAAGCTGCGACCGAATGCTTTTTCCGACGGCCTCAGCAAGACGCTGGCGATGTCGGAAGTGAAGGCGTCTACCCCCAGATCCCAAGATATTTCCGGTCTGACGGAGACGCCGCCCGTCTCTACCGCCGATGCCGCGGCTCTCGTGACGTCGGGCAGTTTTTCGAGCGACGGCGGCCATACGGAATGGGTCTGTGGCCGTACGCTGCACGGCGGTTTCACGACCACGTTCCCGCCCAACACAGTAGTGCCCTATATGCACTCGGACGGCCGCCAATATGACGTCGATATCTGCAGCAGCAGAGAAGGTCGAACGCCAGCCAGCATCACCTACGCCGCCGTCACGTCCCGCAGTTACCACGCCGGCATCGTGTCGTCGGCCTTCATGGACGGCAGCGTCCGCTCCATATCGAATGGCATCGATGGCGGACTCTGGAGAGCACTCTCGACGCGGGCCGGAAGCGAAAACCTGTCGGGCGACTACTGAGCGGAATACTCACCCGGCGACACGGCGTCGCTCGACGCCGAGGACTCCGGCTGGCGACGGCGGGCCTCTTCCGTGGCCAAACCCACCACGCGATGGGCCGCGATCAGTTCAGCCTGCGAGAAATAGGGCTCGTCCGGAATGCCACCGGCACGGTCGATTTTCTCCGCTGCCAGCTTTTCCCAACTGAGCCCGTTGGCCATGTGCCAGACCGCGGCCTGAGCCACCTTCTGGGAGAGTTCTCCGCGGCCTAGGATCTCGAGCACGACCGCGAGTTTGGGATCGCTGGAAAACGAGTCGGCTCTGACGAGTTTGTAGGGCATCCGGCTGGAAGGTTCGGTCTTGCCATATTCCAGGCAGACCGTCGGCACCCGGAACGTGCGAGACCGCTCCGGCGGAATCGAAAAGGCACCGCCACCGCCCTGCCCCATGCCACCACCGCCCATGCCATTCATGCCCTGTCCGCCGAATCCGCCGCCGCCGCCCATGGCCTGGGCGCCACCGCCGATGCCGGCGCCTGCGAAGCCCGCCTGCCCGCCACCACCCATGCCGCCACCTCCCATACCGCCGCCCATGCCCATCTGGGCCAGCACGGGAACACCGGCGAACGTGGCCGGAAGCCGCAGTGTCTGCGGACTTCGCGTTCGGTTGGTCACTATGATCTGAGCGGATTTGGAATTGTTTGGGATGTATTTGATGCTGACTTCTTGCCGCTCCTCAGCCTCGAAGAGATCAGACACCACGGATGCCGGCGCGGATGCCGAGTTGGCACGGGCCGCCTCCGCCGCGAAGCTGCCGTTCTCTGGAGACACGATCACTCCGCAGGCGACGAACCCGCTCAAGAGCATGCTGAAAACTCGCGACATGGAACGGCCTCGTGGAGCGAATAACCTTAAGGGGGGCGAACTGAAGACCATACAGGGAAGGCTCAGTCGGTCGCCCACGCGACCACGGAGCCCTCGAGGCAAGTATGCCCTCTGGTTTGGGGCGGGTGAAATCGCCCAAAGCCCTCACGCCCGGACACCTAAGGCTCGGGCCTAACGGTCCTGCCGGTCGTACCAGTCACCCGGCCACACGGGGGTCGCCAAACAGGCCGCCGACCA
>Ga0066180_10000251_pt1 | contig 11382 bp, 2 predicted proteins | sample LauGreSBDMM110SN_4_FD_59338 | JGI IMG/M metagenome (GOLD analysis project Ga0066180, IMG submission 59338) | Freshwater lake microbial communities from Lake Michigan, USA - Su13.BD.MM110.SN (version 2) (version 3) | ecosystem: Environmental > Aquatic > Freshwater > Lake | place: Lake Michigan... | reverse complement strand
TTATTATTATTAATATTAATATTATAAATATATTGAAAGAATGGCAGATGATGATTTACGTCGAGAACTTAAATGGATCTCTTATGTTAAACCAAAAACATTACTTGGTTTTGATCATTTAGGTCCAGCATATTTACCATCTATGTCTATTAAACCAAAAGGTATATCTATATGTTTTGATAAAGTAAATGGATGGAGTCCACCACCACAATTAATTAGAGAAGTAAGAAGTAATAATTATGAATTATCTATACAACTTTCTTTATCATTTTTTCATACATCATCAAAAACATTTTTTGGATCAACATGGATGGGACAAGAAATGCATGTAGGAGATAATATAGATTCAATAGATTTTGATTATAGTGATATTGTATATTTAATTTCAAGAATTAATGATGCAACATGTATTGGAGTAGTAGAAGTAGTTGCATCATTAATAGACCCTAAACGATATCTAACAGTAGGACAATATGGATGTGGTTGGACAATGATTAATTTATTCAATAATGCAAGAGAAAGTTACCATGATATTGCTGATGGATATGAGGGTGTGCAACTTAATTCTTCTACATTTCTACTTGGAACACCTAGAGATCTACTTTTATATGATACAACTGAATGGAAAAACTCAATAAGAGAAATGAAAGGTTGTAATCTAACATATAGAGGATTTAGTCATCGTAAATTGCTTAAATTAAGTAGACTTATAGCTGAAAATGAACCTGTTGGAAAGTATGATTCTATAGCTGGACTATTACCAAAAGAAGTATGTACTGCCGAAGGTAAAAAACCTACAGATATCCCTTGCCTTGCCGATGAAGAAGTTTCAGATGGTAAGAAAGGTATTTTATGTCTTCCATCAAGCCCAGCCATAGCTGTTCCAATGGAATTAATAATTGGAGAATTTCAAATACTAATTCCAAATAGGTCTCAAATAGAAGCAGATATGATTGCAAGTGTAATAAGAGAAAGAGTAGATCCAGAAGCTGCTCAAGCAAAAGTTTTAAAGAGAAATGCAAAGCTAAGTTTTCACAATGGTCATACAATTATTGGAGGTGAATGGAAATCATGTCGTTTAGTTGATGATAAAGATGACAGAGATATATTACTTTTAAATGAAGATGCAGTACGTTTAGAGGGTTATGTGCCAAACGATAAAATGGCTCTTGTAATTATAATTGAATATGATATTGGTGTTCCTTCAGAGAATCACACATATTTTAATCCTCAAGCTATGTTTAATTCTGCTATTGGAACTGAAAAATCAATAACTACTCTCACATTAGGTTCTGCAGTTTTTGTTCCTTCAGATGGTAAAGTTCTTTTCTTACGGAATCAAAGTGGAAAATCTAGTGATAGTATGGGAATCGAATTGAAAATGAGAAATGACGAGGTTTGTAACATTTTGTCCCCAAAACCTTTATTTGATTTGAGCAAATTGAGAAAAACGTCGAGATCTCTTTCAACTAAGAAGCGTGGTAAAAGTGCAAAAGATGAAGATGATGACCTTGTTGGCGAGGCTATAATTGCATTTGATTTGAAGGCATTCGATCCTATTAAAGGAGAACTTTCGCATTTAGATGATGTTGATGTTAGGGAAGGTGATGTTCGGGCATCAAAATTTAAAGATTTCGATGACGCAGATGAAAAATTATATAGTAAAAAATCTAGAGCTAGTGATAGTAAAGGTGGTGGATCAAAGGATGAATTAGTTAAAACTTCCACCACTTCAATAAAAAAACCTTCATATAAAGTTTCCGCTAAAAGCACGAGACGTTATCGTGATGATGATGAAGAGTCCATTGCAGATTCAATAGTTGAAGGTAATTCTGAAGTTTGTTCATTACGTCTAGATCCAAATTTTTATTCTGGTCGTGGAGATGCTGACTCTGATGCATTTTCGGTTGCATCATTTAGATCTGATAACCGAATTTCAGTCCCAAAAGACAGAAATTCTTTACTTTTTCAAAGTATGAATACCAAGCTTCATACTGCTGAACCCCGTAAAAAAGTTGGAGGAGAAATTATGCAAGCCAGAGAAGTTCTAGATTCTGATTCAGTCTTAGATCATTTTAAAAGTGACAGAAGAGAAACCACCATGCGCGCAGCAGCAAAGACTGAAGTAAGTGCACCTTCATATTCATTGAGAGAATTGTCTCGAGGAGCTCGATCTCGTTTAAGTCGCCATGGATATTCTGGCGTCATACAAGATAGTACTGGTTACCTTGACAATTTTCAAAATAGATCAACTGTTAGACAAGCAGCAGTAGATATATTGCTTGAAGCAGGAGATCATCGCTCTATCAATGACATTACGATACAATTTGCTGGTTATCGAGCAGGTGCCAAAGGGTTAAACAATGCATCAGTAGCTTATCCAAGGGCAGTTTATTTCAGCTTTCAATTTTACACTTGTCAACCTACACGAACAGAGCCGATGAGACTGCTTCCTGCTGATGTTGGACAAGTTTCAGTTTTAGCAAGAGACGAAGCTCATGCTCGAGATGAAATTCCGTTAGCACTTCGATACACTATTGATAGTGGTGCTGCGACACCAACAGAGGCTATTGAATTTGCTGAATATTTAGCTAATGGAACTTTGTACGTTGATGTTTGGGATGCCGATTCTTTAATATTATTAGGAACATGTGGAATTCCTTTGAGGAGAGTTATGCGTCAGGGTCAACCAATGGCTAAATGTGCTTTGGAATGTGATGTGATTAACTCTGATGCTGGTTCTAATGTTCAGTCAGGTATCACAACATCAACTATAGTTGATGGGGGTCCTATGACGGGTTCTTTAGTTGGTTCCGTTGATTTGATCATATGCAATTACGGTCAAGAAGGTAGAGCCGAATCAAAAGATGCAGACACTCGTGCAGCAAAAGTTTCCGGTCCAATGGAGGGATTAAATTGGCGTGCTATTAGTAGCCAAGGACAAAAGTCTTCAGATATGAAGAACCGACCAAAGAATAGCGTTAGAGCTAGACCATTGGCTGAAAGTGCACCAGAACTATCCCAAGCACTTCGTGATCATAGGCAATCTTCTGAAGGTACTAAAAATGTTATGAGATCTTTAACAACAACAAGAGGGATGGAAGGTGTTCACACATTGACCTACGACGAAGTAGTTGTGCTATTTAAAAGATTTCAAGGCTCAGTCAAAGGGACAGTTCAATATAGTGGAGCTCTACTTCGCTTACTAGATTTACCATCTTTCAATGTAGCTGTTCGTAAGTTAATCAAGGCCTATCAAATCGGTCGTAATGGACATGAGATCGAAAAGGATATGCAAAGGTTTGCTGATGCTAATGGAATCATGAATACATCAAGTCTGCAAGAGTTCTTTAAATACTTATTCGATCGTCATGGTATCGCCTACCGCGCAGAAGAGTTAGGTATATTAGCCAGTAAATTTAGTACTGATAAAAGTAATATAAATGTTAAAGATGTGATCACATACTGTCAAGTTGAGGCTGAACGTCAAGACTGGGCTGCCACAGGAAAATTAATTCGACGATCTGTTCAAAAGGCTGCTCTTGAAGGTCGTGATGTTGGGCAAATGCTTGCTGATCACGATCCTCGAGGCGATGGTTATATCAGTTCCAAAGATTTCAGAGAATTTCTACACGACTTGTCATCCTTTGGAAAGCTTTCTCCAAATGATATCGCTATCACCATCAGGCACTTTTCTGAATCATCTGAAAGCAGAAAAAATAGTACTAATCCAGTTTCATTAAAAGAGGTTATGGCATTTCTAGGCGGGCAGTATGTTGGTAATATATCAGCACGAATCGCCAAAATAATCATATCAGGAGTAGATGGTAAAGCCAATAGGACCGTCCATGATTTCTTACGTACATTGAGATTACAAGATAAAAAAGGTGAAGGTGCTTTGACATATGACATTGTTACTTCAACATTTGCTACTTTTGATGTCACCAAGGAACTATCTCACGATCAAATAAAAGCGTTTTTATCGAAATTAGACAAACAAAATAGTGGATATATTGACTTCGAAGAGCTAGTGTCTGCTTTAGGCTTCGAGGAATCTTCAGGAAATGATTTGGCTTCATTATTACAATTAATTATTGAAAGAGCGGAAGGAAAAGGTGCTGATATAATTAAAACATTTAGATCCATTGATATTGATGGAAACGGACTGATAAGCTCAACAGAATTGTTATCTGGACTAAAGCAAATGAAAATAATTACAAGTGATAATGAGGATATGTTCCAATCACAGTTACCAGCATTCATGAAAAAATTTGATGAAGATAAAGAGGGTACCATTTCACTTAGAGAATTCTTAAAGTTTTTGGGTATTAATGAATACGTTCCTAGCATCATTCAAAGAATGACAAAGTCGTTTGCTGTGGCGATCTCCAAATCGTTAACGTTTGAAGACATTTTCAAACAGTTAGACAGCAACAAAAATGGATCCCTCGATATGAATGAGCTTGGTAAAAGTTTAAGGAATATGGGCGTTGATATTGATGAAAAAGATAAAGTAGAGTTTAAGGTTTTCGATTCTAATGGCGATGGTAATATCTCTTTGACTGAATTCATCGATTTCTTCAAAAGCAGGGTGGAGAAAATGAAAAAACAAAGAAATGCAAAGAAATTAGAAAGTGTTGCACAGAAATTTTTAACTATAATGAAAACTGTCCTAGAGAAGGCAACGGTCGAGCAGCTCTTCAAGCACTTTGACAAAGATGGGGGAGGGGCGGTGTCGTCGACTGAATTTAAAGTGGTGTTAAAGAAATTACCTCAATTTAGTAACCTTTCAGATGATGATCTAGATGGTTTAACACAGATCCTTGATGAAGATAATAGTGGTGAAGTAACCCTATCAGAATTCAAAGCGTTTATTGAAAAGGGTACTGCTCCTACAAAGAGTGCAAAATCAAGTCCACGAGGATCTGTGCATGAAACGGGTTTGAAGCGATTACGAGAAATTTTCATCAAAGCAAAAGAGAAGATTTCCATTGATAGAATATTTGCAAATCTAGATAAAGATAAGAGTGATGCTGTTACTTTGAAGGAGCTCCGAGGGACATTGCAGAAAATGAAACAGTTTGATGAGGTCAATGATTCTGAGATGGCGACGATGCTATCAGCTCTTGATACTGATAATAGTGGTACAATAACATTGGATGAGCTGAGTTATTTTATTGATCAAGGTATACCCAAGAAAAGAGTATCCATGCGATCGAACAATGCTAATAATGATACTAATGCTAAGAATATGACCCCTAAGCAAATATTTATTGCGCAAATCATAAGAATTGCTGAACCGGATGGTGGAATCAAAGGATTTTTGGCTTTCTTAGATGATGATGAAGATGGTTTGATAGAAAAGTCAGCTCTGACGAGACAGCTACGACGTGAGAGTGTCTATGAGAAGATATCTGAATCCGATGCTGATAAGATTATAGACTCTGTATCGACAGGTGGAAAGATCAACATCGTAAATCTTATGAAGCTACTTGAGGGCAAAGATACCAATAACAATGATGATAGTTCCAATGTAGATGATGACTTCGAAGGCATCCCACTAGTCGAGTATGACTTCTCTCATGATCCTGAAACTCGTGCATTAGAAAAGAAGATGAGGAATCTTGGTCGCACTCTAGCCAAGAAGGCTATGGACGTTGAAGCTCTTTTCAAAAGTCACGATTTACGTGATACTGGTATGATAAGGAGGTCTGAGTTCATTGAATGTCTTTCAACCATGGGTCTTTACATCCTTGAACAAGGAAAAGTTCTCGACGATGCGGTCAATGCTGATGATGATGTTAGAAGACTTCAGATGCAACAAATCAACAAATTGAAAGGTGTAACCTCTAGTTCCATGTCATACGCTCAAAATGCATCTAGAGCTGCAAGAAAACTGATTTTGAACGACCAAAATCAAGGAGACTTCAGCGATCACCTGGAATCTATGGCCCTTGTCAATTGGTACCGACAGAGTCAGAAGAAGATGCTGCTACAGAGAGTCTTGTCTCATTCTCTAGCTACTAATATTAATTTGTATCCTAGATTCGGTAAGACTCTTTTCTTTGAGTATCCTCTAACAAATCCATTTGGTCATGAGGAGCGATTCGTCATCGATGTCAGTGATCCAGAACTGCGACTAGTCACTTCGTTTGAAGAATGGATGCATTTACGTAAATCATGCAGGCCATGCAGTGGAGAACTTGGTGATGATCCTGTCGAGGCAGATATGTTCGATCGTGATGGATACGGTAATATTCAAGTAGCCTTACTACCTCACGAAACATTATACATTCCTTTCACACTAATGACCTTAATTCCATACACATCGCAAGATGCTGTTGCAGCTCAGAAGAAAATGAAGCTACGAATAGATAGAGCGGAGTCTAAGAGCTCAGGAGAGTCTAAGAGCGGAGCCCTAGTACGTAATGAGAGTAAATCAGGGTCTATAAGTAATGATGAAATTAAAGAGGAGCCTATTAGAACTATAGAAGTAAAGATGATTTCTGGTACACATGGTCATGTCGTCTCAGTTCTAAGAGTAGCTGTATGCCCTCGCCCTTTTGTAGTTGATCGAACTCTACGATTTTTCGAGCCTGAAAATTGTGTTATGCGCCGACGAGTTCGATTAGTTGGAGGATTTAGAGAATCTTCATTTCCTGGTGAGTTCGGCTTGCCTTCGAAGTATGTACACTGTGTCGAAGGAAACTATGCTGATCAAAATCTAAACAGCAATGTTGCTAGCAGAGTAGTTGTTGAATTTGGCCCGTCAAATAATAACGGTGAGCTAGATCTATTTATCAGATATAAATGCGGTACATTTCCTAGTGTTGGTGACTTTCATCTTTTATTGTATGATGATCCATTTCAGAGTCAGCTTCATGAAACATGGCATGTCATCGTTCAGTCTCGTCAACGCCTAGATGTCAATTCCTCAGTAGGAGGAAGTGCAGCTCTCGACTTGGTTGTTCGTGGCGATAAGTTTGCTAGACGAGCGAAAGCTTTCGTTTCTCCAACAGTAGATAGTGTGAGATTTAGACCTGATTCAACATTCCAAATAGTACCAGGTGCCTACAATAGAGTTGAAATGAATTATGTTCCAAGTCAAATAGGAGCAAGAAGAATGCAAGTCAATTTAGTTGATGTAGATACCAGAGAACTATTAAATGCTTGGATATTAACTGCTACTGTCAATGCTCCTGCTGCTATGAGAACTTACGATGTAGAAGTCGGCCGAGGTAGAGGTACAAATAAAAAGATTATATTTAAGAACCCATGGGACACTCCAAAGCGATTCCATTTAGTGTCTAGCAATGAGAAAATTATGAAACCTAGATCTCCTTACCTTGACGTTGCACCTCAAGGAAGTGCTTATTTAAGATTATGGTTCAGTGGTCAAGATATAAGTGGACTTACTGATGTTTATCTTTTCTTAAACGACGAGCAAGGTAGTAACGAGGAAAGTTTCTTGTTTCATATCAAAGAAACCAATTAAAAAATATATATATTATCTTTGTTTACTATTGTTGTTATATTGTATAAGTAGAAAAATGTAAATATTGTAATCATATACTATCTATCATCTATCTCAGGTATTAGTGTTTGTGTTTTGTAAGGCTTTGGAGGAGGTATATCTATTTGTCTACTAAGCCCATCACCCGCCGACAGTGATCTCAATGATGGTGTCTTGCGATTATTAAACATTTTCTTCGGTGATTTTCTGTCTCTGCTCTCATTTGATTTGTTAGACTGTCTTGATAATGGATTGTTATTAGACATTCTTCTACTCAACGATGAACTCATTCTACTGATGGATAGCCTTCCATCATTCAAATCATGATCACACTCGACTATTACCTCCAATCTTTTTCGATGACTGGCTTCTGTTGTAAAAGGCTTAAATAGTCGATTATGAAGAAGCGATACATGCAAAGTTTCAGTTGAGTTACTTATGAAACTGTTCACGAGTTCTCTCATTGGTCTACGACATACTATCATATTGTATCCAAAATCCAAAGTTTTCAAAATTCCTTTCTTATTTTTTGCAATAGCATCGAAAACTATCATGAATCCTTCATCTGTTATCAGGTTAAGTGATAGAATGAGAGTGCTAACTGAGGTATTGACACTCATTCCTGTGGCCAATAAACCGAGATCTACATCTCTAATGTTGCATCCATGTAGGGAAAGGGTCATAATCCCAGGCAGTGTGTAGTTGAAGTAGTCACAAAGTAATCGTCCAGCACTATCAGCGATGAACTCTCCACTTGCTCTACCAGTCAAGACATTTTCAATACACAGCTCTTTGATGCTCGGGTTTTCTACTTGCACTTGCCTCAGTAGGCCTCCGATAAAGTTCTGTGTTTGCTTTCCTCCAAGGATGCACACGGATCTTAATGCTCTACATTTTCCTATCGAAGGTAATAGATCAAACTCATAAGAAGGGTTGTCTTCATCTCGAACTTGATGAAGGAACAGCTGATGAACGTTACTAAATCTATTTTTGAGAATATTACTAAGCATCATACAGTCGATGGTTGTGAACGATGATGGGCATAGAATGGTATCTTGATTAAGAACTTTTGTAAACTGTGCACTTTGTTGAGAAACACCAGGGGGTTGGTACCGGGCATTCTTGTCAACAACTACAGAGGCCAATAATTGTGTAGCAAAGTGTGAGTATTCCCTTTCTCTTCTTGCCCTGAGACTCTTCAATGCAATTGTCATAGCCGAACTATCTCTAATGAAACGGAAGAATCTTTTCATGGTAATAATAGCCTTTTTCAGTCTCCTCTCTTCATACTCTCTCCTCAGTCTCTCTGCTTCTAGTCGCTGCCTTCTCTCCTCTCTCATTTTTCTTTCTTTCTTTCGTTTGAAGTAACGCTTCAGATAAATCAAGAATGTGTAAACAAAGGTGGCTTTAATATACGCTTTTCTATCTCGTATCTTGCGACATATTCTCGTCACAGCATGTTGGAAGGTTGAGTTTCTCCATCGAACATATCTTTGGACTCTGATAGAAGCCATAGTCATTTCTTTTCGTCTTGCTTTCTTTGCCTTCAATACTCTACGAGCAATAAATAATCTGATCATACATTGAATCTTACGAGATGCTTCAAACTTCCATTTCGCTACTGCTATTTTCCTTCTTTCGATGCACTTGTAAAGATTTACACGATCCCTATACTTCATATAGTTTCTCTCAATAACAGGCACGGCTTCATCTTGTTCATCTATCACCAATCGAATTTTTTTAATGATATGCTTCTTTGGACAGAAACGATTATCTGTTACTTTTCTAATATCTGCTCGCACACTCTTGTCCCATTGAAAGTCACGAGGTTTTTTCTTTTTATAATTAGCATAAGCCTCAGAAGCACGAGACAACCAAATTTGTCGGTGAGGTGCTTCAGCATCCCATTTTATTTTAACTTTTCTAATAAATTTTTGAATGATGCTTGCGCAGTAAACCTCGAATAAAAATCGAGATCGCCATTTGTCTCTAGCGTAGTAAGACAGCTGCTCTCTAGCTTCTGTATCGAAGCGATTAGATTCGAGCCTATTCTCCATTTCAGATACAATCAAATTTTTAATTTTTCTTCTATATCCTGTCGACCAGCAGCGTTCTTTCCAATTAGAGACAATAGTATCAACAATAGATTTCTCTTTACCTAATTGAGTTGCATGCACTTTCGACCACTGTGATAACAAGTGTCTTGTTTCTTTATCGTAACGATTAATTTTTAATGCTATAGATGCATATTTAACAGCTTCATCATAATGTTGGAAACTAGCATGATTCTTAGCAACTCTTAAACATGTTTCAACATCCATTACAGATGACAAATCTTTCCCTGGTTGAACTGTAGCTTCAACTTTTTGAGTAAATAACTCATATCCATCTTTAGCTAAAATAGGTTCATCATGGCCATTTATAATATCACCTAAAGTTATCCACGTTTTAGGATCATCCATCCATTCTTTAAATGTAGTATATTTATTTGCATTAGCAATTGGTTTCTCTCTATCACGACAATATTCATATAATGATTGATATGCTCCATTTGCACGATATCTTATTGATGGATTTTTTGATAATTCTAATGTTCTAGCATATAATATTATTATATGAATATCATTAATAGTTTCTGGTACTGCTTCTAATAAAAATTGTAACATATCAATACATTTATTAATCATACCTTCTCGTTCTTCGAGATCACTTAGTCTTTCTGCTACACTCCTACCTACTATTGTACATCTGTACATTGCATCAAAATATATACGAGAATTAGGAAAATTTGTTAAAATTCGTGAATATATATCTAAAGCTGGTTGTAATGCACCATAATCTTCTAACATTTTACCGAATTCTAATAGAATAGTTGGTAATTTAAACATTGTTGCTAATCCAATATGAAGTGTTTCAATACTATTAGTATAATGACGATAAGCATGCTCAAGATGATAATGTGATTTAGTTTGTTTAAATAAATGTACACAACATCTTGCTGCTGTTAAATGTACATCACTATTAGGATGAACAGGTTGTTCTTCATCCACTTCTTCTTCTTCATTTTTTTTCTTTTTATTATTTTTCTCTTCTTTAGGTTTTGGTTCAATACCATTATAACAAACTTTTTCTAATAATTTAATTGCATCGAAATATTTATGAGAACGATATAAATTTAATCCTAATCTCCAATCTAAATGTAATTTTTCTTCATCATTTAAATCCTTATATGTTTTGGCTTCATATTTTAATTTTATATCATTTACTATTGTATTAAAACCTGCTTTCCACCATCTTTCTTGAGCTTTATTGTGTTGTTTAGTACTCATTATAGATGTTTAATTATTACTGTTTGATTGTTTACTAATGTTAATGAGCCTAGAATAGAATATTGGTGTTTACTATTGTTATTTTAATCATATTATATTATAATAATTTTAATCATATTATCATTACTATTTATCATTATTATGTACATTATGATAATTTGAACAACTATCCAACATTCATTTACCATACCATTCGTATATCATTTAAAAGACTTACAAATTGACATTAAATACAAAACTTTGTCCAAAGCGTAACGTTACACGAGTGATAATAATATCCTTTTTTTTTAAATGATATAAAGGATAAAGGATAATGGAATATGATATAATAATAATTAAGCTCTGAAGTATTATACTGAAATATTAATAATTATTCTTATTAAAAATTAAGATATAGACTATACATATATGTATATATTTAATTTATCCCCCCCCAAGCGTCACGCACGACTACGTCGCACGCGCGCTAACGGTTAGCACCTTCGGTGCTCCGCGCTTGGGGGGTTTATACATACATGATGGTAATAAATACCTCACAAC
>Ga0066180_10000248_pt1 | contig 11427 bp, 10 predicted proteins | sample LauGreSBDMM110SN_4_FD_59338 | JGI IMG/M metagenome (GOLD analysis project Ga0066180, IMG submission 59338) | Freshwater lake microbial communities from Lake Michigan, USA - Su13.BD.MM110.SN (version 2) (version 3) | ecosystem: Environmental > Aquatic > Freshwater > Lake | place: Lake Michigan... | reverse complement strand
GTACATAGACAGGTACATGCTCGCAAGAAGGGTCGGTCTCACCGAGAAAACTATGCATCGTCTTGCTGGGATCGCGATGGTTTTGGCCCACAAGTTTGACTCTGACTTCCCCTTCTCCGACTCACACTATGCTCGTGTCACGGGGATGCACAGAGAAGAACTGATGATGCTGCAGATGGAGTTTCTTTTGATCATTGGCTACAGGCTCATGTACCCCCAAGTCTTACGGAGAATTTAGAAAAAGTCCTGGCATCGTCGACGACCTCCAAGGCCATCTCCACGCAGGTGCAGAAGATGGAGAAGCCGACCCGAACCATGGACTGAACTGAGCAAAAACGCATGCTTGAAAACATTGTATCTTGATTCGCATTCTTTCCATGAGCTCTTCACTTGGAAGTTCCTAATCATGGAATAATTGTGCACAACATTGGAGTCGCCAACATAACCTCATTGTATCCATACATGCAACTCCGCAAAAGAATTGTGCATAATCATTATTTTCAGCCTCAAACAACCCCATTGGCCATGTGCTCAGAAGAGCAGATATGCCCCATCTGCCTCATGGTCTTTGCAATGTCACACAAGCCGATGAGGCTCAGGTGCAGACATCAATTCTGCAAAGACTGCATAGTACAGTGGCTCAGAAGGAAATCTGAATGCCCTTGCTGCAGGGATGATGTTCAGAAAACCCTCTACAGAGAGCAATACCTACCATCTGGCACCCGATGCCCTGTGTGCATTGAACCTTTGGAAGAATCGGATTCTGTGAAGCTAGAGTGTGGGTGTCTCTTCTGCGCCCCTTGTATTGTTCGGCTTCTACGTCAAGACTCTGCTTGCCCGGTTTGTCTGGATAACCCCTACGGCGAAAAAGTGGCAAGCCGCGTCTATCTGTTGGCATGGACTTCTTCCCGGATGGCTGACCTGGAATTGGAAGAAGCGACGTTTCTTTCAAGAGCAATGCCGGTTCACAGAGGGCCATTGAGTTCATCTGCCTTCAGGGACCTTTTCACAAGGCCAAATACAGCGCGATCGGAGATAAGATGATCAGATCACATCCTGCTCGATCTTCGGCTGTGCGCGCTGCCTTTGCATTTCCGCGGAGAGATTGGGTACATCCGTATGTAGACTTCGACTGTTAGTAGTGAGAATCAGTTCTTGCGACCCTGAGCTGCTGGAAAGAGCAAGGTAAGAGAAAACGTAGCCTAGAATCTAGAATCATAGAGCCACATTTTCTTCTTCAATGCTTGAGTTTCTTTCTATGGAGAGGAGATGGCTACATTGCTGACACTCGAAAAGAGTTTGTTTCCGACAATTTCTTTGTCTAATTTCATGGTCGAATTGAAAGCTAACTTGGGGGTCAACCATACCCAGGAAAGCTCTGCTGGTGCTCTTGTTGCCCAAGAACCTGGCATAGGAAGGCATATATCTTCTTTTTGTCTCTCGTCATGTTGATGGCATCAGATCTGTGTGATTTAGAAAACCCTGGAATGCCGCGAGTCTACCTGGCTGGATTCGAGGTATTTTTCACGCGGGAGGAGCAAGCAGCCATCGCAGCCTCAAAAAAAAGTATCTGCAGCAAGTGGGGATTTGAAGGCGTGTTTCCGGGAGACGCCGAGATCCGCCAGGGGCTGGAAGCTTCGGAGAGGGCCGACGAGATCTTCACCAGAGACGTGTGGCTTATGGACAGCTGCACAGCCATCTGCGCGAATCTGACTCCTTTCAGGGGACTGAGTGCCGACACTGGGACCTGCTGGGAACTGGGTCACTTCGTGGGGAGGGGAAAGATCGCCGTGGCCTACACCAACGAAACTCGTCGGTACGAGGACCGCTTTCCGCTGGAAATGATCTCGGACGCCAAAGACTCCTCTCAGACACCGTTGGACGTCATGGGCATGAGGATAGAGATGCAGAACGAGCTCGACAACTGCATGATGACGAAGAGCGTTTCTCACCTGGCCGTTGCTCCGGAGATCTTGGACGAATATGACAAGCTGAGAGACCTCAGAGCTTTCGAGGAGAGTATCAAGTTGCTGGCGGAGCTGTGCAAAAATTGCTGAGATCCACCACCCTGCGGGCTCCTCAAGGGGACAAACCCGGAAAAAAAAGTCTCTTTGACGTAAAAAAATAGATTGCTCGGAAAACAAACATTACCAATACGAGACAAGAATCAGTGATCAGAATGCAGAACAATCAAAATTTGGAGTTTTTTTCGTGCAATTGTGAATCGTGTTTTTTTTTTGAAATCTCAAATCACATAGAACACACATAGTCCGTTCTCGTCCAGACAAAGGTTCAAGGGGAAAAAGCTACCAGCTTCGGCCCTGCATATTGCCTTCAGAGGACATGGGTCTTTCTCGCGGATGCGTCACGCGGTCCTTTTTGCCCGTCCGTTCCCCTCTTCCCCCGAAGAAGAGAAATGATAACTTCGGAGACAAGACCTCTGCGCACCTAGACTTTAGGAATCAGATCCTCTGCTCCATTGCTTCTCAGGTGGACGGAAGGGTGGTCGTTCTGGATTCCCCCAATCTCGGGAGTCTCAGAGCCCTTCTGGAGAGCCATGTGGACGCCGGTCGAGTGCACGTCGTCAACAAGAATGACGAAAACAGATTCTCTTCAAATGCACGGGCGCTCGGGGCCACGCCTCACATTTGCGACTTCGACAAGTTGCCAAAGGAACTTCCGAAGGGGGGGGTAAGCGTGATGTACTACGACGGGACAAGAGGAAATCCCGCGTATGCCCACTATGATCTCTCTCCTTGTCTCCGGGTCGACACCAGTCGTCCCAGGGTCTTGATGGTGACCGTGGTCAAGAGGTGCAATCCGTACGTGCCCTCCACCACCAAGGTCCTGGGGCTTTTGGATTGGCTATTTTCGGAGGGCTACTATCCTGTGGGAGGGTGGGGAAACGTCAGGGGCTGTGTGACGTCTGGGAAGGACGCTTTCAACATTGTCGTTCAACATCGTTGTTCACATGTGCGACGTCCTTCTGGACGAGGAGGAGGAGGAGGCGTCTTCGACGTGAAAGAGATCTCGCAACAGAAGAGGTATAAGTTCGCGGACCTCAGGATCAAGCTGGCGAACTACATGAAAAAGGTTCCCATAGAACCTCCCACAATCGACAGCAAGAAAGACCCAAGAAGAGTCGGTGCCTACGAGAATATACGGGGCTTGATCTGTTCAGCTGGCTTGAAGACGGAGAACAGACTCAAGAGCGACCTGAAGGTGGGGGGAAAACACTGGTTCTGGAAAAGGTATGACGAGTGGCTGAACGACGGGAAGATTCAATCCAAGTGCAAGAGAGATCGTCTCCCAGCAAAGGAGAGACTCAAGTTTTTCAGGAACCATTTCAATCATCATACAGGCAGAGTTCTCGAAGAACTCGAGGCTGACAAGAAGAGAAGCTCCCTGATTGTCCTGGATCTCTGTGATCGACAGAAGCAGAAGAGCATCATGAACTGGACGACCCCCCTTCTCCACGATCTTTGCAAAACATCTGTCACCGGAGACTTATTTGCCACCCCCGGCATCATGGCGGCATGCACAAGAGGAGTGCACCACCCCGCTCGCACATGGAACATTCTTTCCAAGGCGAGCGGCGAACGATTCTCAGGCCTCCGAGACGTCGTCCTGGTTCCGATCTTGTGCGTAAGAAGCTTCGAGGAGACTTTGCAAAAAGTTGAAGAGGCAGCATCATTCGTCAAGCCAGGAGGAGTGCTCTTCGTAACTCTGAAGACGTCAAGTTGCGGAACGACGTTGTCCCAGATGCTCGACCTGGAAACCCACCTCTCAGCTCGAGGATTCGCCAGGAAGCCAAAGTCCTTCAACGTGGAGGAGCTCAAGGACATTTCGGAGGCAGCCACGCTAATCTTGAGAAAGGGGGTCTAGACCACCATATTGTATCGTTGTAGTCCAATGCGCGTGACAACAAAAAGAAAATATCTAAGAGGTCTTGCGAATATTCTTTTTGGGATGCAAGATTGGAAAAGCATGGTTGAATGTTGACAGCGTGTGATCACATTTTATGGGACTAGGAGAGTGCTCAAGGGGTGACTGACAAGAATCGAGAGGTAATATCTCTGCGACAAACGCATGCACCTTGAGGTTTGGTCAAAACTACGTTTATTTGAGCATGCGTTCTATGACCTTTCAAAATAATATAGAAGACATAATCACCATCCTATTATTGCTGACAGTACATATGTGAAAAATGTTAATGGTTGTGACGTTTGAGGTCCTAACCCTACTGACAGATGAAGAAATTCAAAGAAAGTTTCATTGTTGACCGATTCCAAGAGCATACCAATTGCTCTGACGTTCCAATGTGGAAATAGAACCGAGATTCTCCGACTTTACGTCATCTTCTCAGCAAAGCTGTGAGGAAGACTCACGTGCCACTTAGCTCACATAGTGTATTGTATGCAGACAAAGGCTACGACAGTGAAACTTGCAGAACTTGTGTCAGACATCACGACTTGATACCACTCAAACCCAAAAGAGGCACATCTACAATTTGGGGAGGCATGGAGGTGGTGACACGTGGGATTCTAGAAGGTCTCAAAATCAGGAAACGTGCGAAAAGATGGCTAGGGTTATTCTTGATTGTGACGAGATGAGGTCAGTTTCGAAAATGGGTTCTCGCTGACCATTTCTTTTCGAGCTCTCCTTCGAGAGGGAATTCCTCCTGCGTGTGCCAACATGGAAAAGGTCCTGGCCTGCTTTGGCCATATCTCGTTTCGTCCCCATCAGAAGGAAGTCATAGAAGCTGTCCTGAGCGGGCGCGACGCTCTGTGCATCTTGGCCACCGGATCCGGCAAGAGTCTGTGCTTCCAGTATCCGGCTTCCCACTACAGTTCCATGGGAGGCATCGTTTTGGTGGTGTGTCCTCTGAAGTCCCTCATCGACGATCAGGTGTGCAATGTCTCCCGTGGATCATCTGGCCTCAGAGCAGTGGCTTTGCACGGAGGAGCATCGGCGAGTAACTGGAAAGATGTGGAGAGTGGAAACGTGGACTTGGTATACACCACTCCAGAAACTGTTTTGGGAAGAAGGCTATTGCCGATTCTTCAGAAGCTAGCCAACTCAGGCTCGCTGCGCCTCGTCGCGGTAGACGAGGCGCACGTTGTCTCAGAGTGGGGACTCGATTTTAAACCTTCTTATCGAGATCTGGGGAGACTTCGCCAGGAGCTTCCCAAAATACCGATGATGGCTCTGTCTGCGACAACAACCCAGAAGGTCCTCGAGGATGTGACAAAAACTCTGCGGCTCGAGGACCCCCTCTTGGCCCGAGGCACTCTGAATCGCAAGAATATCCATTACACCGTGACTCTCAACAGAGAAAAAACACAGAAGCAGCTCCAAGACGCCTTCCAGCATATAGGTCATGGCAGTGTGGTGGTCTACGTGGTGACAAGGAAAGAGGCCGAAGAGACTGCGACTCTCTTGGAGAAGCTCCACGTCTCAGCTTCTGCCTATCACGGGGATCTGGACGCGACCACCAGAGACAGGGTGCACCGTGCTTTCTTGCAAAACGAAATCAGGTGTGTCGTGGCAACAGTAGCGTTTGGCATGGGCATCGATAAGCCCGACATCAGAGGGGTCGTACACCTGGGCTTGCCGAGTTCTCTGGAAGCCTACTATCAGCAGACTGGGAGGGCGGGAAGAGACGGCCTTCCCAGCAAGTGCGTTCTGTTCTACAAGCCGCATGATGTAGTGAAAAGACAGCAACTCGTCAAGGGAGGCAACAACGAAGGGTCGTCCCTCGTCAATCTCATGGTGATGCAACATTTCGCGCAGCAGGAGGCAGTGTGTCGCCGTCGGTTGATCCTTCAGCACTTTGACGAAGATATGCGCTCAGAGTGTTCTGGGTGTGACATCTGCGATAGGCCAGAGATATCTCTTAGAGACTGCACGGCTGAGGTCAAAATATTGGCCAATGCTCTGAAAGAATGCGTGGGGTACGGTCTGAGTCGTGTAATCAAAATCGTATGTGGATCGGGGGATGTCAAGGAGAAAAAGGATCAAGCTTTGAATTCCTGGCGGTCAGGATCCGAAATCCATCCGAGGGGATGGAGACTTTTGGGAGATATGATGGTCCTGCACGGCTTGGCCGAGAGAAATATCAAGACCATCAAGGAACAAACGGCATACGTCGTCCTGACTATTCTCAAGAAAGGCCTGGCTTTGATTACGGATGGATCCTCTTCCTCAGGCCCTCTTCGTATGAGGATTCCACCAGAAGCTTTGAGTGCAGGCAAACAATCCGGTCGTTTCGAACTCTGCTCAGAGCCAGCCGCCAAGAAAGCCAGAATCTCGTCGTCTTCTGCACTTGCTGCTCCCAGAGGCGATACCTTCCAGCGCCTCAAGGAGATTCGCAAGAAATGCGCTGACGAGAAAGGTTGTCCGGTCTTTCGCATAGCATCGGACGCCACATTGGACACCATCGTGACAGCTAGCCCCAAGAGCAAAGAGGATCTACTGGCAATAAAAGGCGTAGGCCCCAAATTCATGGAGGACTACGCGGACAGATTTCTTGAAGCCCTGCAATCCCTCGAAGCCAGACAAGAGCAGATCTCTACTGAGTGAAATAATGAAAAAAATGTGACAAAGGAGTCTTGTAACAATGATTGCTTGTAGACGTCGAAATGAATTTGGTGTAAGTTCTGTCAGAAATGGAAGAGCTTCTATTTCTTATTTATTTTCTCTGAATGCCTGGGGACAGGGAGTGGTATCCTAAACATATTTGTTCACGCTTGAGAATCATCAGTCTCCTCTGGAACCGCCGACTGTGTCTCTTGTTTTTTCTTGAGGCTCCTTTCATAATAGACTATACCCCCAATTAAGAGAATGACGCCTGATACGGACAGATAAATGATGAGGGGCAAAGAAGTATCAAGACTTTTCCCAGAGTTCTTTTCCTTGATCATCTTGAGAATTAGTAGGGCAATCAAGCCAGCCAACCAGATAAGGCCAATAGCAGCGACCATGATCTTTGTCTGCTTTGAACTCATTCTCAACATCTGCGTTTTAAGTAGGACAAGAAAGAATCATGAAACCTTTATGAAAAGCAATCACCTTAGTTTTTTTTGGTGATCCGACTTGTGGATTGAATTTCTTGACTCATGCATCCTATACAATGGAAACGAGGAAGATTTTCCAGAGGTCTCTTCTGAAACTCAGAGACAGACTCCACTTTGAGAAAACTACGCAATGAAATAAATTCTGCGAAAAGTGAAAGAAACTGTCTACCTTCGGGACTGAAAGAGGCGAGCCTCGTTTCTGCAAGGATCACAAGGAGGCCGGAACGGTCGACGTGAACAACAAGACCTGCGAGCTGTGCTCAGCTCAATCTACCTTCGGGACTGAAAGAGGCGAGCATCGCCTCGTTTCTGCAAGGATCACAAGGATCCGGGGATGGTCAACGTCATGTCAATCGCGCTGGGTCATAAACGGCCAGATGCTTTTGATCAAGCTTTTAAGATTTCCATTTGTGCTACGCCGTTTTCCAAGTAGGAACTCAAAGCGTAGCCGGAGTGCTCTCTGAGCCACTTATTGTAAGGTGTCTTTTTCAGATGCTGTGTAACGAAGAATTTCCCGGGCTTGGAGGCAGGTCAGAGGTGGTGTCTTTGCGCCTATCCGCGCTTCTTTTTCAACTCACTCCAGCTTTACAAGACCCACGCGAAGATGGAAGGAAGATAAGCGTTTGCAGAAGGCTGGAAAATTGGTTCCCAACAATAAATCTCCTCCTGAACAAAAAAGAATCAGGACGTCACCAGTCGATAGTACTCTTCCTGGGAGGTGCCTATGTTTCTTTGAATCTTCACGATGCTTCCGATTGGGAAGCGCATGAAGCGGGCCACGGGATCTGTCTCCTTGAGACGGGGGAGCACGCTGGCTTTGCATCCGATCTTCTGAAGCAGGGCCTTCTTCTCCCCCGAAGAAAGCATCGTATGCTTAGGAACAAGACAGTGGTCAACGACGCAGAAGGCGAGGTCCTTCTTCTTGAAAATCTCGATCACCGAAGAACAAGTCTTCTCGGGGTCGTCTAGCTCCCTTTGAGCAAAGTGAGTCAACCCGTCCTCTGTCACCAGAATGATGTGTTTGCAGGACGCCTCTTCGCACTCAACCTGGATCTTCCTCAGGGTTTTCACCCCGACCTTGTTCTCGGACACAAAGTAGACAAAAAGCGTCTCTCCTGAGACGGTTCTGGCGCTGCAGACCAGGAGCGGATCCGACCCGTGCATGATCCCTGTGATGGAAGTGTAACCTCGTAGATGTAACATCCTGTCCAAGGTTTTGAGCTGCTGGGACCAAGCCAGCCAGTCTACCGCGGACACTGGTGAAGGGATCATGGCAAACCTCTCGACAACTCGCTTGTGATAATTATTGGACAGAGAAGATGAATCTCTGTTGGTCTCTCTCTCTCCCTCCCTTTTTGACAATACCCTGCAGAGAATGCTCCCGCAATCTATAGCGCGTCCCGTTGCTTAGAGGAACGCGTAGTGGACCAAGATTTCTCTTTTTTTTTGGATGCCATGGTAAAGGCCCCTTGGCTGCCACCTCGCTCTCTATCCAAAGACAATCATCATGCAGCAATCCTTGACGCAGTGGAAAAGAAGGAAACTACAGGAAAGCACCGGGATCTCCCACAAAGAGGTCATTCTGGAAAAAGGATTGAGACTCAATATATCGGACTGGAAGCCGGAGACTATCCAGTCTGTCATGAAAGACCTGACGTTCGTCCCTCGAGTTATCTTTGACACGGGGACACCCCCTCCCCCCATATGCTGCTATCAAGCAGAAGATGGTGCTCTCACGCTCCCTCGCTGCTACGGAGGCTTGGGAACCATCACTTCCGTCAAAGATAGTCTCGCCGAAGGAGAAGAGATTTCTCTGGACTCCAGGGCAAGCCTGAACCCTCTGCAACAGCAGGCCTTCGAGGCCAGCTGCAGCGCCCTGAGGAAATCCCCTCACGCCTGCGTCTTGACCCTTCCGTGCGGGTTTGGGAAGACTGTCGTGTCGCTGGTAATCGCCGCTTCTCTTGGGAGAAAAACGCTGGTAGTGGTGCACAAGGAAAATCTCCTGGTTCAGTGGCTGGAACGTGTCAAAACCTTTCTCCCAAATGCCAGGACCGGGGTCATCCAGCAGGGGAAGGCCGAGTTTCGGGACGTGGACGTGTGCCTGGCCATGCTCCAGACCATCTGTTGTAGGCAGATGCCAGAGGGGTGCCTGGAATCCTTCGGGACCATTGTACTCGACGAAGCCCACCACCTCGCGGCTCCGTACTTCAGCCAGCTCTTCTTCAAGCTCCCGTGTCGCTACATCTTGGGTCTCACGGCTACTCCCAAGAGAAAGGACGGGTGCTCTGAAATATTGCACCTCTTTATGGGCCCCTTCAGCTTCCAGCTCAGCTCAAGGACAGATGCAGACGTCAAGGTCTTCGTCAGCAGCTGGAGAAACAAGTTCACCTGCAACCACGATCCGACCCCTCCAGAGGTTCAGAGGTACAAGACTCGCCTCACAGTCGACAAAGGAAGGAACGCTCATATATTGGAACTCTGCTCGGCGGCGGCAAATGCGGGGAGGAATATCATCTGCCTCTCCGACAGGGTCGAGCATCTCGTCGGCCTCAAGGAAGAGTGGCGGCTGGCGGCCCGCCACCCCGAAGTATCGTGTGCTCTTTTCATCGGAGGACGAGGGAAGGTAAACTCGCAGGAGAGAAAGTTTGCAGAGGACAGCGCGAGGGTCATTTTCGCGACCTTCGCCATGGCCGCCGAGGGTCTGGACATACCTCGTCTCGACACGCTCATCCTGGCGACACCTGTGGGAGACGTCACCCAAGCGGTGGGGCGTATCTTGAGGCCCTGCGCAGAGAAGAAATCTCCCGTGGTCGTGGACATATGTGACGACGGTTGCAAAGCCTTTGGGCGCCTGGCTGTCATCCGCAGGGGGTGTTTTGAGAGGAGTGCGTTCCAGGTCTTCCAGGACGTGATTCCATGTTTTGAGTAAAGCCGCTATGACTTCTCTTTCGGATGCTTTTGGAGAGAGTCCCTCCAATCGTGGATCCGGAGACGGCGAAGAGGTCTACTCCAACCCGCAGGCTCCAAGATACTCTGACAACTCTTACATGGACGAAGGAGAGAAGAGGTATGCCTACGAGAGCGGCAGGCAAAAGCTCTATGCCAAGAGTCCTCCGCACCATTCGAACCAGCGCCCTATCATGAGCAGCCAGGAATCTTTCAAAGAGATGAGGCCCGGCGAGTACGGCAAACGAGAAGGAGATAGCAATCTCCAGAAGGCCCCGGTGAGCTGCAGCTCTTGTCAGCAGGACATGTGCTGCTCCAACGACGGAGTCTTCTGCGTCTCGTGCAACAGAGAGGCCCTTCAAGGAAAAACTTCTAGCATACCCAGTATGTTTAAGTGATTTGTCGATACGAAAAGAATTCAATGACAAGAATATAGCTTCCAGACAAAAAGATGCTCCCCTGTCTTACTTCTTTGATGCCCTTGCTCATCCTTGTTCTGGCAGCGGCTGCCTGCTGGGCCTTTGCCGTTCAACAAGCCCCCCCTCCTGCAGAATGGCACACAAGTCTCTCGAATGCAGCAGAATGCGACAGGACCTGCTCCTCGAAAGCCAAGAATCTGTACGGCACCTCGCAGGGTCAGGGATCCGTGCTTCCTGCCAGAGGACCCAAGGACAGAATCACTGCCTTGAACCTTGCGGAGACCATTTTCGACAGGGAGGGTGTCATGGGGAGTTCTCTCCAGGCAGCAGCCAACCTCATGGGACCTCCGGTGCTGCCCGTTACGGGCATGGACGCAGTGTCTGATTCCATCCAGCTGACCCTCGAAAAGCAACACGACGCGCACGAGGAATCCACCCCCCGCGAGGCATTGGAAGAGGCAGGCGCGCTCATGAGAAAAAAGGAGTTTCAGAAGGTGGCCAGAGCTGTGGCAGAGCAGAGCGTGGTCGCGTCCCAGCCCAAACCTCCCAAGCTATCCCCACTCGATGACATGCTTCCCTCAAGGGTCTGGACGCCTGTGTTCGAGGGCTGCTCTTCGAAGTTTACAGAGGCTGAGTGCAACTATTACAAGCCGAACCCTCGCCTCTTCATTACCAACCTAAATGAGCTTATGTCTGCCAGGAGCCTTTTGCAGGGACGGGAGCAGCTCATAGAACCCCTAACGCTTCGTCAGACACACGCCCAGTTCATGACTATGGGGTGGAGATCCAAAAAAGATCCATATTCGCGGGCCAGTATGACAAACAACGTGGCATATCCCGTCTGCAAGGCCATGGCAGAGTCCTCTCCCGAGTATGTTGTCTTTTGAAAGTGATGTCTCGTGCTTTTTGATATTCTACTTCTGGAAGAATTGCTTCCGTGTCTCTATTTGAAAACTGTGGATCCGGAATCTTGTTTTTCCAGGGAG
>Ga0066180_10000247_pt1 | contig 11428 bp, 12 predicted proteins | sample LauGreSBDMM110SN_4_FD_59338 | JGI IMG/M metagenome (GOLD analysis project Ga0066180, IMG submission 59338) | Freshwater lake microbial communities from Lake Michigan, USA - Su13.BD.MM110.SN (version 2) (version 3) | ecosystem: Environmental > Aquatic > Freshwater > Lake | place: Lake Michigan... | reverse complement strand
ATTTTATATAATGTGTCGTTAATAAACAATCTGCTCTTTTATTCAAATAATTCATAAAGGCGTTTGCGCTCAACACAGCCTCTTCTGGATTTGTCCCTGAATATAATTCATCAAAAATACAAAAGTGATTACCTTTATTCGTTTTTATACAATCAATAATTTCTTTGCAGCGCCTAGCTTCTGCTTGAAACAAGCTATCGCGTCCAGAAGTATCTGGAATATTTAAATAACAGTGTAGGTATTTATATAATTTGATATCTGCAGAACCATAACATCCGTAACCATATTGCTGAGATAAAATAATATTCATTAAAGTAGATTTCAAAACGGTTGTTTTTCCAGAAGCATTTGGTCCGGTAATAATGATATTTTTATTTAAAGTGATATCATTCTTGACATTTTTTTCCTCAATCAATGCAGGATAAACCATTTTTTTGATAGATGTGCGTTTTGCAAATTTGCATTTTGTCAGTGGCCTACGTGATAATGCTTCAAGATTATCCAAAAATCCTAAACATTCAAAGGAATAAGTGAAAGAGGCTTCGTACTCTTTATTATTATAAAACTGGTAAAAATAATTCATGATTGTGCCTAATTGATTCAACTTGAGAAATGACAATTTTAAAGGATGGATAGATTCTAAATTCACCAATATTTTTTTCAAAATGTTATTATGATGCATCATATCATTATAAAAACCGATATAACTCTTGTATTTAATGATTATGTTCCCAAAGACGTCCATTTTTTCTATTACTAATTGCAAATAATCGCGCATTAAAAATAAGTATTCGTGTATTTTGTGTATATTTTGTACGAAACGGATACATACCATAACGTTTTGATAAACAGAAAAAACGTAAAATCCGACACTCAGTAATGTATAAAGTTTTTGATTCATATCTCCATCAAGTGATACCATCGCTTTACCCAATGCATGATTCTTCAAAATATATTTTAAAATGGTAAAGTATTCGCTACAAGTAATACACCCACCCTTTAGTTTTATAATAACAAATGGAAGAATTAACCCAACTATAGGAATACATAATGAAAGAGCGGGAGATAACAATGTATAAATTGTTATAAATTGCAATGAAGTATCATTATTATTCAAAAAATCTAATACATTCCATGAACAATAATTATAAATATCTTTAAAATTTTTGGTCGTTTTTATTTCGTTCCATTTACTAAAGACGTTGTCTAAATCTACTAGTTTACAATCAGTCTTGTATTTTTTGATAATTTCTTGTGTGTCCTTTAAATATTTTTTGTCGTAACTGTACAAAGAGGTCATTTTTATCAAAGCGTTTTGTGTCATTATATTATCTACCTTAAAGAGAGAACCAAATATGGAATTTCTGTCAAACCCCTCGCCCTCGTTTAATTTTAATAATTCGAGGTCGTTAATTATATGAGTAGATAGTGGCATATTTTTATTGTATTCAACTGGAAGTTTAAACATATAGATTTGTTAGAAATATCTTCATTATATTATACGAATTTCTTTATATAATATAATGAATTTTCAAATCTTAATTATCGTCCTTATTTATATTTATTTGGTGTATAATTATTTATCAAATCTAAAATCATGTAGTTGCGTAGAAGGCAAATACGTCGATAATGTAAAAACAGCAGAAGGATTTATCATGGCTGTTCTTTTATTCTGGATTTTTACCAAATTACTTAAACGTACAAACCCTATTTTTTCGGGTGCATTATCAGTGATATTATTTTTATCATACATTTATTTTTGTTATTATGTGTATAAAATGAATAATACCATCGAACCGCAATGCCTTTGTGCCATGGCATGGCAACGTTGGCTCGTTGATATTCAGTATGGAATATTACTTTTTGAAATATTTTTAGTGATATCATTTTAAAATGTTTTCAAACTGCAATGGTAATTCTTCTATATCTATATTGTAATGCGATTCAATTGTTTTGATGGTATTTATATCATATTTCGTAATAAAATTAATACCGATTCCTTTGCGCCCCCATCTACCCGACCTTCCTATTCTATGTAAATAAGTATGAGGGTCTTTGGGTAAATCAAAATTAATAACGATACTCACTTGTTGTATATCAATTCCTCTTGCCGTAACATTTGAAGAAATCAGAACTCTGAATTTACCACTTTTGAATTCATTATAAGTATCGGTACGCTCATGTTTCTCCATATTGCTATGAATACAGCAAACGGGATAACTTTCTGTTTTCATCGCATGATAAAGTTCTACAACTCTTTCGACACTATTACAGTAAATAATTGTTTGATATAAAGTGAAACGCCCGAACAAGTCTTTTAATGTTAAAAATTTCTGATTATCATCATTTATGGGGACATAATATTGCGCTATACCATCCAGCACTAGTTTTTCAGGTGTCACTTGGATTTGAATCGGGTCTTTTAGTAGAGATAGAGCTAATGGTAATATATTATCTGGTATAGTGGCGCTAAATAGAGCAACTTGAGTATCTGTGTTGAACTTGTTTAAAATGTCGAGTATTTGCTCTTTAAACCCAAAGGAAAACAATTCATCGGCTTCATCTAAAATGACCATTTTTACAGTTGCTACAGAAATCGCCTTTTTATATATCATTTCAGTAATCCTGCCAGGGGTTCCCACAATAATATGTGGCGGGTTATTTTTTAGTTCGTATATATCTACATAGGAACCGCCAATAAGAGTTTTAATATGTAGTTTCATCATTATGGACAAATTTGTAACAACCTCTGTCGTCTGCAGCGCAAGTTCTCTTGTCGGACTTAAAATAATAATTTGCGTAGCTATCTCAGGGGTAATTCGCGCCAATGCACCAATCGTAAATGCACCTGTCTTGCCCGTTCCAGACTGTGCTTGTGCTAATACATCTTTACCATTTATCATATGAACACAAGCCAAAGATTGAATAGCACTTGGTTTTTCAAACCCATATGCATAAATTCCACGCAATAAATCTGTCGGTAAATCCAAATCATCCCAATTTTTAATCTCCTTTGATTCTTCCATTAACATTAATTATACATCAATGTTTAAATAATTTAATTAAATTAATATAAATATTAGTATTGCTTTTGTATTAATGTATTCATTATCTTTTTTCAAAAATTTTGGTTCGAATACTTTTTATGAGATAAAGGAGGAACCAATCAATAATTTATTGAAAATTGCAAAAAAAATGAATATTGTTACGAAACTCGTGGAAAATCAGCCAATCATTTATCATTTTAATAAAATTTCGTTTGTTCAAAAAATGAACACAAAGGTATTAACGGATGTGGAAAAGAACGAAATCGAAATCAAAAGTTTAATGAATAAAATAACAAATGAATCATATGATGAAATATCAAAAACGATTATTGGATTAATGGAGCCATGCATGTTTTCAACCATTTTTGAAATTTCATATAAAAATAAATTTTTTTCAGGCATCTATTCTAAATTAACAATGAAACTGTGCGAAAACGTGGAATACAAAGAATTTATTTTTAAAAAGCTAGAGGTGATTACTACTTTGTTTGATGATATACAATATCTTGAAGATGAATATGCCAATAATAAAAAATTGGACGACAGAGAAGCGATATCGTGTTTTTACACTAACTTGTATATCCACGGTTTAATAGATAAATTTTCTTTTGAATCGTTCAACTATTATATTATTTCAAAGATAGAGTATTTTATGGACATTGAAAATAAAAAAAATGAAGTGGAAGAATTACTGAATATCCTTTATATAATATTGTCATTGTCTTCTATAAATATTGATAAAACACTTGCTGAAAAAATAAGCAAATCTTCCAACAAAACATACAAGAGTATATCAAACAAAAGTATTTTTAAATGTATGGATATTATGGATTTGAAATAATGTAAACATTTATTATAATGGTTTTTTCTCGTATCAATAATAAAATCGAATATGATGAAATGGAAGAAGTTCAATCTCATGATATAAATTGCGAGGGAGAATTAGTAAAAACAAAAATTAATGGTATGCTGGTTGGTGTAATAATAGGAAAAAAAAATACCATGTTTATTAAAGATAATATTATCTTCTTCCCAATCTATTTGTATCAAAAAAATCGCAAATGTGTCCAAATAGGTGTTTATGAAATAGACAAAACCATCCCAAATAAAAAGATGATACCATTGATATTTAAAAAAATAACACCCGAATTTTTAAAACGAAAAAGCTTTGTCTTGACAAAAGTACCCAAGCAATTGACCATTTATTCAGAAGATAACATTGTTCAAGATACTCGTATCCCATACTTTTCTTTAATGGTAGGCAAGACCATTCAACCTCTTTTAAAAGAAGAGACGGAAGAAGATGCTAAAAATATAAATACTGAATTCCATAAAAATAAAAACCCTACTTGGTTGCAATCTTTTTTTAAAAATAATTTTTACAACATTCAAGAAACTGAGTACGAAGAGATATTTCATGCGATTCGGAACGCATTTTTGAGTATTGGACAAGAGACTACCGTAACTAAATTAAGAGATATTATCGTTTTAAATGTAAAGGAAGAAACATTTCGTCAATGTCTTCAAACTTATAAAGAATATTCACACATTTTGGCAATGCTAAAAGATAAATTAAAGAAATCAAAAGAAATTTATGATGAAATCGAAAAGAAAATGAGACTAGAAATTGATTATGAAACTAAAGTATCATTATTGAAAAAAACAGTAGAACTTAAAAAAATACGTGCTGTTTTATTGAGACAACAAGAAACAACCCAAAAAATTGTGAATGGTGTCAAATTTTTAAGTGATGTCACCACTTTTAAACAATTTAAAACAAAATTGCGATTATCATCCTATCCTGTCCATCAATGGTGTATTGAAATTCTAGAAAATGTCTTGAATATAAAATGTGTCATATTATCGAGTCGGAATTATTATCAAAAAGATTTGGAGAATGTTTTTTTAACTAGTTCTGATATTTCTGATTTTAACAATACAAATGATAAGTATTTTGAACCAGATTATTATATTATCATGGATGAAAAATTCAGACTCATTTGTTATAAAAAAAAGTGTATATTTACATACAGAGAACTCCCTTATGACTTAAAGAAAATCATTCTCAACAAATGCATGGAACAAAAAACAAAATATAATTTTATACCAGAATTTATGGCAACAAAACCCAAACAGACCGATGTCAATGATAAATTACATTTATTGTGTGACACACAATTGTACGATTTATTTGACGAACGTATAGAGTTTATTTTCAGTCCGACAGCTTATGATGAGATACCAGGAAAGTTAGGCGGCGAAAAAATTCCAGTCACTGACATAAAACATTACCTAGGAATGCCAGAAAATTGGAGAAAGAAAATGTCGAATGATTGGATTGAACCAATTGTCTTTGACAATCATAGGTGGGCAAGTGTTACTCATTTATATGAAGCATTAAAGCATCGTTCAAAACCAGAGTATTTACATTATTCACTAGATTCTGGGAGCGTATTATCTTCCGACGCTTCCCTCGCAAAAAAGTATTTGAGGAGTAGCCCGGACCCGGATTTTGAAAAAAATAAGAATACTTACTTACAACATGCACTGATGTTAAAATGGCAAAAAGAAGAGTTCAAAAAAATATTGTTGGCAACGAAAAAAGCAACCTTGTTAGAATTCAAACGTGGGTCAGCTCCAATAAAAGCATGTTTGTTGATGGATATAAGAAAAAAATTAAATACAAAATAAGTTTTTAATATATTTTTCAAGACCATGAACAAGATATGTTTTTATTCCAGTTTTTTATTTGTTACTAATATTTTATATTGTCTGTTAAACAAACAATACATGTATGCATTCTTGTTTGTTTATCTCCTATTTACATCTTTGTTAATACATTATTATGAAGACGGATTATTTTTGAATTTGTTGGACAAGTCGGCCATTGGTGGTCTTTTGATTTATTCTATTTATAATTATTGCAATATTATTTATAAAAATTACCGAAAAATTAAAAAAACATTTCAGAGCACGCCTAAAAAGGCTCTGAAAAAGTTGAAAAAGAAAAAGGAAATTAAAACACTGTTTGGAGGTTTTACGCCACGTCAGAATAGGATACTGTTTAAGCATAAAAATAGAAAGAAAATGACGTTTTTCGTTTTATTGTTTCTTCCTGTTGCTTTTATTTTTGAGATATATTTGTTTTATTATGGATATTTAATTTGTGATTATTGCTATCATTCGGATAAAATATTGTCGAGTATTTATCATTCATTATTGCATTTGGTTGCTTGTATCAGTTTTCATTTGCTTACATATATTTTATAGAGAGTAATTATGAGACTGAATCCAAAAAATGAGAGAATGCTCGCCTTTTTCGACGGATTGAAAATGGAAAAGGACCACATGAGCAAGGCTACAAAATCGTATTTAGGAGAGATTTATGATGCAATTATGGATTGTAGAGATAAGAAAGAAATAAAAAAGACCAAAACTTACGTCCGAAGAGGTCCTGTCAGTTCTTCAGAAAATTCGCATTACATGCCTCCGAAAATCAGACGTTATTTAGAATCTACCCCATGCCATTACTCGAAATATGAAACATTACAAGACGACAGGCGTATTTTTATACATTTTTGTACATTTAAAAGAATAGATTGTGACGAGTATGTCGATTACATGTTGAATGTATTGTGTGTATTGAATAGATTTTCTCAACACGAATGTTTGAAATCCAAAGATTTTCATATTTATTTATATCTTACACCCTTTCCAAAGATATTATCGGATAGCGTGATAGGAGTTGAACATATAAACACAGGAATCAATGTAAAAACGGCCAATTGTTCGGATAAACACCACGATAGTATCAACGAGATTACTATTTATCGCGAAGAAGATTGGTTCAAAGTGTTTATTCATGAAGCTATTCACAGTTTTCGTCTTGATTTTTCAGAAACTGGCGAGGAACACTTGAAACACATGTTTCCAATTGAAACCGAATACAACTTATACGAAGCATACACAGAATTCTGGGCAGAAATGATAAATATGTTGTATTGTGCAATTACATTGGAAGACGGCTTTGATAACGTAATGGAATTAATGAATAGTATGATACAAATAGAGCGTCGATTTAGTCTCTATCAAGCTATGAAAGTATTAAATCATATGGAATTAACTTACGACGGTGTATTTGCTTCCACCCAAAAATATCGCGAAGAAACTCATGTTTTTGCGTATTTTATTTTAAAACAATGTTTCATGTATAATTTTAATCAATTCATTGCATGTTGTAAAAAAAATGGAAGAACATTATTAGATTACGACGAAAAAAAGATTTATTTAATTACCGAATTTATTAAACATAGATGCAAATGCAAATCGTTTTTAAAAGATATCAAATATATGGAAAAGTTACATGTCAATGATAGAGAATTATTAAATACATGTAAAATGACATTGTATGAATTAAACTAGGTAAAAAGACAACCCAGCCATTAGTGCTAATATGGAGACAATTATAGAAATAATTATACAATTAAAATCTTCATCCAGCTCCTCGAAATGTTCCAAGGGCATTCCGATGTATTCACCGTTGCGCCTTCTTTTTCGCAAAGCCCTCCTTATTTTGCGTTCTTCTGATTTTTTAAGCTTCTCTTTTTTTTGTGGAGCGGATTTTAAGCTTTCAGCCTTGTATTCATTCTCGCCTTCATTCTCGTCTGTCGTGTATAAAACTCCAATCCGATTTTTTTTAACACCTTTCATATAAGGCAGCTTTTCCCACATTTCTTCTTCGGTGTAATCCATGAGAAATCCTCCACGCCGATAATTATATTCGCCAGCACAATTACTGCAATAACCGACAAAAACACCACGAAGGCTTCCGTAAAACTGGCAATTTTTGCATTCTTCCGGTCCCGTCGTGAAGACGTAATCTGGGTCATCTGGGTCTCCTGATGCAATACTCAAGTGATTTCTGGCCCATTCCTCCGGAAACCGCGAATCATATTTTACTCCATTGACCTCGTAGTAATCACCTTGTTCTTCAAAGAATTGCGACATTTTTTATTAACAGCTTGTAAAATTACAAATCAATTTTTTAGGATTTTCAAAGCTTTAGACAAAAATAAATGCATGCTAAAATGAGAAATGCAACCAACATACAAACGATTTTATCTTCAATGATTTTATTTTTCGGAATTCTTTTTGCGCGTCTTAACGCACGCTTTCTTCGTTCTTTCTTAATCTTTTTGGGGGTTTTGTGTCGAATTGTCTCGTCGCCAACTTGAGAAAGCATTACTCCTTTCATGTAATCTAGATTTTCCCAAACATCTTCTTGTGAATCATCATAATTGAATCCTTTGCCGCGCGTTAAATTGTATTCTTTTGCGCAATTGTTGCAATAGCCAACAAATACACCCCGAAGACTACCATAATACGCACAATTTTCACATTTTTCCGGTCCAGTCATAGAAAGATAGTCTTCATAAGGATATGCCTGAGGAAAATCCTTGTGGTCTTTTGCCCATTCTTGCGGAAAATGAGAATCATATTTGACTCCATCGACAACGTAGTAATCACCTTGTGCTCCTTTATAGATATGAGACATTTTATTAAACTCTATTTTTCGCAAATAAATCAATTTTTCTAAAGACTCGGGAATTCGTCGTGAAATTTTAAGGCTTCGCTTTGTTTCCATGTTTTCTTGATTTGTTTTGGTTGCATATCCTCCACGAGTTTCTCCACGAGTTTATTTATTTTTTGAATCGTTTCGGTTTCTCGTATTTGCATGGCTTGCATCTCTTGCTCAATGACTCTCAACTTTAAACGAATATGTGTGTCCGTCTTTTCTTCCATTTTCTTCTCTAAACTAGCTACAGTTTTTTTTGTTTCATCTTCTATACGCTTCACAAGATAGATGCGAAGATTTGCTGCATTATCATTTACAGTTCTGATATTTTCATCTTGACGTCTCATGCATTTCAATACATGACACATACTTTCTTCTACGGTTGAATACTGTAGAGAATGCATATCTGATTGTTGTGCGATTCTTTCTGATATTAGAAACATTCTTGCGTGTTCTTCGTCGATATTGTTTAAACGACGATTCAACCGTGCTATCGCCTCGTTTGAGATTTCAAGAGACTCTTCCAATTGCGCAATCTTTTCGTCGCTGTTCATTTTTTAAACAGTAATAGTTTATTTTTAAAAATCAATTTTTTAAAACATTAAATAAACGTTTAAAAATAGATGCTTCCATTTCTTTATGAACATTACAAGAGCTCGAGAAATTTTTGGAGATGTTTCTTGTCTCAAAAAAAAATATTATCAACTTGCATTAAAACATCATCCAGATAAAAATGGAAACACGGAAGAAGCAAACCGACGGTTTCAGGAAATAAACGATGCATATGAATTTCTCAAGACAAACCAAGAAGAATCGAGTGATAATTACGACGACTTGCTAAAGTCATTTGTCTCTATTTTTGCTGAACCATACCATTTTATTCCAACTATTATAACACATCTTTCTTCCTTGGAAGAAATTCCCAAGGATGTTTGTGTTAAAATTTATGATTTTATTTATAAAAACAAAGAAGTATTCCATTTGACAGATGACTTTTTAGAAGAGATGAAACTCGTGATTTTGAAAAAATACGAGAATGACGATTTTTTTATTTTACATCCTACCATTGATGATTTATTAGACCATAATCTCTACAAACTCGAAGTAGATGGCCAAGAATATTATGCACCTCTTTGGCATTCTGAATATATTTTTGAGAAAAAAAAAGGCGAAATCTGCGTAAAATGTATTCCTATCTTAGATGGAATTCATATGGATGATAATAATAATATTTATACAGAAATGACAGTTGCATTCGATAAAACATTATTATCCGAAAACATTCTTTGTACTATAGGGAAAAAAGTATTTGGAATACCATGTGAACAATTACAGATAAAAAAAACACAAATATTTACTTTAAAGGAAATGGGTGTGTCGAGAAATCAAAACATATCAAACACGAATAAATCGGACATTTACGTTACGATTCATTTTGTGTAAGTTTTTGAATTACAAATAAACGAAAAAATGGAATATTTATTATATTTTTGAAATTATTCTTGTTTAAAAAATTTACTAATCTATTGTTTGTTACAATATATTTTGAGTCTGTAGTTTTAAAATAATTTTTCATGATTTTTTTATTTCTATATGTTGGTAATACATACACTGCTATTATAATAGAAAACAATTTACTCACAAAACCAACAACAATATTATCTTCATATATGTACTCATGTGTTAATGGTAAATATAACAAAAAGTAGTTTTGTGTTTCTAATACATATTCTTTAAAATAAATATTCATTTGTAATTAAAAAAAGAATTTATTTAATTACAAAATACATATCAAATTATCAAATTTAAACATCTCCTCTCTTTCGTCTGACGACGCGTTTCTTTGGTTCTTCTTGTTCTTGTAACAGTGTATTTTCAACTTCTGCATCGTCTCCTTGAGTATTTTCATCATCACTGTCTTCAACGACAGTAGCAGTTGTTTCTACCGTCATTACACTTGCTTCTCGCATAATTTCGCGTTCTCCTTGTACTTCTTGTGGCGACGATTTCATGCGAATTAAACAACCCGCGTTGCTATTGTTTTCTCGTGGTACAACTGCTTGTACTAATTTCCATGTGACACCGAATTTTCCCGATACAAACCAAAGGCCGCCGCATTGCATAAGAGTGACAATACGCATTCCTTTCTTGATAAGTTCCACTGGCGTTTCTTCTGTGTCGTTCGGAAACAAACGCTCGCATTTCTCGTCATAAACTTCGACTTTCCATTGTTGTTCGTAATAAGGAACCTTTACTCTAAGAGTAGGCGACTTTGTCTTGTCGGGTTCGCCTGTTGCCTTGTCTTTTGTGTATTTTAAAATAGGCGTCCATAATGCTTCCAATACTTCAGGGCTGTTATGTTGTTTCCCAAACCAAGCCTTTGAATTCGTGAGAGCATCTGCCTTGATTTTGTTTTCAAATTCAACCATATTTTGTCTGAATGCACGAAGCTCATCTGTATCGTACTCTTCAGTTGGAAACTGCAGAGATACTTCGAATTTTTCGTTGCCTTCGTAATCACTTAGACCCCATGTGAGCATCGATGGTGTTTGAATTTTCAAAGCTGTATTTGTCATCGTCGATAAAATCCCAACAGATTTTCCACCCGATTGATTTACCTTGGGACTAGTATATCTGATTTTAGAAGCGTCAAAAGTTGTTCCGTCAATGATTTGATTCTGTGCCATGTTCTTTTATAATAGTAATAGTGGTTAATTTTTAAATCAATTTTTTTATTAAATGCATTTAGATAATAAAAAAATTTTAAACACAACTTAAAAACAATACAAAGAAAAATATTTTATAT
>Ga0066180_10000243_pt1 | contig 11536 bp, 8 predicted proteins | sample LauGreSBDMM110SN_4_FD_59338 | JGI IMG/M metagenome (GOLD analysis project Ga0066180, IMG submission 59338) | Freshwater lake microbial communities from Lake Michigan, USA - Su13.BD.MM110.SN (version 2) (version 3) | ecosystem: Environmental > Aquatic > Freshwater > Lake | place: Lake Michigan... | reverse complement strand
TTTTGTTCTTCTTCTATTTCATAATATTTTTTTAAATATTCTATTTTTTTTTGTTCTTCTTCTTTTTCTTCAATTACTTTTTTTAATTGAAGAATTTCTTCATTTAATTCGTATAGTCTATCTAGAGTTAACTCATTAGAAATACTTGTATTTTTATATTTTTCTTCTAATTCTTCTAAAATTTCATAAAGATACTTTAACTCGCTATTCATATATATTTTATAAAGAATATAAAGATTTTAATGAATAATTATGAAATTTTAGATGGCGTCTTCTGAAAATAATGATATTGAACAACAAATAAAAATGATAACAAATGAAAATGGTAATAAAATAACACAGACAGATATTGAATATTCTTTTGAAGAAATAGAAGGATTGCTTTCTACTTCTTATGACTCTATTCAAAATAATAATTCAACTATTTGTGATGTTATTGCTATTTATCTTAAAGGTCAAAAAATTTTATATACCGAGGCAAAAACTTTATGTGAACAAAGGTTAACATCATTAATGCTTCCAGCTATTTTGTTTACAGTAACATCTACTATTACTAATTTAATATTAAGCAATGAAAAATATGGCCCTTTAATAGGTAGTATATTAAATGGATTTGTATCTTTTATATTAGCAATTGTTAATTATTTAAAATTAGATGCAAGAGCAGAAGCACATAGAACTAGTGCTTATAAATTTGACAAATTGATTTCTTATGTTGAATTTAATTCTGGAAAAGTTTTTTTTATTGCAAATGAATATAGAAAAATAGGAGAAATTATATCTTACATTGAAAACAATGTGAGAGAAATCAAAGAAACCAATCAATTTGTTTTACCAGAAAAAATACGTTTTCAATTTCCAAAGTTAACTAGTATTAATATATTTGCAGAAGTAAAAAGAAGACAAAACAAAGAAGCTAAAATTGTTATAGATATTACAAAGTTAGCAAATAAAATACTAGAGTTAGATAATAAAATAAAAGAAATAAAATTAGAAGATAATGTTAATGTAAACAATGAAAAAAATAGATTAATACAAGAAAAAAAACTATTAGAACAACAAAGAATAAATAAAGAAGATTTTTTTTATTCTATGAAAAATGAATTATTAGACATTGATACAGAATTTGAAACAGAAATGAAAAAATATCGTGATAATCAAATAAATAGATTTAACTTAAAAATATTAGACTATTTTAAAGTATAAAATATAAATAAAATATTATTTCTATTTTCTTATATAACTATACATAAGCATATTCCAATCATATTCTTGAGTTAAATTGCCTTTATAGAATATTTGTTTGTTATGTAAACTATTTATTTTTGGTTTTAAACGGTATATGGATATAAAATATTGTACAATTCCGTTTTTATGAATAGTTATATTTACATTAATAGAATCTAGATTAATATATTGTTTTATTCTCTCTAGACTCTTTTCTGAATGATGATAAAAAAAATTGTATTTATGATTAAATATATAATCATTACCAAGATAATTATAATATTCTCTTGGTGGTTTTTCTGGTTTTATAGTAATAGTTTCTAATATTTTATATCTATAATCGCTTTTTAGTATTATTGATACTAAATTTCCATTTCTCAAAATAAATCTTTCATCAAATGATACTAAAATATATTTAATAACATCCAAAGGTAATTTTGAAAAAATACTTTTTTCCATAATAGAAAATAAAGTTATTATCTTTATTTAAGTATTTTAGTTAATAAATATACTATTATTAATTAAAATACTTAAATAATAACTTTTATAATTATTATGTCCAAATATATTGATAAAATTATTTATATTAATTTGGATAGAAGAGAAGATCGTAGAATACAAGTAGAAGAAGAGTTAAATAATTTTCAATTATCATATGAAAGATTTACTGGTTTTGATTATCAAGAATTTGGACCTTATGGTTGTGGAATGTCTCATATAAAAGTATTAGAATATGCAAAAGAAAATAAATACAAAAATATATTAATTTTTGAAGATGACTTTATGTTTACAGTTTCAAAAGAAGAATTTGAACTGAGTCTTCAAAAAGTATTTGAAGAATACAAAGAATTTAATGTATGTTTATTGTCTTATAATATGGTAGACAGTTCAGAGATAGAAGGTTATTCACAAATTAGAAAGGTAAAAAAAGCACATACTACTTCTGGATATATTGTGAATGAAAACTATTATGATATATTAATTGATTTATTTAAAGATGCAGTACCTAAGTTATTAGAAACTAGACAACATTGGATTTACTCTATAGATCAAATATGGTGTAACTTACAAGAAAAAGATAACTGGATTTATATTGATCCAAGAATAGGAAGACAAAGACCTAGTTATTCAGACAACGCATATTGTTTTGTAGATTGTAATTGTTAAAAATCTAAATATATTATTATAATTATATATATGACTGAATTATCTCCTATATATAAAATAAATCATTTAGTAAATAATAATAAAATAGATCAGATTTATGTCTTTTATGGAGATCATAATGAAAAACTAGATGAAATCTTTATAAAAGACCCAATGAATGAATTATTTTCTTCAATCTTCAGCAATGAAGAACAAGAAAATATTAAATTAAATAAAATATCGGTTTCTTTCTCTAAAGAAAAAATTCATATGGATGATTCTATTGGAATAGTAAAAATTAAAATACTAAATGAAATAATGAAAATAAATAAAAAAACTATCTCTCTTGAAGAGATTTATTTATTTTGTTTAAAAGAAGAATTATTGAATCCTTTGTTTGTTTATGAATCTTTAACACAGAATAAAAAAATAGAATTAACCAAAATAAGATTAGATCAATTTTTATTGAATATTATTAGAGATGGAGATACACAAAAACCAATTGTTTTTGACATTCCTGAAAAAAATAAATATGATTATGATGATATTTTATCTTTTAATTTGAACAAATCTTATTGGATAAGTAAAACAATAGGACAAAAATATTTTATAATCAATAATGAATATCCATATATATGTAATCCTTATGATGTAACTGAATATGATAGTTTATTTGAGAAAGTTTCTAGAAATTTATTAACAACCCTAAATAGTCATTTATTATTGAATTCAGGAAATATGATAGGTAATAATATATATCTTTGTTTAGCCGAAGATGTTTTAGAAAATGCATTGAAACAAGATATTTCTCAAGAATATACATTAAAAATTTATTATCCTTTTTTGTATAATAAAAATATAAATTCTTTAGATGATCTTAATAAAGAAAGAGAGAAATTAATTGAAGATAATAAAAATATAATAACAAAAGATACATTTGAAAATTTTAAGAATATAAATATGTTTTATGATATTTACAAGGAAAGAATACAAGAATTAGATTATAAAGGAAAAGGTATTAAATATATTAAATTGACAATTCATTCTGATTTTACTATTAAAATACCATTGGAAATCATTTTTAAACTTATTTATACAAAAGAATCTATTCCTATAACAAAATACAACCCTTCTTCAAGACAAGAAAATATTTATAGATTATATACTGATAAAATTTCAAAAGATGGAAGAAAAATTCCTTATTTATCTAAAGCAGTTATTTTTAAATTAATAAAAATAATGGGGAAAAATAAATCTGTTTCCGTTTATATAAATAATGAAGATACGAATTTATTGATTTGTGAATTTCAAGAAAATGGAAATGTGACTATTTCTATAGAATTTAAAAATGTAGTGGAAATAAATGAATTAAATAATATTATTAAAGAAAATGTGAATCCTATTATTAATGAAATTAAATCTTATTTAGAAAACAATGGATATACTATCAATAATTATAAAGATTTATATGATGAAAATATAGAAGTCAATAAATTAGACTATGATATAATGATAAAAATAAAAGAAGATGTCAATTTAAAAAAAATAAAGGGATGTGTTTCAAGTATTTTTGTTATTGAATCTTTGAATCTTAAAAATGATATTCAATTAAGATTTAAAAGAGTAGCTAATTTTGATAAACGTACAAGCAAAGAAGCTTTTATAATAGAAAAACAAAAAGAGGGATATAAAATAGATGAATTAGTAGAATTGCTTTTAGAAAATTATACAGACATGAAATCTAATGAAGCAATTGAATTGATTGCAAAATTAGCAAGTGAATTACAAGTAGAAAGAGGAGTTAGAAAAAATGATATTGAAACAAAAATAAATCCAGGATTCAAAGTCATTATTCAATTGAATGCTTTAAAAAGTATTATAACTATTCATATTGAGGGTATTAATGATATACAATATTTGAATACTATTCCTATTTATATAGATTCACTTATTCGTTTAACACAAGATAAATCAAGTACAAATTTTTCTTCCAAGTTGATTCAAAAATTGTGTTCTTCTGGTGAGATAAAGGATATAGTTATTAAAGATATTATTGCTTTATCAGAAGAAAGAGCAGAAGAACAAGAATTTCCATTTATTAAAAATGAAGACAATATTGAATTTCAAGAATATTCAGAATATGAAGAAAACGAATATGTGAAAGATGAAGATAAAATGAAAACAGTAATGGATTTATTTTTTGATGATGATTTTGGCGAAAATGAAGATTTTTCACAAGGTGATAATGATTTTATAGGCGGTAAAACGACTTCAGATACTAGTGAAAATAGTGATAATACTAGTAGTAATACTAGTAGTGATAATACTAATAGTAATCATAGTAATGAAAAAGTTAATAATAAAAAAGATATAAATGCTATAGATAATGTGAAAAATATAGATGGAATGAGTTTAAAAAATCCTTATATTTTTCAGAAAAGATTAAAAGAAAGAGATCCTGTTTTGTTTTTATCTAAAAAGAAAGGTAAATATAATTCTTATTCACGAATATGTCCATCCAATGTAAGACGTCAACCAGTAATTTTAACAGAAGAAGAAAAGCATAAAATAGAGAAAGATTATCCTGGGTTTTTGAAAGAAGAAGATATTGTTAAATATGGATCCAATCCAGAAAAACCATTTTACTACATATGTCCAAGATATTGGTGTTTAAAAACAGATTCTGTAATAAGTGAAGAAGATGTTAAAGCTGGTAAATGTGGAAAAATAATTCCAAAAGATGCAAAAAAAGTACCAAAAGATCATTATGTATATGATTTTTATGCTAGCAATGAAAAAAATAAAGATTTTAAACAATACCCTGGTTTTCAAGTAGATAAACATCCAGATGGACATTGTTTACCTTGTTGTTTTACTAGTTGGGATACACCAGAACAACTAGAAAGACGTAAAATATGTTCTGGAACAAGTAAGGCAGAAACAAAAAAAGAAGTTGAAAAAGAAGATGAATATATCAAAGGTCCTGAAAAATTTCCCTTAACACCAAGAAGGTGGGGGTATCTTCCAATAAGTATTCAAAAATTTTTACATGAAGTTCAAAGTCAAGCAAGTAATTTAAATCAAACAAATCAACCTAAATTATTGCGTCACGGAGTTGAATTAAATGATAAACAATCTTTTATTGCTTGTATTGCAGATGCTCTTTATTATAAAAATGAGCCAGAAATTCCAACTATTAAAGAAATGAAAGAAATAATAATAGATTCTTTATCCTTAGACAATTTTATTACTTTTCAAAATGGAAATTTACCAAATGATTTTCATAACACAGAAATAAAGATACATTTAGATAAGTATTCTAATGCAAAAATACATTCTAAATTAGATTTAAAGAAAGAATATGATCTTTTATATTTTACCAATATTGTCCGTTCTTATGAAAATTTTATTCGCTTTTTAAAAGATGATGATGTTATTATAGACTATACATATTTATGGGATATTATATGTAGACCAAATGAAAAATTATTCAAAAATGGATTAAATTTGGTTATTCTTGAAATTGCAAATAATGATATTACAAATAATATAGAAATGATTTGTCCTACAAATCATTATGGAAGTTCTTTTTATGAATCTCATAAACCTACATTAATTATAATACAACAAGGAGATTATTTTGAACCGGTTTATTCTTATAAAGATACTGCAAATAAAACAAGTATTATTAAAACTTTCAGTGAACATAGTGCAAACATTCCTTCTCAATTAAAATCAGTTATTAAAAATATCATTAAACCTTACATACAGTCCGTATGTTTACCTTTAAAAAGTATGCCAAATATTTATAAAACAAAAACTCCTTTACAATTAAATAAATTAATAGAGTTATTATCAAGATATAATTATTCTTTAATAAAACAGGTCGTGAATTATAATAATAAAGTGATTGGTGTAATTGCAAAAAGTGATGTTGGAGAGAAAAGAAAAGGATTTATTCCGTGTTATCCTTCTTCTATAGACACTAACAATGAATATGCATTCATGATAGACCATCATTTATGGAATAATTATCATAATACTCTTTATTTTTTAGATAAAGTGAGTAAAGATACAAACGGTGAAATTCCTTGTAAGGTTGCATTTAAAGTAGTTGAAGATGAACAAATTGTTGGAATAATAACAGAAACAAATCAGTTTATTTTATTATCAGAACCTTTTTCTCTCATGAATGCCAATGATGAAATACCTATTATGGAAAATGAAGATTTTGTTATTAAAAAAGAAAAACAATTAATTTCTAGTGAAATACCAATGATTTTATCTGAAAAAGTAGATACAGAACGCATAGAATATGTAAAAAAAATAAAATTAGAAAATGGGTTATTTAATGCTTTTAGAAATACTATTCGTATATTATTAAATCATTATGATAATACAAAAATAAGAGAAAAAATAGAAGATTTAATGGAAAAAGAATACATTCTTTATTCACAAAAATTTGAAACTATTTATGATTTATTAAAAGATATGACAAAAAATAATGTACTTTTTGTAGATAGTTTTGATTATCAAACCTTAGACGAAAAATCTATTACTACTTGTATTACAAGTAAAAAAGATAAGTGTTCAAGTAAAGGAATGCTTTGTAGAGTTACAGAAAAAGATGAATGTCAACTTATTTTACCTATGAAAAATCTAGTTACAGATAAAAATAATATTCTTTTTTATTATGGAAAAATAACAGATGAATTAATTAGATATAATAGAATTAAGTCATTTATTTTCAAACCTAAAGTTTATCTTTCTTTTGATAATATAAATTATAACTTACGAGAGAATGAAATTATTTTATTACAGTCTTTAATTACACAAGAATATTTTGAAAATTTAGTTCCTATATTAATTAATAAGTATTCTAAACATAAATCTTATGATGAAATGGAACCTTCTAAAAGTCAAACTTATGAAAATAAAATAGAACTTGAAGAGAATATGAATTTAGAAAAAGAAGAACAACGTAATTGTTTTCCGACTATTCGTGATAAAATTCAATCTATGAAATGGAAAAAATGTTTTCCAAATGAATTTAAAGAAATAGAATATGTTAATAACTATAATTATTGTTCTTATTATCTAGTTATTGACTTAGTGAAAAAAAAATTGGGACAACAATTAGAAGTAAATGATATTAAAAATGACTTATATTCTGAATATAAAAAGTATTTAATCAATTATAAAGATAAAATAGTAGATATATTAATTATAGAAGGAAAAAAAATATTAGGAGATCAAGTAAAAGCAGATAAATTATCTTTTAGTCACTTTATTTATTCCGATAATTATTTTTTAACAACTCTTGATTTATGGATTCTTATGGAAAAATATAAAATTCCTTGTTATTTTATATCTACTAGATTTTTACTTCAAACTGATTATTTACGAAATTCTTTTTTATGTTATGGAAATAGAGAAGATTCTTTTGCATTTATTATAGTTCCAGGATTTAGACAAGAAAATATACCTAATTTTAAATTGATTACCTCATCCAAAAATAATGATATTTTTTTTCCATTAAATACTTTAAAAGAAGAAGATTGTATAAAAGACTTGATGTTTGACATTGAAAATAAAATTAGTATAGAAGAATACTTAAAGAAATTTACAAAAACGACAACTACGACTTACAAAAAGAAACAGCCGTTGAAAATAATTGACTAAATTTTATTACACCTTTTTATATTTCAAACGCCTATTATTTATTATTTTTTACAAAAAATTGAAACATTTCTAAAGATGTTATTTCATAAACAATATCATTATGAAGGAAATTGCTAAAAAAATTTTAATTATCAACAAACTTCTTCTTCCAAATGAGTTAATTGATATTATAAAAAATTATGTTTTTTATAATAAAATGAAATTATTTCATAATTTAATAAGTAATAATATTTACTATGGCAAATATGATATACCAGAATATCCTTATTGTCCATATTCAGTTATTCGTATATATGATATAGGAACAGATATAAAATGGTGTATATATTTAGCATATTGTGAAACTTGTGGAAAATATGTTAGAAGAGAACGCCTTGTTACATATATAAATAAGTATTTACACTGTGATTGTTGTTGATAATATTTGTATATAAAATCGGCGTTTGAAATATAAAAAAGTGTAAACAAAAGTGTATAATAAATACAATTAACAGATACAACAATACAATACATTATAAAAATATATAATATATGGAAAAAGATATTAATAAGAAAAAGAATCATGATTTTATATTTCCTTTTTCAACTTGTGAGAAACCAAACAAACGCGGTATTGCGCAACCCTATTCAGTGATAGTCAATGTAGTTAGTATTTTTATCATTTTTTATTTTCTATTTCAAGTAAAAAATATATATACATTCTTTCTTATACTTTCTTTACTTGCTTTTGAATGTGTACATACATTTTCTCACGCAATTCATTTGCCTAATTATATACAAATTAATATTATACATTCTTTAACTTATATCATTAACTTTTGTTATTTACTCACTTTTTATAATTATACACATAAAGCACCATCTTTTATTTTCACAACTATATTAGTGATTCTTTTATTATTTGACATATATTCCTTCATGTTTTTATCATTTGTCTTTTATTTCTCATCATCTTTAGTTATATTTTTTTCTATTCTTATTTATTACTATAGATACATCCCAAAAAATAAACAACAATATATTCTTATTATTTTATCATTAGGTATAACTATTATGTTTTTATTTTACAATGAAAAATTCAACTGTAAAAAAATGTTAGAGATATTCCCGAACTTTCCATTTCATGCTCCTTTAGAAATTGCTGGTTCATTCATTTTTTATTTTATTTGTAAATTTTTTACTACTTTTTAAACCCTTTACATTTGAAATGATAAAAGGTCTAATATTAAATCTAATTAGATTTGTGAATAATTATGTATAATTTTTAAAATAATAATATATTTATTTTAAAAATGTCTTGTATAAATAAATCTAAAAAAGATAAAAAAAATAACGAAAGTAAGGGTCTTATAAAAGAAATTTTAGAAAAAAATAAAATGCGAAATGTTTGTCTTATAACAAATACTTTAATGAAAAAAATAATTGGAAGTTATTACTTTATAATACATATAATATTAATATTTTTAGGATGTATTGTATTACTATTTTCTTCAAATATATTTTATTTACTAATACTTATGAATATTATATTTATAGATGGTGTTGCAATGTTATCTTATCATGAGTGTCCTTTAACTATTTTAGAACAAAAATATTTAGATACAAATATGAGTAAACAATCTAAAAGTAATTTAAATAATTCAAATATTTTTCATAATTGTGATCATATATATGAATCACAATTTGAATTAATTATTAATTTATGCACTTTATTGATTGTAAAAGTGTTATCAATAATTATTCTGAAATCATTAAAATATACATTTATTTAAATTTAATTTAATTCATATTTTATCTTTTTTAAGATTTTTACACTTTTTCTTTTGGGATTTGTCTGTTTTCTTTTTTATATTTTTACATTTTATATTTTTACATTTTATATTTTTTAATTTGTTGCCATAGTAAAAAATAATTAATCCAGAAATGCCTAATATGATATTAAATAAATATATCAACATATTTTTAGTAAATTCATCTGATTTTATCCAAAAATGTTGTAAAAAATAAACAAACAAAAAAGAAATAATAATATTTATTATATAGTGATCTGTATTTTCAATGTCATCATCAAATTTTGTATTAAAAATAATGTCACAAATGTCTGGACCAATGTTAGTTTTCATCATTTTATGATGTTTTTCATGAACATTATTAACGTGTAAAATAGAATAGTTTACATTATGTACAGTTGTATAAAAAAAATAAAAAAAAATTATTATCCAAGGATTTAATACATTTAACTCTAAAATAGATAAAATAGGTATAATAGCTAATAAAGATGTAAATTCTAATAGTATCTGAATAAAATGTGAAAAAAAATTATTATTTTCGTGATGATACAAATGAATAGATGCATTAGTTGTATCTATGTGCGTTTGATAATGACTAATATAAGATAAAAAAAACACAACAAAATAAGTAACAATACTATTTATGATACTGTAATTATGAGATAATAATATTATAGAAATAATTGTAAATATCCAAGATTTATAATTTATTTTTAAAGATTCTAATATTTTATTTATTTTATTCATACTGATATAAATAAATATTAATAGTAAATATTTCAAACTTTTATTGATAAATTTTATACTAAATAAAATAAAATATTATTCTTTTATCATTTCATAAATTATTTATCATTAAAATCTATATGTTTATCATTAAAATCTACATTTAGAGATGTATGTGTTGTATTATTTTCTTTTTTTAAAAAAATGTTTTTAATCATTTTTCTTCCAAAATTTGGATTATAATGAATAAATTTTATTAATTTACTCTTTAATTTTTTACTAGCCTGATTGCTTTTATATTTATTTAATGAATACTCAACAATGTAATATAATCTCAAATATGGTTTCATTATCTTTACTAATTTTTTTTCTGGAAAATCTTCATCAATGTATAAGTAATGATTATTTAATATCATATTATATTCAAAAATCATATTTAATATGTCTTCACATAATACATTGTCTAGTGAATTATTTACATAGCTTTCAATTGCATAATCTCGTATAATTTCTTGATTTTCATTTTCAAATTTTTCTAAATTAAAATTACACAAAAAATATTTATGAAATAATTCAGGCATAATAATAGGTTTGCTTTTCATAAAAAAATAAATATGATATAATATTGGTTTACTAAAAGGTATATTATTATAAGGATTTTTTAGTAAAAATAATTCTGAAAACATATGAGGAGAATAAGATAAAGAATTGTTTAACATATTAACTAAATCGCTTATTGTAAATAAATATATTGTATTATTTTGATAAATGCATATTACATTTTTATCCGTATCTTTAATAGGGTTTAGTGTTAAATCTGTTGTTATGGAAGTAATTGCTGATTTTTTATATTTATATAAAAAGGCAATTTTTGAAAAGACATTATAAATTTTTTGAATTTTAGATAAAATATTTAAAAAATATTCTTTTTTCTCCATTGAAATAAATACATTATTAATAAAGTC
>Ga0066180_10000239_pt1 | contig 11554 bp, 11 predicted proteins | sample LauGreSBDMM110SN_4_FD_59338 | JGI IMG/M metagenome (GOLD analysis project Ga0066180, IMG submission 59338) | Freshwater lake microbial communities from Lake Michigan, USA - Su13.BD.MM110.SN (version 2) (version 3) | ecosystem: Environmental > Aquatic > Freshwater > Lake | place: Lake Michigan... | reverse complement strand
AAACGAAACACAAAGATCACTTGGAACTTGCTCAGAGAGAAAGAAAGTCCGTGTTCTCATTCACCGATCTGCAGCATCTTGTGTAGTTCTCTTCTGATGTCGTTTGAAAGACCGCCATGAGACCAATGTTGCGTGAACGAGTGCGGAATTGTGCGATTTGACGTTTTCGCAAAAATGTAGTCGTCCGAGAACCGCTCGCAGAAATAGCCGAGATACTCGAATTCCTCAAAGACAACAGCGAGTCGGACGAACACATCTCGAATCTTTTCGTGCACTGCGATGCCAAACTTGTTGCATCTGTTGAGACAAAATTCGTCGTAGGAGCAGCCGTGCAGAGTGGTAAAATGAGATTCCGCTTCTATCATACTCCTCTTTGACAACACAAAAGGAAATCCATTCGCCATATAGTGCTTGTCTTGCGCTACTAAGGTCATGTCCTCAAACGCTTTTTTCCACACTGTCCATACTACTGAATCTGGATCATCATCTTTCGACATGAAAAACCAGTGAATCTTTCCTGATTCTGGATCTATCAAGGTACTCAGATTCAGCGGCTCTTTTAAAATGGTGTCACAATCAAGAATGACCAGATAATCGGAGGAACAGTCTCTGAAAGCGTTGCACTTCACCGTCATTTGCTTGATGTATCCGTGAAAATCGTACACAATAGGTAGAATTCGGTAGTTTACGTACTTGTCCAGCTCCAAAGACTTCGTGAGCGAAAAGACCTCCGAGACGGCTTCGTCGTGAGAATAAATAAGAATCTCAGAGAGATTCGAATGATTGAGGTAATTTTGCAAGGACATGAGAGAATATTTGAACCACTCGATGTCTCCTTTGTAAGTCTTGTAGACAATGGTAAAACTTCTCTTGGATATATCTATGATACTTTGCATTTCTTCTTATTTTCGCTCTCCTCTTTTGTCACTGTGATGTGAGGCGATGAAAATATATATTTTTAATGATTTTTACTTACCGTATATAATTCGTCAATTCCTTATCAACCCTTAACCATGAGAAATAGCTATTATCAGCTTGAAGGTGTTGTTGTTTACGCTCTTCTTTTGTAAAAATCTGATGTCAAAAGGTTACCCTTCTTTAAGCAGAACTCAGAGATGACTCTATACTTGTGGTCAATTTTATATGCTCTTTGGTAGCAAAGGGTTTTCTTACTAGCGAGGTCACGCAAATTCAAACAAAATATTTGTACAAAAGTTTTACAAAAAGAAAGATAACAAATCATAGCCTTGTAGCAAATATTTTTCTTTTCTGCGACATATGAATCAACGAAAAATGACCTAAATCTCCCTCCTATTCTTCTTTTCATTCTACGCAGATCCGATTTCAAAACGTCTACGGCTCGTATCTGGTTCAATGGTGGTTTGCATCCAGGGGCTGACTTTTTCCTGAGGATTAGGAGGGTCCGAGCGCAGCTGGTAGTTTGCGTTACGCAGACTCTGTCCAACGGTATTGATTCCCACGTGGTACCCTGCCTCGAGGAAATTCTTGTCCGCGAGATCTCCTTGGCCGTCAGGGTTCATCTTCGCCCATGCAGAGTTTTTATCTTTAGGGAGAAGATCCGCAGCGGTGAGCTGGTTGGAAGCGTACAGATCACTTGGGAGATTACCTCCGTTTAAGTTTGAGTAGTAATTATCAAAAGCACTCTGATCCGAAGTGTACGGTGCTTTGCTTTCATTGACAACGCTATCTGAACCAGGGACAGGTTCTTCTTCCGAATTCTTGAGTAATTCAGAAGTCATGCTCGATTTTGGTGCAAATGCATTGTCACCAGGTAAAACGAGCGTTCCTTGTGGGAAATAATCTTTCATTTCTGCATTGGCGCTCAAGAAAGACTCATGCTTGGAAGTATCTTCTAGTTGGTAGGCATAAACCAGTGCAGCGACGAGGAGGATAAGAACGACAACGATAACCACAAACTTCCAGTCCATTTTCTCAAACATATTCTTTGTCTTTTTCGAAAAATTAACGAATCTCGCAAAATGGAATTTGTATAATATACATCAGTACATTTTTTTTAAGATGAACCGAAGCCGCGTTCTTGTGTCGTCGAAAAAATGTGACGATTCAACAAAGAACAAGTGAAAACAAGCAGAAGAATTCCCCTTTTATGATTTCCGAGAAACACTCTGATCAAACCGAGGTTTTTGCGCATCCTACTACTTTCCATCCAGGAGATTTCAACTTCAATCGATATCCAAAGCAAATTCTGATGCATGTATGCAAATTCGGGCTTCTCGTCAACACAGAATACCCTAAACTCGTCCTCGCGCTCATGAGCAATAAAAAGATCGTCGAATGGATGAAGGAGCATCTTTTTGACAACGAAGAAGAAAAATGCTATTGCAAGCTATTTGTCTTCATCGAATCGTATGCCGAAAAACAAGGCGTCATCAACGTCGAGCATCAAAATTTCTGGGACGAGTTCGTAGAGTTCTTCATGAAGTTGAAGAAGCAAATGTTACCATTGGAAGACTCGCAACTTGCAAAGTCGAGAGAGGGAGCAAGAACAACAGAAGGAGCTTCTTTCCAAACGGCAGCAATTGCGGAAGGGGTGGGAGCGGAAGGCGGAGAGAAAGAGGAAAATGTGGCGGCCAACACAAGCACAGATTATCCTATCGAAGCAACGAAAATGCTAAAAGACTTCGAAAAACAGGTTCATTTGAAAGTTGTATCTGCTTCGCAAAAGAAGAAAGAAGAGAAAGAGAAAGAGAAAGCGTTTGCAGAATGTAAATCCCAGGAAAACAGGTCGGGAAGTAAGAAGAGAAGACCCGAAATCACGAAAAAGTCAGGAACTCTGAGAAGAACCACATTCTGGATCTAAGTGGAAATCGCTACTTACTCTCTGCGTACAATTTCCACAAAAATTCTTTATCAAGGCAAGTAAAATTAAGAATATTTTTTTTAGAAAGAAAAATGCAGCAAAACAACGATGGTACCATATCTATAAGAAACAATGTAAATGTCACTGCACAGGAACAGTTCATGCGGGCTAGAGAGAAAGCGAACGATATTACCAATGAATTGGATTCCGCCAAACGTGAATACGCGAGACAGATCGTCGATATCATCCGGAAAATGCAGAAAGATTTTCTCAAACAGTATGGGCATAAAGTCGATGAATTAGAAGATCTTGAAGACTCGATTCATCACGTACAGATGAAAGGTATGAAAGATTTAGAGAGGAAGCTTCGTAGTTTACACATAAACGCCTCTGAGCACAACGAATCTGAGATCAAAGAAGCAGCGAAAAAATTATCCAAAGAATACAAAACTGCTTATTTCCCAGAGGACGAATACGAGAAGACGAAACGTATGCAGGCAGAGAGACTTCGAAACTTCTACTTGTCCTATGACAACTCCTCTCCCGATGCACGAAAAGTGCCATCATCGTCGTCTCGACTCATTGAAGAGCTCTATGAAGATTCATAAATTGTTACAGTAGTACAGTAGAGTAGTATAACCCTCTTCTCTTTCTTTATCATCATCATCATCATCATCAGTAAACAAAAGGAATGTATCTAGGAGCGTCTAGATTATACAAAGTGACTTTAAACTCCTCCGATCCGTATGCTGGAACATGAACGCGATCGTCGTCGTAGGTTTGGTCGCACTGATCATTTGTGCAGTTGCGTTTTTTAAAATGAACAGGAAGACGAATCGTCTGGAATTTGTCCGTGCTGGTGAAGTAGTTCCACATACTCGAACCATTATACGTCTGTCTACCAAAAAGAGGTAGAATAAGCGACGAAGTCTCATTGGTAAGAATTCCAATTTGTGTTAGCTCCGGTGGCGGTCCTCGTGTCGGAAAATTAATCTCTCTCCCCACTGCACGAAGAAGCTCTGTCTTCTGCACTTGGGAGACGTCTGAGGAATAGGGTGGAGCGACAATTTCAATTCGAAGAGAGTGCTGTGAATTTGAGTTTGAGTTCGAGTTTGAGACTCTCTTGGATAATGATCTGGATTTCGATGGACTTGGTGTTGATGAAGTAGGCTCTTGAAGTTCACGTCTCTTCGCAATGACGAAATACAGAACCATACTTGCCAGCACCAGGAAGAAGACGACCAGAGAAAAAGAAACACATAGCACGCCAGGTGGACATGAAGAAGAATCCATATTGACCTCTCTCTGCTCCACTTTCTCTCTTTCACCTTGCGATATTTACTCTATCTGAATCGAAATTAATTTTTAGACGCATCTACTCTACGATCTAAAGCGCAGAGAAGAGTCCAAATCGTGACTATGATCATAGGTGAAATAACTGTGATAAGCGGTTGAATTACCCTCGAGACCCAAGATATCAGGACTTGCGTCGTTTTCAGCCACAGGAGCGAGGAAAGGAATACAACGGTCCTTGAATCCGTCGTATTTGTTCTCCACCGATTCTCCGTAACAAGATACGGGAATATTCGTCGGTTGCACCGAGTAAGGAAGAGTTGGATTCACGCTCACATTCACAGATTCTTCTTCCATACTGATCGCTTCCTCTTCTTCACCACAATCGAGATTTCCATCCTCCGGGGAAATTCGTAATCCGCATTTTCTGCTCTTGGGACGTCTTTGAAAGATATGGTAAACATGAAAAGCAAAGACCGCGATCAAGATGAGTAGAATAAAGACAGCAAAATCAGAAATCATATGGTGATTATTATTTTTCCCGCAACGAACTATTTCTTTTTTTGTATTAGTACAAGAAGGGAGATAAAAAAAAACTTTGCACTTCCGTCATATTTGTCTTCACTTGTAGGTGCGCCGTAGTATCTCTTTGGATGTCAACTTGCGTTTTGATTTTATATATTTAAAACAATCATCGGCTGATTGAGCATTTTCTTTAAAAAATTCTTTCAAACAAGATTCAAGAAAAGCTAAACTTATGTTTTCATATTGCGTCGACCGTGCAATTCGCAGGTCGCCATCGCTAATGACGATCCTAGTATCTTGCATCTTGGAGTTCTTCATCTGGTGTACGATCTCAGCTTCCATCGTATGCTTCTTCTGTCGAAGATTTTGAAGCAGTTCATTTTGTCGTATAATTTGCGAATCAAGAGAGACAAAACTGCGTATCATGTCCACAAAGACTGCGTTATTGGGAGATACTGAAGCCATGTTTTTTCTGTTTCGTCGGTTCCGGGAGCGCGCACGTTTTGAGTTGTGTCTATGAGACGTGGTAAATTCAATACACACTGTCTTTAATTATCAATGAATTAATGGTTTTACGTCTTCTCATTGTGTTACTCTTTGTCGAAAAGATTGTGCGCGGCTCATTGAACGGAGATTTGACTGCTAGTACTTGTGTTTCTGCCTCTGCTGCTCCGTTGCTCATTTTCGGGGTCGTCGATACTTTATCAGTTGCCTTTTGTATACTAGAAGGTACTTGCACTGGTACCTGCACTGGTACCGGTAGCGGTAGCGCTTCTTTCGCCGTCGGGTACAACGCGTTGTGATCCCCTTCCACGCATTCTCTTCCCATGAGCTCGATCCACATATCATAATCGATGGTTTCTTCAAAGGTCAGATTGCGAACTGTGCTGTAGAACTCTTTCCACATTGGTCCCATATTTTCGAACATCGACGGACCTAATTTTTCTTTGCATTCTCGAATTTCAGAATGGTCTTCAAGATGTTGCCACGGAACATGTGCATAATTGAAATACAGCATCATGTAGAGAAAACTCTCGATGTCGTCTCTTCGCGAGTAGCAGATTCCAAAATGATTCGACAAACTCGCGTAGCGCAACGTGCCTATTAGACAAGATTGAGACTCATGGTATTGATTGTGTTTCTTGGTGAGCGGATCCTCATAGAAGAAGGACAATCCAAAATCAAGTGCAACAATTTTTTTGGATTTAGTCGCAAAGTTGTCGGGTTTGATATCGCCGTGCACCACAGAACGCGAATGAATCTGTTTGATGATCACGAGAACGGAGAGAGCTACAAAGTGCATAGTGGAATAACTCCATTTGCCCAGACATGAATCGAAAACAAGATCTAAACTTGGACCAAGAATCTCAAGAATCAAGTAAGGGTTCTCTTTCTTTTCGTAAAAGAGCAATTTTGGCACACAGTTGCAACCATGCTGCTGCAGATGTAGGTAGATTCGAATTTCGTTCACTAGACATTCGCGACTGGCGGCGTCGTTGCTGCGTTTTAATACAACTTTTCTGCTCGTATCAATGTAAATCTTGGAAAACCCACCCGAACTGTGGGGAGTGGTGAACTCAAACCCGTCAACTGAAATCATCAAAGCGAGAACGGTTCGTGCAGGCGAAAGGAAAAAAAATACGTCTTCTTACTTTTCTTTCTTTGAAATATTTTTATGTTGTCGCAAATCCGCTAGACATGGGAGGAGATGGAAATGCGAACAGTGATGAAGACGATGATCTGCCGGATATAAAAGAGAAACAGATGAAGATGACGAAAGACGAATGCGAGTGGAATCTGGCGTATGAGCGTCATCGTCATGAAGTACAGTCCGGAAGCACGACCAACGGTTTCCACAATGTTGGAGGATTTGAAGATCATGGAAGTGTACTCCAAGATAGAGGTGAGGAGAAACAAGAGAGCCACGTTGCATCCGTTGTAGATCTGACACTCGGCCATTTGAATCGCAGATCCCCCAAACGCACATTCAAAATGGTACTTACCCGTCTTGAGCGCATGGTAGAACTCCGTGAGTTTTGCAGGACTTTGTTTAATCAGAGGGACAGTGTAGATGACGGAGAACACGACGACGAAGATCACGCTGAGACAGAGGAAGATGTCAGCAAAGAGGAGTTGCGAAGGAGTCGCGAAGTGGTGAATGTTCTTGAAACAAAAAGGTTTCGCAGATTCAAAGGTTTGTTGGTCGCTTGGACTCAAACAAAGCGATTGATGGTCGGCCTTTGCAGAGGATAGCTTCGGGTGCTTACTCGACAATAGCTTCTCCTGCTCATTGGTTGAGACATTTGAGACATTTGAGATGGAAATCTTCTCTTGAGTAAGAGCGTCGCCTTCGTGGGAATTAGATTTAATGGTTTTACGCATGCAAAGAGGGTCTTGAAGAAGGAAGAAAGAAATTGAATTCGTCGATTATGGTCCCTCGTGACATCTCTACATTATCTGATCTTTTCAATTTCTTCATTTTTTTTAATCATGACTGCACACGAGTCTTTCTTACACACGAGTCTTCATAAACTCAAATCTCCGTAAGATATAGCAACACAAAGAGTCAATATTCTTATGCTGCCTCTCGCAATGGGTCCATTCCATCTCTTTACACCTATTTCTGAAGCGTTCTCCAAAGAATAAACCTGATTATCCGTTCCGACACAAAATACTTGGTCGTTCAAATGAAAACTAAGAGATTTAACGCAACAAGAAGAATTTCCTACCATGGTCCAGTTCTTTCCTCGCAAATCGGTGCCGTCCGGGTATTTTATAGTTGTTTGTTCGGGTACATAACTATATCTTCTCTGTCTCCTTCCTCCTTTTCCTGTATAATAGGTTCTTGTATATCCTGGGGTCGTGGTTGTTGTAGTCGTTATTGCAACACTTTTCTTATAAATCTTGCTGTCTGATCCTGCGACGTAAATGGTATTATCGGATCGATTGTACGCCAATGAACCGCACCACTCCTGACTCGCGACTTGTGTCCAATCTGTGTCGAGAAGACCGCTCTTTGTCCATATTTTATTGTCGGTTCCGACTGCGAACACCCGCCCCAAAGGCGACATCACCACAGATAAGACACAACAGTCTCCTGAGACTGGAAACCATAATGGGGAAGTCCATGAAGCTTTTATGATCATTTTCTTTTTTGTTGTGACGCCGATAATCATTCTTCCGTCGTAAGACGTGCTCACCGATATCAAATCGCTTCGCGGGTCCGAAGATACGCGTCTCCAATTGCCATCATTGATACTTTTTTTATAATACAAACGGTTATCTGTTCCGACTGCGAGATAAACGAAAGAGGCACTTGGCGGAGGCATCGGGCTTTCCTTAAAAATAGGAGTTGTTGTCGTCAACCAACTGTAATTCGTTCCAATATAACCGAAATTCACATAGAGTCCAGCAGGGCCGCCAGTGTTGTATGCACAAACTCTGATGTAGTTGAAACCGCGTTTCAGAGTATATCCTCTGGGGTATGTTCTCGAGAAACGATTCGGCCAGCCCCCGTCGATAGCTTGGCCAACCGTATCGTCGTTGATGTACAGAAACCCGACGTTATCGACGCAAGCGTTAAAACTAACACCTGTAACATTAGCTTCTGAACTATTCCAAAATACGTGATAAAACCAGATGTACTGATTCGCTGGAGCGTTGGAGGCAGCACTTGGAGAATTCCAAATCCAGAACGAGTTCTCCAACATTGGAGAAGATTGGTAAGAAGCACGAGAGAGTTGCCACGGACCCATGTTCCATTTTCCAAGAATGTAAGAAGGGCTGTAGGAAGACGTCGTAAGAGCGGTCGCAGATGTAGATGCAGCCGCAGTTGTAGTGGAAGCCGCAGCAGATGTAGATGCAGCCGCAGCTGTAGTGAAAGACGCAGCAGATGTAGATGCAGCCGCAGTTGTAGTGGAAGACGCAGTTTGAATTGTTGCAACAGCCGAAACGGGAGGAGTCGGAAAAGATTCTCCGTATGAAATAGGCATGCATACAGAGAGAACGGGCCCGCTGTTTCCTAGGGCATTCGGTCTCCAGCCAGAGTTTATCATATCTTTGAAGGTCGTATTTGGTTCATACAGCTGACCATCCGTTTTCACTGCGAGAGAATAACCATCTGCGCGAATTCCCATGGATTTCACGCAGCAGGATATATCCCCACAGTACTGGCAGCCAAATTTTTGAAACTGTTCAAGATTGTGACTGTCGGCTTGACTCCACAAGGTATTCCCTGACCCGATCATGTACAACGTATCATTTACATCGATCGCAACCGAATAAACGAGTCCAGAGGTAGTAAGTGTGGTTAGCTGTGTCCAGTCGGTACTGTTCAAACCTGACTTCGTGTAAAGCCGGTTATCTGTTCCTGATGCATACACGCGACCAAAGGCAGAGATAGCCAACGAAGTTACGCAGCAATCGCCTGGAACGGAGGTCCACGTAGGAGCGATCCAACTGGGTTTCGTAATGATTCTGTTCCCTGTCGTCACTGCGATAATCGTACGAGCGTCAAGACCTGTCGTCACAAAAATCAAATCACTGCGCGTATCTGTAGGTATTCGGGTCCATACACCTTCCTTGTCTTTCTTAACGACAAGTCGGTTGCCTATGTCGACAGCGACGTAAATGAACATTGCTCCAGAAGGGACGTTTCCACCTTGTTTGTAGGAAGAAGAAGTCGACGTCATCCAACTGGAGCTCGTATACACCATTCTCATAAAGGGAGCGTTGTACAAAGAAGGTTTAAGAGCGAGAATGAGTCCAGCACGACCTCCTAAATTGTACGCACAGACTCTCACATAATTAAACCCTTGTTTGATATTTACGTTTTGCAATCTCAACGCACCGGTATTTGTGCCAGGATATCCGCCTGAAATATCTATCTCTGAATAAGTGTCGTTCAAATAGAAACATCCTATATCGTCTGTCGCAGCATACAAGTCAGCTGTAAAAACTTGAGGGGAATAGAAAACTTGATAGAACCATATGAAGATGTTTGTTGGCGCGTCTTTTTTTGCATTCGCCGTGTTCCATATCCAATAAACGTTGCTGAAATGTGAGTCGTTGACGTTCCAAGGCGGCATATTGTACTCGCCCAAATAAAAAGCTGGACTGTATGCCGATGATACTGCCACACAATCGTTCGGGACGGAGACACCCAACAACTGGTAGTACTGATTGGACAAGAACTTATTGCTCGTGTCTACGTAGTCTTCTTCAAAACTCGCTATTCTTCCGAGAAAGACGACTACAAGCAGAATAGCCAGAATACACAAAATCAAGAGATATCTAGGATGAATAAACATATTTTTCCACGTTTTTTTACATCATAACCTTAGAAATTAAAATTTCGTTTTTTCACGTATGCTACACATTCAGAATCTTAAAACGATAGAAGAAGAAAGTGAAGGAAAATAAACCGATAAATGGACGATCCAATGGTTTCTTCTCTTTCTTTTACGTCTAAAGTTTTGAGTTTTTGAATTCCTCGCTGCACTTGTGGTATTCTCGTCTATATGTAGTATATACCATTTCAAGATTTTAAGAAGAAGGAGTATAAAAACAGTAGTGATCGTTGATATTTAGCTTAATAGTGATTTAGTGGTAATGGTATCCATTGATAGTATAAAAATAAAATTTAGGAACGTCACAAATGGAACAAAATATATAACACACATCATTAATACTCAAGTGCTAGATGAACGATTCAGAAACGACGAACTTGAATTGCTTTTGAGGCAACATCCAAACACAGAAAAGGTCAAACAAATAGAATATCTTATCGTAAAAATCAGGGACCCCTATAGAAAGAGGTCTTTGTACATAAAAAACGTTGACGAAGAAAATGAACAAGATGTGTCCTATAAATATTGTTTGAAAGCGTTATTTGGAAAATATTCGAAACAAAATAATAATCGAGATAGAATTCTTCGTGCCTTTCGCGATTCTGTCTCTTCCACTAAAAAGAGATCATTCTTCTTAGAATCAACGTCTCACTTAGGCAAAGAGGATAATTTCACGGCAATATGTGCTAACTGCAAAAGTAATAACAAACTTCATGTAGATCATTTTGAAATACCATTCCAGAAAATATTAGATGACTTCTTATCATTTCTTTCTATCTCATTTTCAGAAATAGAAGTTTGCGAAGAAAATAACCTGTATGTGTTTAGTGATAAGGAACTAGCAGAGAGATGGGTAGCATTTCATGACGAAAAAGTACAATATAGATTGCTATGTCCACCTTGCAATTTGTCGTTTAACTCCTATGGTTATAGAAAAATAAAGAATCTCTACAAATGATATTACGTAGACTATCTAAAAATGTTTCCTCTGGAGCTCATATTTGAAAGTCGTATTCTTCTGAAAGGTTAGTGTAGATAAAATACTTTAACTCATTAGACTATCACCAAGAGCGGTCAAATAAAGAGAATATTCGTAGTGGTGCAGGAAGAGATAATAACCAATAACTAAATTATGCTTAAATCGCTTTATGATTATAATTACTGTATTTGAGAAGCAATAAGTCGATAAGATATAAATATAAATCCATCTAAGAACTATTCTTCTTGGAAGCAAAACATTCTTCAACGACTACCCTCGAGTCTTCATCCTCTTCAAAAGAAGGATGCACTAAGGAGCAACCATCATAGCTCTGAGCTTCAAGCACCCGTTGCACCATGTCATGTTCGCTTTGAGCATCATGAGGACTGAAGTCCATAGGAAGAGGTACAACGGGGACAGAAACAAGACTTTTTCTCTGCTTTCTGCGATTGTGCATGGGTAGTTTCGGTTCTTTGTATTCTCTCACGGGCGTCTGCATCTTTGAAAGAGGGAGGGAGGAAGGGGGAAGGAGGAAATGATGGTGAAATTGTGAGAAGAGAGTCGACA